>RCUP01000494.1_pt1 | contig 29366 bp, 26 predicted proteins | sample 2166341 | NCBI WGS metagenome assembly RCUP01 (sample SAMN09932325, study PRJNA488358) | compost metagenome | isolation source: compost soil in succinonitrile-enriched | place: Germany: Experimental Botanical Garden | reverse complement strand
TCGCGCACGACCTTGCCGCCGGCCTTCTCGAAGCCTTCCTTGAAGCCGCCGATGGCCTCGTCGCCCGCCGCGTACTTCCAGGTGATGGTGACGGCCGTCTGATGGCCCTTGGCGCGCGCCACCGGGCCCATCGCGTACGCGGGCTGCCAGTTGGTGAACGACGTGCGGAAGATGCCGGGTCCGCACAGCGGACCGGTGATCGCGTTGGCGCCCGCATTGGTCACGATCAGGGTGGTGTCGGCATCCTTGGCGGCCTTGGCCAGCGCCATCGCCACGCCCGAATGCACCGTGCCGATCAGCACGTCGACCTGGTCGCGCTTGATCAGGCGGTTGGCGTTTTCGGCCGCCTTGGCCGGGTTGGATTCGTCGTCCACCTTGAAGTATTCGATCTCGCGCCCGCCCAGCTTGCCGCCCTGTTCGGCGACATACAGCTTGAAGCCATTCTCGATGGCGTTGCCTAGCGCCGCGAAGGTGCCGCTGTAAGGCAGCATGAAACCGACTTTGAGCTTGTCGGCGGCCTGTGCGCCACCGGCGGCGAGCGTCAGGGCTGCGGCCAGCGCAGCCCGGGTCAGGACGTGGTTCATGGTATGTCTCCGTGCTTGTTATGGGCTTGGATCAGCCGGGTTTGCCCTGCGCGCCGACAAAGTTGGCGACGGCCTGGATAACGGTGGCGGATTGGTCCTTGTGCGGCGAATGGCCGCAGTCCGGAATCTCCAGCAGTTCGGTTTGGGGCGCGCGCCGGCGGATGCCGCGCACCTGCTCCAGCGTGCCGTATTCATCGTCCACGCCCTGGATGGCAAGCACGGGGCAGGCGATGCGGGGCAGATATTCCTCGATGTTCCAGCGGCGGAATTCCGGCGTGAGCCAGATGTCGTTCCAGCCCCAGAAGGCCGAATCCGCGTCCTGGTGATGGCGGCTCAGCCGGGCGCGCAGGTCCGCTTCCAGATAGGCGCGCCGCGCCAGCGCGATGTTCGACACGGAGACATCCTCGACGAAGATATGGGGCGCGGCCACCACGATCCCGGCCACCGCGTCCGGATGCATCGCCGCGTAGAGCAGCGCGATGGAGCCGCCGTCGCTATGGCCGAATAGCACCGGCTTGTCCCTGGCGGGGTCGATGCCCAGCGCGGTGAACAACGCGGGCAGCACCTCGCGCGCCTCTTGGTGCATGAAATCCACGGGCCATTTTTCCTGCGGCGGGCGCGCCGTCGACTGCCCGTACCCATAACGGGAATACACCAGTCCGCGGCAGGCTGCCGCGTCGCATACGCGCCGGGGCCAGTCTTTCCACATGGACACCGATCCCAACCCTTCATGCAGGAACACCAGCAGCGGTGCCTGGCGCCGGCCGGGTTCGATCCACTGGCATTCCAGCCGCATGTCGCGTCCGCGCGCATGGATGCCGGCAAAGACGGTGTCGGCCACGGCGGTCGCGGTCATAGCGCCGTCTCTTCCAGTTGGCGCAGACGGAAGCGCTGTATCTTGCCCGTGGCGGTCTTGGGCAGCTCATCCAGGAAATTGATCTGGCGGGGATACTTGAACGGCGCCAGATGTTGTTTCACGTAGCGCTGCAAGTCCGCGCCGGTCTGGTCATCGGGTTCGAACCCCGCGCGCAGCACCACGTAGGCCTTGGTCTTGACCAGGCCATCGTGGTCCGGCACGCCGATCACGGCGGCCTCCAGCACGGCTTCGTGCTGGATCAGGATGTTCTCCACCTCGACCGGCGAGACATACTGGCCGCTGACCTTGATCATGTCGTCGCTGCGGCCGGCGTAGGTGTAGTAGCCGTCCTGGTCGCACACGTACTTGTCGCCGCTTTTGAGCCAGTCGCCCAGAAAGCACTGGCGCGTCTTGTCGCGGTTGTTCCAGTACATCAGCGCGGCGCTGGGACCCTTGATGTAGAGGTCGCCGATGGCGCCCGGCCCGACGGGCATGCCGTTATCGTCGCGAAGCTGCACTTCGTAGCCGGGCACGGGCTTGCCGGTGGTGCCGTAGCGCAGTTGCCCGGACTGGTTGGAAATGAAGATATGCAGCATCTCGGTCGAACCGATGCCGTCCAGGATTTCACAGCCGAAATGGCGCGTGAAGCGTTCGCCGATGTCGCGCGGCAAGGCTTCGCCGGCCGACGTGCAGACGCGCATCGACACCTGGTCCCGCGGCGGCAGGTCGGGCGAGGCCAGCATGCTGGCGTACAGCGTCGGCACGCCATAGAACACGGTGGGACGATGCCGCGTCAGCCGCTGGAACACGGCCTGCGGGGTGGGGCGTTCGGCCATCAGGACGACGGTGGCGCCCACCGCCAGCGGGAAGGTCAGGCCGTTGCCCAGGCCGTAGGCGAAGAACAGCTTCGCGGCGGAGAACACCACGTCGCTTTCCTGGATGCCCAGCACGGGCTTGGCATAGAGCTCGGCCGTGTGCCACAGGTTGCCATGGGTGTGGACCACGCCCTTGGGCTTGCCGGTGGAACCGGACGAATACAGCCAGAACGCGATCTCGTCGGACAGGGTGCGCGCGGCGGGGGCAAGGGCAGAGCCGGCCAGCAGGGACTCGAATTCGTGTGCCCCGTCGGGCAGGCTGGCGCCGGGTTGCGACACGACCAGGTGTTCGATGTCGGCCTGCGCTTGCGCCAGGGCCGACTGCGCGGCGGGCAGCAGGGCGCCTGACACGAAGACGGCGCGCACGCGGCTGTGCGCAATGATGTAGGCGTAGTCGTCCGCGGTCAGCAGGGTGTTCACGGCCACCGGCACCACGCCGGCATGCAGCGCACCCAGGAACACCACGGGCCAATCGGCCGTGTCCTGCATCAGCAGCAGGATCCGTTCTTCGCGGCGCAGGCCAAGCCCGCGCAAGGCGCCCGCCATGCGGGCCACGCGTTCCGCCAATTGCCCGTAGGTGATCTGGCGCGTGTCGTCGATATAGGCAAGTTTGGCCGCGCGGGGCGCGTTCAGTGCCGCCAGATGACTGGCGAAGTTCAGTTCGGCGGGGCAGGTATTCACGGTTGTCTCCTGATGTCCTGGCGGGCGATGCGTTGCCGGTGCTTGTTTTTTTGACGGCAACGCGGGGCGGGCGTGGGCGCTAGCTGTCCGGGCGCGTGAATTCGATGGCGCCGCCGGGCAGCAGATACAGCACCAGGGCGCGGCCCCGCGTGACGGTGGGACTATGGCTGCTGCCCGGGCCGTAGACCAGCCAGCCGGCGCCATGGCCGTCGAAGCGGGCATCCTCGGTCAGGGGCATGATCATGTCGATCTCGCCATTGGGATGCGCGTGGTGGGGGCCGGCCAGATCGTCCATGTCGACGACGTCGACGGAACAGTCCTGCAGGTCGGCCGCCGGCCTGATGACGCGGCCATACCGGATGCCGCCGCCTTCGCGGCCGCACATCCAGCCGTCCGCCACACCCTGCCTACAGGTGGCGAAGATGTCCTGGAACAGGGCGCTTTGGGGGCCGGCCTGGCGGTTCAGCCGCGCTTGCAGCGCGCCGTCCAGTGGCTGGCCGGCCATCAGGCGCGTCACGTCGCGCATCAGGGCATGGAACTGGTCTGGCGTGCTCACGGGGCTACTCCTTTACACTGTCGGCGCTTCAGAAGTCAGTGAATTCGACTGCTGTTTTTTTGCACCTGAACAGCTTTGAACTCGTTGGATGGAAAAATAGTGCTTCCTTTGATTTGGGTCAAGCACTATAGTGCATAAAAAAGCGGTAATCAGGGTATTTGCGGAGTCAGTCCAAACATGAATCAAGCGCTAGACGCGGCGCCAGCCGAACCCCGGCGGGAAGTCTTCCTGGTGGCATTGGGCGAGCGCGTGCGCCGCCTGCGCGCCATCCGGGGCATGACGCGCAAGGGGCTGGCGCAGGTGACCGGCGTGTCGGAACGCCATCTCGCCAATCTTGAACACGGCGTGGGCAACGCTTCGATTCTCGTGCTGCTGCAGATCGCCCGCGCGTTCAACTGCGCCCTGGCCGAACTTGTCGGCGACGTGACCACCGAATCGCCCGACTGGCTGCTGATCCGCGAATTGCTCAGCGGCCGCACGGAATCCGACCTGCAGCGCGCGCGCGAGGCGTTGAGCCAGCTCTTCGGCGTCGGAGCGGGCGCGCAACGCCCCAACCGCACCCAGCGCGTCGCGCTCATCGGCCTGCGCGGGGCGGGCAAATCCACGCTGGGCCAGATGCTGGCCGACGACCTGGGCTACCCCTTCGTGGAGCTGAACCGCGAGATCGAACGCGTGGCGGGCTGCGGCATCCTGGAAATCCACAACCTTTACGGCCCCAACGCCTACCGCCGCTACGAACGGCGCGCGCTGGAAGAGGCCGTGCAGATCTATCCGGAAATGGTGCTGGCCACGCCCGGCGGGCTGGTGTCGGAACCGGCCACCCTGAACCTGCTATTGACCCATTGCTATACGGTCTGGCTGCGCGCCACGCCGGAAGAGCACATGGGGCGCGTCATGGCGCAGGGGGACTTCCGGCCCATGTCGGGCAACAACGAAGCAATGGCCGACCTCAAGCGCATCCTGGCCGGGCGCGAAGCCTTCTACGCCAAGGCCGACCTGACCTGGGTCACCAGCAACCTGGAAGTCTCCGAAAGCTTCGCGGGCTTGCGCACGCAGGTGCGCAAGGCTTGCGGCCTGCCGTTGTAGACCCGCTTTCCCGCCGTCTCCGCAAGCCGCCCGTAGGGCGGCTTTTTTGCGTGTCCCTCTGGGCAAGCGTAGACCTGCACTTTTATGCATATCTTGCTTGACGCGGTATTTCGCCTGCATTAATCTGCACAATAATTCATGTGGTGCAGTATTTTTCCTGTCACAGCAGGGCGTCAGAGGAGACACACTATGAGCAGCACCATCAGCCGGGTCGATTTCAGGACCGAGCCCGCCCAGTACCGCCACTGGCGCCTGTCGTTCGACGGTCCGGTCGCCACGCTGGCCATGGACGTGGCCGAGGATGGCGGCTTGCGCCCCGGCTACAAGCTGAAGCTGAACTCCTACGACCTGGGCGTGGACATCGAACTGCAAGACGCCTTGCAGCGCATCCGTTTCGAGCACCCGGAAGTGCGCAGCGTGGTCGTGACCAGCATGAAGGACCGCATCTTCTGTTCGGGCGCCAATATCTTCATGCTGGGGCTGTCCACCCACGCCTGGAAGGTCAACTTCTGCAAGTTCACCAATGAAACCCGCAACGGCATCGAAGACTCCAGCCGCCATGGCGGGCTGAAATTCATCGCCGCCCTGAATGGCGCCTGCGCGGGGGGCGGCTACGAACTGGCGCTGGCCTGCGACGAGATCATACTGATCGACGACCGGTCGTCGGCGGTGGCCTTGCCTGAAGTTCCCTTGCTGGGCGTGTTGCCGGGCACGGGGGGGCTGACCCGCGTGACCGACAAGCGCCGCGTGCGCCACGACCACGCCGACATCTTCTGCACCCTGGTCGAAGGGGTGCGCGGCCAGCGGGCCAAGGACTGGCGGCTGGTGGACGACGTGGTCAAGCCCGCCCGCTTCGAGGCGGCGGTGCGCGAACGCGCGCTGGCGCTGGCGCAGGGCAGCGACCGCCCCGCGGGCGAGCCGGGCGTCGCCCTGACACCGCTGGCGCGCACCGAAACCGCCGACCGCCTGTCCTACCAATATGTGGATATTCAACTTGACCGCGAAAAGCGCCAGGCCACCTGGACCGTGCGCGCGCCGCAGGGGCCGGTCGAGTCCGAGTTGAACGACATTCTTGCGGCGGGCGCCGGCTGGTGGCCCTTGCGGATGGCGCGCGAACTGGACGACGCCATCCTGACCATGCGCACGAACGAACTCGACATCGGCACCTGGGTCCTGAAGACGGAGGGCGATCCGCAGGCGGTGCTGGCGGCGGACGCCGCGTTGCAACGGCATGCGGACCATTGGTTCGTGCGCGAGACCGCCGGCATGCTGCGCCGCACGCTGGCGCGCCTGGACGTCACGTCGCGCAGCCTGTTCGCGCTGATCGAGCCGGGTTCCTGCTTCGTCGGCACCCTGCTGGAACTGGCGCTGGCGGCCGATCGCAGCTACATGCTGGACAACGAGGACGCCGCCGCGCCCGCGCGCATCGTGGTCGGCGAACGCAATTTCGGCGCCTATCCGCTGGTCAACGGCCAAAGCCGTCTGCAACGCCGCTTCTATGAAGAGACCGAGCCGCTGGAAGCGGTGCGCGCGAGCGCCGGGCAGCCCCTTGACGCAGCCGACGCGCTGGCGCTGGGACTGGTGACCTACGCGCCGGACAGCATCGATTGGGACGACGAGGTGCGGATGGTGCTGGAAGAGCGCCGCGCGCTCTCGCCCGACGCGCTGACGGGCCTGGAGGCCAACCTGCGCTTCGGCGGCCAGGAAACCATGGAGACCCGCATCTTCGGCCGGCTGACCGCCTGGCAGAACTGGATCTTCAATCGCCCCAACGCGGCGGGCGACAAGGGCGCGCTCAAGCTGTATGGCAAGGGCGAGCAGGCCACGTTCGACTGGAACCGCGTCTGAGCGGCCAGGCTTTCACCGATCAAGGCCACGGCGGGCGGGCGCAAGGCGGGCCCGTTCCACAGGCCCCACGACCATGCGCCGTGCCGTAAGCGGCCCCATCCCAGGAGCAGAGACAATGTCCGGCATCAACTACACCGACAAGATCCCCAATAACGTCAATCTGTCCGGCGACCGCGCCTTGCAGCGCGCGCTGGAGCATTGGCAGCCCAACTATCTGCAGTGGTGGCAGGACATGGGGCCGGACGGCTCTCACGGTTTCGACGTATACCTGCGCACGGCGGTCAGCGTGGAACCGGACGGCTGGGCGCATTTCAACCACGTCAAAATGCCCGATTACCGCTGGGGCATCTTTCTGGCGCCGCAGGACGGCCAGCGCAAGATCCACTTCGGCGAAAACATGGGGCGGGACGTGTGGCAGGACGTGCCCGGCGAACACCGCGCCAATCTGCGCCGCATCATCGTCACGCAGGGCGACACCGAACCCGCTTCGATCGAGCAGCAGCGCCATCTGGGCCTGACCGCGCCGTCCCAGTACGACCTGCGCAACCTGTTCCAGATCAACGTGGAAGAAGGCCGCCACCTGTGGGCCATGGTGTACCTGCTGCATCGCTATTTCGGCCGCGACGGCCGCGAGGAAGCCGACGCGCTGCTGCAGCGCAGCTCCGGCGATTCGGACAATCCGCGCATCCTGGGGGCCTTCAACGAAAAGACGCCCGACTGGCTGGCGTTCTACATGTTCACCTACTTCACCGACCGCGACGGCAAGTTCCAGCTTTGCGCGCTGGCCGAGTCCAGCTTCGATCCGTTGGCCCGCACCACCAAGTTCATGCTGACCGAAGAAGCCCACCACATGTTCGTGGGCGAATCCGGTATTTCGCGCACCATCCAGCGTACCTGCGAAGTGATGAACCAGCTCAAGACCGACGACCCCGAAAGCGTGCGCGCCGCCGGTGTGATCGACCTGCCCACCATCCAGCGTTACCTGAACTTCCACTACAGCGTCACCATCGACCTGTTCGGCGCGGACCAATCGTCCAACGCCGCCATCTTCTACGGCTCGGGCCTGAAGGGCCGTTACGAAGAAAGCAAGCGCACCGACGACCATCAGCTCAAGAACGACACGTATCGCGTGCTGAGCGTGAACAACGGCAAGCTGAACGAGATCGAGGTGCCGATGCTCAACGCCCTGAACGAAGTGCTGCGCGACGACTTCATCCGCGATTCCGTGGCCGGCATCGGCCGCTGGAACAAGGTCATCGAAAAGAGCGGCATCCCGTTCCGCCTGCAGGTGCCGCACAAGGCGTTCAACCGGCAGATCGGCACGCTGGCCGGCATCCGCATGTCGCCCGAAGGCGAGATCCTGTCCGACTCGCAATGGCAGGCCAACCAGCACAAGTGGCTGCCCACGCCGGAAGACCGCGCCTTTGTCGCCTCGCTGATGGGGCGTGTGACAGAGCCCGGCAAGTTCGCCAACTGGATCGCGCCGCCCGTCATGGGCGTCAACCGCCAGCCGGTGAATTTCGACTACGTCCGTTTCAACTGAAAGCGGAAAGGGCGGCGCGCGCGTCCGCGCCCCGCCCGCGCATTGGGAAGACCGCGATGAATGCCCCTTTACCCGTAGATGTCCTGAAGCAGCATCTGATCGATCCCGAGATCTGCATCCGCTGCAACACCTGCGAAGAAACCTGCCCCGTCGACGCGATCACCCACGATTCCGCCAACTACGTGGTGGATCCGGATATCTGCAATGGGTGCATGGCCTGTGTGCCGCCGTGCCCGACGGGGTCCATCGACAATTGGCGGCTGGTGGTGCGGGCCGAGGCCTATTCCGTGCAGGAGCAACTGGGCTGGGAGGAACTGCCTGGGGAAAAGTCCCTGCCGGCGCAAGCCGCGCCGGAATCCACGCAAGCAGAATCCGCCGCCCCGGACCCGGCCGCGTTCGCCGAACCGCCAGCGGCGGCCATGCCTGCCGGGGCTTCCGTCCCGCCCTGGTCCGCGGCGCATCCCTACGTGAATTTGTACACGCACAAGACGCCCATGACGGCAACGGTGGTGGGCAACTACCGCGTCACGGGCACGGACACGGAAAGCGATATCCATCACATCGTGCTGGACTTCGGCGAGCTGCCGTTCCCGGTGCTGGAAGGGCAGTCCATCGGCATCCTGCCGCCTGGCGAGGACGCGCAGGGCAGGCCGCATCACGCCCGCCAGTACTCGCTGGCCAGCCCGCGCGACGGCGAGCGGGCGGGCTACAACAACCTGTCGCTGACCGTGAAGCGCGTTACCCAGGACTACGGCGGCGCCGCCGCCCACGGCGTCTGCTCGAACTATTTGTGCGACCTGGCCAAGAACGATACCGTGCGGGTGATCGGCCCCTTCGGCCACACCTTCCTGATGCCCAACCATCCGCGCGCCAATCTGATCATGATTTGCACGGGGACGGGATCCGCGCCCATGCGCGCCATGACCGAGCGCAGCCGGCGCCGGATCGGCACCGGTGAAGTCGGCAGGCTCATGCTGTTCTTCGGCGCCCGCACCGAACGCGAACTTCCTTATTTCGGCCCCTTGATGAAGCTGCCGCGCGACTTCATCGACATCAACCTGGCGCTATCGCGCGAGGCCGGCCAGCCCAAGCGCTATGTTCAGGACCTGATCCGCGAACGCGCGCCCGCTGTCCGCGAACTGCTTGCCGACCGGAACACCTGCATCTACGTCTGCGGCCTGAAAGGCATGGAAGTCGGCGTGCTGGACGCGTTGCGCGAGGTCATGGTGCAGGCGGGCGAGGATTGGTCTATCCTGCATGATGTGCTGCGCCGCGAAGGCCGGCTGCATTTCGAGACGTACTGAGTCCAACACAACAGATGCGTGACGATCGGCGCGCCTGGGCGCGCCGATTTCGTTTGCACGGGGAAAGCCAAACATGAAGTTCGCGGAATTCAAGGACGGCATGCTGATCAAGGCCGGGCCGATCAGCGTGACGGAAGCGGAGATCCTGGAGTTTGCCCGGAAGTTCGACCCCCAATGGTTTCACACCGATCCCCAGCGTGCCGCCGAGGGGCGCTGGGGCGGGCTGATCGCCAGCGGCTGGCACACCTGCGCGTTGGCCATGCGCATGGCGGTGGACGCCGCCCTGCATGACTCCGAATCCTTCGGCTCGCCCGGACTGGGCGAAGTGCGCTGGCGCACGCCGGTGCGGCCCGGCGACACCCTGCGCCTGGAAGCGCGCGTGCAAGGCGCGCGCACCTCGTCGTCGCGCCCGGACCTGGGCATCATCACCTGGGCCTGGACGGTCCTGAACCAGCACGACGAAGGCGTGCTGGAAATGGAAGCGACCAGTCTGTTCGACCTGTCGGGCAATAACTGAGGCGGCTACCGCTTGCCTGCCTGCTTCAGGATGGCGGCGGCTTCCGGCCCGGCCGCCGCCTTCCAGGCATTCACGGATTCCGCCGCGGCGTCCTTCAGCGCCTTGCGCACCGGCAATGGCACGGACGTGTTGATCGCCACGCCGTTCTTGCGCATGCTGGCGTAGTTCTGCTGCAAGCGGCCTTCAATGCGTTTCCACTGTTCGGCCTCGGTCTGCGCGGCCGCCTGGTCGATCGCCTTGCGCGTGCGCGCATCCAGCGCCTGATAGGCCTTCAGATTCATCGTGGCCACCGAGATCGGCATCGCGTAGTTGATCTCGGCGAAGTTGGGCAGGTGTTCCCACAGCTTGCGGCCCGCGCCGCCGTCGCCTGAAGACAGCACGGCGTTCATCTCGCCGGACGCGATGCGCGGCATGGCGTCCGCGAACGAAATGTTCTGCGCGCGGGCGCCCGCCCTCTGCATGACGTCCTGGGAGGTCGCGTCGTAGGTACGGATGTTCAGGCCCTTGAACGCGGCCATGCCGTCGATCTTTTCTTTGGACCAGATGCCCGAGGCCGGCCAGGGCGTGGTGTAGAGCAGCTTCTGGCCGTGCGCAGCCAACAGTTTCTCGTACGCCGGACGCGCCGCCTTGTTGAGGTTGCGGGCCTTGGACAGCGAGTCCGCCAGGAAGGGCAGGGAGGACACGCCGAACAAGGGGTACTTCGTGGCCAGCGCGCCGGCGAAGGCGTCTCCCGCATCCACCTTGCGCGCCTCGACCGCGTCTATCATGTCGCCCGATTTGATGCCCTTGGCCGCATCGAAACTGGCATCGATGACCACATTGCCGGCCGTCTTGGCGCGCACAAGTTCCGCAAACGTGGACACGCCTTGCCCGGGCATGGAGGTGGCCGGATATTCGGTAGCCATGGTGAGCGTGGTGACGGCATAGGCGCCATGGCCAATGAAAGCCATGGCGATGCCCGCCATCAGGCGTAGGGATGGGATGCCTTGCATGCGCGACTCCTGGTCGGGGGGTAGCCGCAAAGCGTACGGCGTGTGCAAGCCCGCGCCTATACGGGCTTTCGGCAATGCGCCAAGGACGTAGCCTGGCGATCGGGCGCATGGCCCATTGCGCCGGCCCAGAAAAAAGCCGCCCCATCGGGGCGGCTTTGTCGGCTATGCCGGGCAGGCGATCAATAGAACGCCTGGATGCCCGTTTGCGCGCGGCCCAGGATCAGGGCGTGCACGTCGTGGGTGCCTTCGTAGGTGTTGACCACTTCCAGGTTCACCAGGTGGCGGGCCACGCCGAACTCGTCGCTGATGCCGTTGCCGCCCATCATGTCGCGCGCCATGCGGGCGATGTCCAGCGACTTGCCGCAGTTGTTGCGCTTCATGATCGAGGTGATCTCGACCGCGGCGATGCCTTCGTCCTTCATGCGGCCCAGGCGCAGGCTGCCTTGCAGGCCCAGCGTGATCTCGGTCTGCATGTCGGCCAGCTTCTTCTGGATGAGCTGGTTGGCGGCCAGGGGGCGGCCGAATTGCTTGCGGTCCAGCGTGTACTGGCGGGCGGTGTGCCAGCAGGCCTCGGCGGCGCCGATGGCGCCCCAGGCGATGCCGTAGCGGGCGGAGTTCAGGCAGGTGAACGGACCCTTCAGGCCGGACACGCCGGGCATCATCTGATCGGCCGACACTTCCACTTCGTCCATGACGATTTCGCCGGTGATCGACGCGCGCAGGCCGACCTTGCCGTGGATGGCGGGAGCCGACAGGCCCTTCATGCCCTTGTCCAGGATGAAGCCGCGGATCTTGCCGTCGAAGTCGCCGCCGACGCACTTGGCCCAGATCACGAACACGTCCGCGATAGGCGAGTTGGTGATCCACATCTTGTTGCCGGAAATCTTGTAGCCGTCGGACGTCTTGACGGCGCGCGTTTCCATGTTGCCGGGGTCGGAGCCGTGGTTGGGTTCGGTCAGGCCGAAGCAGCCGATCCATTCGCCGCGAGCCAGCTTGGGCAGGTATTTCTTCTTTTGCTCTTCGCTGCCGAATTCGTTGATCGGCACCATCACCAGCGACGACTGCACACTCATCATCGAGCGGTAGCCGGAGTCGATGCGTTCGACTTCACGGGCGATCAGGCCGTAGCTGACGTAGTTCAGTTCCGCACCGCCGTATTCGGCGGGGATGGTGGCGCCCAGCAGACCGAGCTCGCCCATTTCGGAGAAGATCTCGGGGTCGGTCTTCTCGTTGCGGAAGGCGTTCAGGACGCGCGGAGCCAGCTTGTCCTGCGAATAGGCATAGGCGGCGTCGCGCACCATGCGTTCTTCTTCGGTCAGTTGCTGGTCCAGCAACAGGGGGTCTTGCCAATGGAAAGAGGGATTCGAGGACATGCTGGGTCTCCGTTATGGATTTCCGTAACCGGAATCTGGAAAGTAGTTTAAACCTAAAATAATTCGGGCGGCAAGTCGGGGTTTGCACGGCGCCGCGCCTGGGCGCGCCGCCGGGTCCGGTGCCGCCCGGGTATCAGTGCTGGGCCTTCAATGCCGCGTCGCGGATCTTTTCCAGGGTCGTGGACGGGGTGATGGTTTCCGGATCGATGAAGCAGTGCAGGATCGCCGGTTTGCCGCTGGCCAGTGCCCGTTCGAAGGCCGGACCGAACTGTTCGGTGGTCTCGACGCGTTCGCCGTGGCCGCCAAAGGCGCGCGCGTAGTCGGCGAAGTCGGGGTTCTTGAGCTCGGTCGCGGAAATACGGCCGGGGTAGTGCTTTTCCTGGTGCATGCGGATCGTGCCGTACATGCCGTTGTCCACCAGCACCACGATGATGGGCAGGTCGTACTGCACCGCCGTGGCGAATTCCTGGCCGTGCATCAGGAAGCAGCCGTCTCCCGCGAAGCAGACGACGGTCTTGTCGGGCCAGACGCGCTTGGCGCCTACGGCGGCGGGCAGGCCATAGCCCATGGAACCCGAGGTGGGCGCCAGTTGCGTGCCAAAACGGGTAAAGCGGTGGAAGCGGTGCAGCCACGTGGCGTAGTTGCCCGCGCCATTGGTCATGATGGCATCCGCCGGCAGGGTCTTTTCCAGATAGGCCATGACCTGGCCCATCTGCAGCGCGCCCGGCGTCGTGATGGATTCGGGGTCGCTCCACTTCAGGAACGACTCGCGCATGGCCTGGGTGCCTTCGGCCCAGACGGGCTTGGCGGGCGCCTTCAGGCCGGCCAGCGACGCGGCGAAGGCGGCGGGCGAGGTATTGATGGCGAGCGTGGGGCGGTACACCCGGCCCAGTTCGGCGGTGTCGGGATGCACGTGCACCAGCTTCTGCTTCGGGACCGGAATATCCAGCAGCGTGTAGGCCTGGCTGGGGTTCTCGGACATGCGGCCGCCGACCAGCAGGATCAGGTCCGCGTCGGCCACGCGCTTCTGCAGCGCGGGGTTGATGCCCAGGCCCACGTCGCCGATGAAGCAGGGATGGTCGGCCGGGAACAGCATCTGGCGGCGGAACGACACCGCGGTAGGCAGGGCATGCCGCTGCGCGAAATCGGCGAATTGCTGCACGGCGCGGGCATCCCAGCGCGTGCCGCCCAGGATGGCGACCGGGTTCTTGGCGCCGGCCAGCAGTTTTTCCAGGTCGGCGAGTTGGCCGGCCGTGGGGGCGGAGTCGATCAGTTCGTAGCGCGGGGCGTCGGCCACCTTGGCGGCTTCGACGAGCATGTCTTCGGGCAGGGCGATCACGACCGGGCCGGGGCGGCCGGACGTGGCGATGTGGAAGGCGCGCGAGATCAGTTCGGGAATGCGTTCGACCTGATCGATCTCGGTGACCCATTTGGCCTGCGTGCCGAACACGGCGCGGTAGTCCATTTCCTGGAAGGCTTCGCGTTCGCGCATGCCGCGTTCGATCTGGCCCACGAACAGGATCATGGGCGACGAGTCCTGCTTGGAAATGTGCACGCCGGCGAGCGCGTTGGACGCGCCGGGGCCGCGGGTCACCATGCAGATGCCGGGTTCGCCGGTGAGTTTGCCGTGGGCGTCGGCCATCATGGCCGCGCCGCCTTCCTGGCGGCATACCGTAACCTTGATGTCCGCGTCGTGCAGGCCATCCAGCACCGCCAGATAGCTTTCGCCGGGAACGCAGAACACATGTTTGACGCCCTGGGCGACCAGTTGGTCGACCAGAATGTGACCGCCAAGGCGGGAATCTTGCTGAGGCATGGTGATGTCGTGGTTAGCCTAGGTTAGGACTCCCGAGCATATGTTCCCTGAGCGCACAACGCAATTGATAAAATTGCACAATCTATTGATCCTCCGGCACGTAGTGCCTGTTGCGCCGCCGCGTGCGGCGCGCCCGGCCCCGGCCGGTTCCTGGCGGTATCCGCTCCATGAGAAACGGCATTCCCAATCTGAGCGCCCTGCAGGCGTTCGAAGCATCGGCCCGCCTGGGCAGTTTTTCGCGCGCGGCCGAGGAACTGTCCCTGACGCATAGCGCCGTCTACCGGCAGGTGGCCAGCCTGGAGTCGCGCCTGGGCGTGCAGCTTTTCACGCGGGTGCGGCGCCGCATCGTGCTGACGGACCATGGGGCGGAATATGCGGGCCGCATCCGCCACCACCTGGACCAGATCGAAAAAGACACGTTCGGCCTGGTCAGCCGGACCGGCATGGGCCGCAGCATCCATATCGCCGTGGTGCCCACGCTGGCCACGACCTGGCTCATCCCGCGCCTGGCGGATTTTCAGCGCGAGCACGGCGACATCACCGTCAGCCTGTCCGTGCGCACGCTCCCGTTCCAGTTCAAGGACCAGCCCTTTGATGGCGCGCTCTATCACGGGGACGGGTTGTGGCCGGGCACCCAGGGCGTGCTGCTGTTCCCGGAACGCGAGCTGGTGCCCGTCTGCGCGCCGGAACTGGCGGCCCGCGCGGCGGAAACGGGCGCAAGCGCCTTGTCCGGCATGACCCATCTGCACCTGGCGTCCCGGCCGGACGCCTGGCGGCAGTGGTACGGCGCCAATGGCCACCTGTACGGTCCGCAGGCGGCGGGCGGGCCGCGATACGAACTTTTCACGATGGTGATGGCGGCGGTGCAGGCCGGACTGGGGGTTGGGCTGATGCCCCGCTTCCTGGCCCAACCGGCGCTGGATCAGGGGGCGTTGGCCATGCCGGTGCCGCAATCGCTTGCGGTCAGCCAGGGTTATTACTTCGGCTATCCGCAACGCAGCGAACGTTCCGAAGCCCTCAAACTGTTCGAGAACTGGTTGAAGTCGGCCGCCGCCGGCGTGGGCGAACGCTGAGCCGTCGCGCCCGGCCGTAGAATCGCGCCATGCCCATCGCCCGCCCGCCGCTCGCCTCCCAGGCCGATATCGACGCCTTCATTGACGCCGTCTGGCTGGAGGACGGCCTGTCCGCCAACACGCTGGCCGCCTACCGCCGAGACCTGACCGGCTTCGCGCGCTGGCTGGAGGATCCGGACGCCTACGCCCGCGAACTGGCCGACCGCCATGGCGATGCCACCGGCGCCCACGTCATGCCCGCCGGCCCCGCCAAACCCCTGTGCGACGCGCACAAGGCCGACATCGAGGCCTGGTTCGCCTTCCGCCATGAGGAAACGCGAGCCACCACCGCCAACCGGCGGCTGGCCGCGCTGCGCCGTTTCTACGCCTGGGCGCTGCGCGAACACCGTTCCGAGCGCGATCCCTGCCTGACGCTGATCGCCGCCAAGCAGCCGCCCCGCATGCCCAAGACCTTGTCCGAGCAGCAGGTGGACGCCTTGCTGCGCGCGCCCGACCTGGGCCAGGCCAGGGGCCTGCGCGACCGCGCCATGCTGGAAACGCTGTACGCCACGGGCCTGCGCGTGTCCGAACTGGTCGGCGTGCGCGCCCTGGACGTGAGCCTGAACGAAGGCGTGGTGCGGGTGGTGCTGGGCAAGGGCGGCAAGGACCGGCTGGTGCCGCTGGGCGCCGAGGCCGCGCACTGGATCGACCAGTATCTGAAGACCGCCCGCCCCGAACTCGCTGCGGGACGCGTCAGCGATGCGCTCTTCATCACCGGCCGCGCCGAAGCGATGTCCAGGCAGGCGTTCTGGCAACTGGTCAAGAAATATGCGGTGCTTGCGGACGTGCATGCCCCCTTGTCGCCTCACGTATTGCGGCATGCCTTCGCCACGCACCTGCTGAACCACGGCGCGGACCTGCGCGTGGTGCAGATGCTGCTGGGCCACGCGGACATTTCCACCACGCAGATCTATACGCACGTGGCGCGCGAACGCCTGAAGGCGCTGCACGCGGCGCATCATCCGCGCGGCTAGCGGCCCGCATCCCCGTTGCACTATCCTTTTCGCACTATCCTTTTCGCACTTTCCCTTACGCATTTTCCATTCCGCCACCCGGCATTCCCATGAGCAAAGCCCGCCACGTTTCCGAAACACCCGCCACCCAGTTCCTCAAGCAGAACAAGGTGGCCTACACAGAGCACACCTACGACTACGTGGACCATGGCGGCGCGGGCGAGGCGGCGCGCCAGCTCGGCCTGGATCCGCATGCCGTGGTGAAGACGCTGGTGATGGAAGACGAATCGGCCAAGCCGCTGATCGTCGTCATGCACGGCGACCGCGAGGTCTCGACCAAGAATCTGGCGCGCCAGGCGGGCCTGAAGAAGGTCGAGCCCTGCAAGCCCGACGTCGCGCAGCGCCATTCGGGCTACCAGGTGGGCGGCACGTCGCCGTTCGGTACGCGCAAGAAGATGCCGGTGTGGGTCGAGGCCGAGGTGTTGACGTATCCGGTGGTCTACATCAACGGCGGGCGGCGCGGCTACCTGGTGGGGATAGATCCCCAGGTGCTGGTCAGCGTGCTGGGCGCAAAGCCGGTCTCCGTGGCACTGGAGTAAGACGGGCCAGCCGAGTCCCGGCCCCGATCGCGGGGCATCCGGCCGGCCCGTGGTATCCCGCTACCACCTTGTGCGGGCCTTGCGCAGGCACAATGGACCGAGAACATCAAGAACCGGAGCCCGGACCCCCCGGCGCGCAACCGGCGGCCATCCTCATCCAAGGAGACAATCATGAGCAAAAGACTGTTGATGCTGGTCGGCGACTACGCCGAAGACTACGAGACCATGGTGCCGTTCCAGACGCTGCTGACGGTGGGGCACACGGTGCACGCGGTCTGCCCGGACAAGAAGGCCGGCGACACCGTCGCAACCGCCATCCATGACTTCGAAGGCGCGCAGACCTATACCGAAAAACGCGGCCACAATTTTGCGCTGAACTACGATTTCGACCGCGTCGAGCCTTCTTCCTACGACGGGCTGGTGATACCGGGCGGACGCGCGCCCGAGTATCTGCGCCTGAACGAGAAAGTGCTGGATATCGTGCGTGCCTTCGACCAGGCCGGCAAGCCGATCGCGGCCGTGTGCCACGGCGCGCAATTGCTGGCGGCGGCGGGCATCCTGAAGGGCCGCACCTGCTCGGCCTATCCCGCGTGCGCGCCGGAAGTCCGGCTGGCGGGCGGCACCTTCGCCGAGATCGGGATCGACCAGGCCTATACCGACGGCAACCTGGTCACCGCGCCGGCGTGGCCCGCCCATCCGGCATGGATGTCGCAGTTCCTGGCCGTGCTGGGGACGAAGATCTCGCTGTGATCGCCGACGGCTGAATGAATAAGGCGCCTGGGGCGGCTTGCGCGGCCCCAGGCGCCTTTTCCTTGCCTGCCGGTATCAGGCGAAGTCGAGCACGATGCGGCCTTCGATCTGGCCCTTCTTCATGCGGTCAAATACGTCGTTGATGTTCTCCAGGCTTTCGGTGGCCACGGTGGCGTGCACCTTGCCTTCTTCGGCGAACTGCAGCGATTCCTGCAGATCCAGCCGCGACCCGACGATCGAGCCGCGCACGGTCACCCCATTGAGCACCATGTCGAAGATCGACAGCGGGAAGTCGCCGGGCGGCAGGCCGTTCAGCGCCACCGTTCCGCCGCGGCGCACCATGCCCAGCGCCTGCTCGAAGGCCTTGGGCGACACGGCGGTGATCAGCGCGCCGTGCGCGCCGCCGATTTCGCGTTTCAGATAGGCGGCCGGATCCGTGGTCTTGGCGTTGACCGTGACTTCCGCGCCCAGGCGGCGGGCGAAGTCCAGCTTGGCGTCATCGATATCCACGGCGGCCACGTTCAGGCCCATGGCCTTCGCGTATTGCACCGCCATATGGCCCAACCCGCCTATGCCCGAGATCACCACCCAGTTGCCCGGGCGGGTGTCGGTCATCTTCAGGCCTTTGTATACGGTGACGCCCGCGCACAGCACGGGGGCGATGTCGACGAAACCCACATTCTTGGGCAGCAGGCCCACGTAATCGGCCGCGGCCAGCGCGTACTCGGCAAAGCCGCCGTTGACGGAATAGCCGGCGTTCTGCTGCTGCTCGCACAGCGTTTCCCAGCCGCCCAGGCAGTGCTCGCAATGCCCGCAGGCGGAATACAGCCAGGGGATGCCGACGCGGTCGCCTTCCTTCACATGGGTGACGCCGGCGCCCACGGCCACGACGTGCCCGACGCCTTCGTGGCCCGGGATGAAGGGCGGGTTGGGCTTGACGGGCCAATCGCCTTCGACGGCGTGCAGGTCCGTGTGGCAGACGCCGCAGGCCTCGATCTTCACCAGCAGTTCGCCCGGACCCGGGCGCGGCACTGCGACTTCTTCGATCACCAGGGGCTTGCCGAACGCCCGCGCCACTGCGGCCTTCATGGTCTTGTCCATCATTACCTCCGAAGTCTGGTCAGTCTCAGTATCGTCGAACTTGCAGGCTTTGGGGACCATGATTTATGTCAACCTGCGCCGGATCCGCCTCGTGCTTCAGGACGGGGCCGCATGCCCGGCGGGTGATCTTGCCGGCGGAGCGCCGGACGTCGTACAGTCGATCGCAGGCGCACCCGCCCGGTGTCCCCAGGAGCACTCATGTGTGAAATTTTCATCCGCGCCAGCGAGCAATCGTATGCCCCCGAAACCCGTTCCCTGCGCCTGCACGGCGTGGCGACCAGCCTGCGGCTCGAGCGCCTGTTCTGGCAGGTCCTTGAAGAGATCGCCGGGCGCGACGGCATGCGGGTCACGCAACTGATCGAACGCCTGTACGACGAGCTGGTCGAGTATCGCGGCGAGGCCGCGAATTTCACCTCCTTCCTGCGGGTGTGCTGCCTGCGCTATCAGCTGCTGCAAGCCGACGGCCGGATTCCGCTGGATGCCGGCGTGCCTATCGGCTCCCTCGACCCGCGTGCCGTGCTGGAAGGATTGCCGCCTTCGCTGTACGACGCCCAGCCGCTGCCCCCGAAGCGGCGCGCCGCGTAGCGTTCCACGCGCGCATGAAAAAAGGGCCCGATTCGATCGGGCCCTCTGCATACGGCGCGGCGCGGCGTTCAAGTCCGCATCAGCCGCCAGGCTGGATGGACGCCAGCGCCACTTCGCTCTGCACGATGCGGCGGATGCGCACGGCGTCGCCGATGCGGGACAGCTTGCCCTGGGAATCCAGCAGCACGATGGCCAGATCGCGGCCGTTGATGCGGGCCAGCATCACCAGGCATTCGCCGGCTTCGTTGATGTAGCCGGTCTTGGACACCTTGATGTCCCAGTCGGGCTTGCGCACCAGCAGATTGGTGTTACGGAACGTCTGCGTGCGGTTGTTGATCTCGACCTCGTACTCCGTGTCGGTGGAATAGCGGTGGATCAGCGGACGCTGCGAGGCCGCGCGCAGCAAGCGCGCCAGGTCGTGCGGCGACGACACGTTGTTGCTGGACAGGCCGGTGGGCTCGATGAAGCGGGTGCTGCCCATGCCCAGGGCCTGCGCCTTGGCGTTCATGGCGGCCACGAAGGCGGGCAGGCCGCCCGGATAGTGGCGGCCCAGCGCGTTGGCGGCGCGGTTTTCGGAAGACATCAGCGCCAGATGCAGCATGTCGCCGCGCGACAGCTTGGTGCCCACGCGCAGGCGCGAGGTGGTGTGCTTGAGTTCGTCGACGTCGTCGTCGGTGATCTCAAGCATTTCATCCATGGGCAGGTTGGCGTCCACGACCACCACGGCGGTCATCAGCTTCGAAATGGAAGCGATGGGACGCACGACGTTTTCGTTCTTGGCGAAGATGACCGTGGAGGTTTCCAGGTCTTGCACATAGGCGGTGCTGGAGCGCAGCGCGGCCGCTTCGGCCCGCGCCGAGGCGGCGGGCGGGGGCATGGCGGCGCTGCTGGCGGCCGCCGCCACGCGACGGCCGCGTGCTGGCTTGTCCGCTTTGCCGCCCTTGCCGTTCTTGCCGGTGGCACCTGCCTTCTTGGGCGGAGTGCCCTTCGCGGCGACTTGCTTGCCGCCCTTGGGCGGCGCTTTCTTGGCGGAAGAGGATTTGGGGGCCGCCTGCTTGGCGGCGGCGTTCTTGCCGGACCCGGCCTTGGGCGCGGGGGCTTTCTTTGCTTGCTGCGCCTTGCAGGCCGCCGATTTGGCGTTGGTCTTGCAAGGGTCGGAATTCTTGGCGGCTTGTGCTGCGGAGGGCAGGATCGCGTACACCGCCAGCGCGGCAGTCGCTAGCGCGTTCGCAATTGCACGTTTCCAGGGAAAGGCCATGGTTTGAGCAGGCTTGTCGGTCTGTGAACAAATATTTCTTAAGCCGGCGTAATGTCGGTTCAGGAAAAGTCCAGATGAATTAGGGGCTTACGCGTCGAATTTAAACAGCAATTTCAAGTTGCACGCAAGGCGATTCGCTATCATCACCGAAAAAAATAAAAGTGACGGATTGACGCGGCAGCAATTCGTCACAAGACGCGTCACGAGAAGCTAACGGCACGGCGCGCGTGAGCGTAGCCCGGATTAACCCTCATCTGGCTGAACGTGCGGTATCGCGGGGGATGGTGCGGCGTCGAAAGCCGAGGCCGGGGGTGGCCTCGCCGGGTGGAATCGAACCACCAATTGACCCTTAGGAGGGGCCGGTTATATCCATTTAACTACGGCGAGACGGGCAAAACAGAGTGTGTAGTGCCTTGATATTGCAGGAAAACGCTCGGCCGGGAGTGTATCACTAATCAAGCTGGCTACAGGCCGTGGACAGGGGGCAGTCTAGCAGGCCCGCCGAACACGCCCAAATCGGCCAACAGCCGGACCGGGCGCGTGGAAGCGATCCGTCCGGGCAATCCAGTCAACTAAAAATAGTGGATTTAATCAACTACATATCCTATAGTCGGTTTCAAGGCCGGATGCGTCGGGCAGGCGCTGGTCCCGGGCCCTTATACCTAGAATATTCAGGAGCAGGCATGACCCCGACTTTTCACACGATCTTGCTGGATGTACAGGACCGTGTCGCCAAGGTGACGCTCAATCGTCCCGACAGCCGCAATGCGCTGAACTCGCTCATGTGCGCCGAACTGGTGCAGGCCATGACGGCGCTGGCCGCGGATCCTGCCGTGCACGTGGTGCTGATCACCGGCGCCGGGCCGGCCTTCTGCGCGGGCGCCGACCTGAAAGAGCGCAAGACCATGTCCACGCCCGAGATGACCGCGCGCCGCGTGCAGGGTTTCGCCGCTTACGGCGCGATCGAACGTATGCCGCAGCCGGTGATCGCGGTGGTGCATGGACCGGCGTTCGGATCGGGCTGCGAAATCGCGTCCGCCAGCGATTTCGTGCTGGCCTCGTCCGAGGCGGTTTTCTGCTATCCGGAGGTCGGCTGGGGAACGGTCGGCGCCACGCAGCGCCTGCCGCGCATTGCCGGCGCGCGCAAGGCCAAGGAATTGCTGTTCACCGGCCGTCGCTTCGGGGCGGCGGAAGCCCGCGAGATCGGCCTGGTGAATCATATCTACGAGCCGGGCGCTCTGGCTGATGAGGCGCTTGCGATGGCGCGCCAAATCGCCGGCGCGGCGCCCCTTACCGTCAGGCTGACCAAGCGCAGCATTGATCAGGGCCTGGCCACCACGCGCGAAGGCGCGATGGCGATCGAACTGCTGGCGATTGAAGAGAACCTGCGCGGTACGAACTGGCAGCAGGCGATAGCGGGCTTTGGCGTGGCGGACTCGGGAGAGCGCGCATGATCGCCGCGCCGACCACGCTATCCCGGGTCCTGGACCGCAGCGTCCAGGCACATCCGCAGGCCGAGGCGTTCGTGGCGCCGGGCGAGCGCCATGCGTGGCACGGCATGCGCGACGAGGCGCATCGCATTGCCCGCGCGTTGCATGCCGCGGGCGTGCGCCATGGCGATCATGTCGGCGTGCTCCTGGGCAATAGCGGCGTGTGGGTGCAGATCTTCTACGCGTGCGCCATGCTGGGCGCGGTCACCGTCCCGGTCAATACGCGCTTCAAGACAGAAGAGCTGGAGTTTTGCCTGAAGCAGGCGGATGTCTCCCTGCTGCTGACGGCCGATACGTTTCTGGGCATCGACTTTCTGGACTTGTTGACGCAAGTGGAGCCGGCGCTTGCCACCCGCCTGCCGGGCGAACGGCTGCCGGCCCTGCGTCAGGTGGTGGTGCTGGGCGAACGCTGTCCAGCGGGCGCGCAGGCATGGCAAGCCTTTCTGGAAGCGGGCAGCGCGGTGGACGATGCGGTGCTGCGGGCGCGCGAGCAGGCGGTGCAACCCGACGATGTGCTGCTGATCCAGTACACGTCGGGCACGACCTCGTTCCCCAAGGGCGTGATGCTGACGCATGCCAACATGCTGACCAATGCCTGGGCCGCTGCCCAGCGCATCGGCGTGCGGGCGGATGACCGCTACTTCAGTATCCGTCCGTACTTCCACGTGGCGGGCACGACATTGTCGATTCTGGTCAGCCTGGTGACGGGCTGCTGCCTGCTGACGCTGCCGAAGTTCGACGTCGCCGACGCCCTGCGCATGCTGGATACCGAACGCTGCACCCTGACTTCCGGCAACGACACGATCTTTCTGATGCTGATGGGCCATCCCGATTTTGACCGTGCACGCATCCATCTGCGGGGCGGCTGGGCGGCCGCGGGTCCGCAAGTGATGCAGAAAATCCGCGATGTCATGGGCGTGCCGGGCATCTGCAATGCCTACGGCCAATCCGAAGCCTCGCCCAACATCACGCTGTCCTCCCACGACGATCCCTTTGCCTTGCGCGCGGCGGGCTGGGCATTGCCGCATCCCGGCATGGAGGTCCGCGTGGTGGACCCGGCGACCGGTCTGCCGGTCGCCATCGGCGAGGCGGGTGAAATCCAGGCGCGCGGCTGGAGCGTCATGAAGGGCTACTACAACATGCCCGAGGCGACCGCCCGCGCGCTTGCCGCGGATGGCTGGCTCAGCACGGGAGACCTGGGGGAAATGGATGCCGATGGCCGTTTGCGCATGGTCGGCCGATTGAAGGACATGTTCCGCGTCGGCGGCGAAAACGTCGCGCCGGCCGAGGTAGAGGAGGTGCTGCACAGCCATCCCGCCGTGCGCATGGCCCAGGTCGTGGGCGTGCCCGACGCGCGTCTGGGCGAAGTGCCCGCCGCGTTCGTCCTGCTGAAAGATGGGCACGCCTGCGCGGCGGACACATTGACGGCATGGTGCAAGGCGCGCTGCGCCAACTACAAGGTGCCGCGCTATGTCGAGATCGTGGACAGCTTTGAGCACATCGGCATGACCGGCAGCTCCAAAGTACAAAAGAACAAATTGCGCGCGCACGCGATTGCGCTGTTCGGATTGGAGCAAACGGCATGAGCGCGCGCGATGTGGTGTTGTGCGAGTGTTTCGCCCGCGACGGCTTGCAGCACGAGCCCGATTTCATCGGCACCGCGGTCAAGGCGGACCTGATCGACCGCTTTGCCTCGCTGGGCTTCGAACGGGTGGAGGCCACGTCCTATTCCAATCCCAAGGTGGTGCCGCAGTTTGCCGACGCCAGCGAACTGCTGGCGATGCTGCCGCGCCGCGAGGGGGTCTGGTACAAGGCGACCTGCGCCAATGCCCGCGCGGTGCAGCGCGCCTTGGCGGATCTGGATGCCGGTATCGGTGCCAACGAAATCAGCCTGCTGGTGTCGGCCAGCAGTTCGCATTCGCTGCGCAATCTGAAGCGCGAACGCGCGGATCAATGGAACAACGTTGCGGACATGGCGCGGCTGGCCGCCGGCCGCTTGCGCATGGTCGGCACGATCTCGGTGGCCTTCGGATGCCCGTTCGAAGGGGCCGTGGATCCCGACTCGGTGATGGCCGACGTGCAGCGCTTTGCCGAACTGGGCGTGGGCATCGTGACGCTGGGCGACACCACGGGAATGGCCGCGCCCGCCGCGGTACGGGATCTGTATTCGCGCATGGCGCTTGAATTCCCGCAGCTCACGCCGGTGGCGCATTTTCACGACACACGGGGCACGGGCCTGGTGAACTATGTGGCGGCGCTGGATGCCGGCGTGCGCCATTTCGACTGCGCGTTCGGCGGCGTGGGCGGGCATCCCGCCAAGGTGCGCTACGGCGGCGGACACACGGGCAATGTGGCGACCGAAGATCTGGTCAGCCTGCTCGAGTCCATGGGACTGCGCACGGGCCTGGATCTGGATGCGCTGGATGCGGTGTCGCAGCTTTGCCAGCAGACGTTGGGACGGCAGTTGCACAGCCGTGTCGCGCAAAGCGGCCTGAATCCGCTGATTGCGGGCGCACGGCCAGCGCAGGACGCCTCATGACGGCGGTGCGCGGCATTTGTATATCATGCGGCCAAGTGGGCGCCTGGCGCGCCCGGCCGCATTTTTCCCTATTTATGTAGAGCCCAGTCATGGCATTCCCGACCGAACACAAGAACGTCCCCAAGCGCGCCAAACCGGCGGCTCTCAAGGAACTGTTCTCTTACCGGCTGAACCGGCTGGCCTACGTGTCCAGTCGCATCGCCGCGGGCTTGAACGAAAGCCGCTACGGCGTCGGGCCGCGCGAATGGCGGTTCATCGCGCTGCTTGGGGCGACGCCGGACATGTCGCTGAATGCGGTGGCGCGCGAGGCCAACATCGACAAAAGCCAGGCCAGCAGGACCGTGTCCGAGCTGATCGAGCGCGGGCTGATCTGCCGCAGCGCCGACAGCCAGGATGGCCGGGGCGTCAGCCTGGCCCTGACGCAAGCAGGACGCGCGCTGTATGAAGACATGTTCCCTGCCGCCGTGCAGCGCAACGACGCCATGCTGTCGGTGCTGTCCGACGCAGAGCGAGAGCAGATGGAACGCATGCTGGACAAGCTGACCGAGCATGCGCTGGACATGCTGAACGAGTTCAAGGCCGAAGTGCCCGTGCGCCGTGGCCGCGGCGTCCAGCCGCGCTAGGCGCCAGGCGCCTGTCTGGCGCCTTTTTTTGACCTAATTGTTGATTAAATCAATCAGTTGCCCCAACTTTTGAGAAGGACGCGTGCCATGTCGGAACTTATCGTTGAAAACCAGGGTGCCGTGCGCCTGCTGCGGCTGAATCGCCCGGAAAAGCACAACGCGCTCAACACTGCGCTGACCACCGGTTTGCTGGAAGCGCTGCAGCAGTCGGATCGCGACGCGTCGGTGCGCGCCGTGGTGTTGACCGGGAACGGCAAGTCATTCTGCGCGGGTGCGGACACGAGCGAATTTTCGGGGCTGACAATGGAGCAGCCCCAGGCCGTCCTGAGCCGTGCGGATCTGACCACTGATCTGCATCTGGTGTTCTCGCGCATGGCCAAGCCCGTCGTCGCGGCTGTGCATGGCAATGCGCTGGGCGGCGGCGCCGGGCTGGCGCTGGCTTGCGACCTGGCGGTCATGGCCGACGACGTGCGCTTCGGCTATCCCGAACTGCGGCATGGCATCGTGGCCGCGGTGGTCATGGCGAATCTGGTGCGGCAGGTGGGCCGAAAGCATGCCTTCGAGCTGGTGGCGATGGCCGAGCCGATCGATGGCGCCCGGGCGCTGGAACTGGGCATCGCCAATCGCACGCTGCCTGCCGGGCAGGTGCTGGACGCCGCCATGAGCATGGCCACGCGGCTGGCGGGCTGGGAGCCCGCCGCCATGGGGCTGACCAAGCGCGCCTTTCACCGTGCGGCGGATCTGGGCCTGGCCGAGGCGCTGGGCGTCGGCCGCGATGCCAATGTGATCATGCGGGGCTTTCGCCAGGGGGCTGCGCGATGAGGCCGCTGGATGGCGTGACCATTCTGGATTTGTCCCGTGTGCTGGCGTGCCCGTTCGCGTCGATGATCCTGGCCGAGCTGGGGGCGACAGTCATCAAGGTCGAGCAGCCTGGCACGGGCGATGAAACCCGCGGCTTCGAGCCGCGGGTACAAGGAGAGGGCGGCACGGAATCCGCCTACTACCTGGCGTTCAATCGCAGCAAGCAGTCGATCACCGTGAACTTCCGCCAGCCGGCCGGGCAGGCCTTGATCCGCCGGCTGGCCGAGAAGAGCGATGTCGTGGTGGAGAATTTTCCGGTCGGCACGTTGGCCAAGTACGGGCTGGACCGGGAGACGATCGCGCCCGGCAATCCCGGACTGATCTATTTTTCGTGCACGGGCTTTGGCATGACGGGGCCCTATGCGCCGCGCAAGGGTTATGACACGGTGTTCCAGGCGATGGGCGGCATCATGAGCCTGACCGGCGAGCGGGGCGGCGGCCCGGTCAAGCCAGGCCTGCCTATCGGTGACCTGACCTCGGGGCTCTGGGCTGCCATCGGCATCCTGTCGGCCCTGGTGGGGCGGGCGCGGTCGGGGCAGGGCTGCCACATCGATTTTTCGATGCTGGATGGGCAGGTCGGCTTGCTGTCGCTGGCGGCGGCCCGTTATTTCGCACTGGGCGAAGTGCCACCGCGTCTGGGGACCGAACACCCGGGACGGGTGCCGTCGGCCGCGTTCGAATGCAGCGACGGACGCTGGGTGCAGATCACCGGCAGCGACCAGCATTGGAAACCCCTGTGCGAGGCACTCGGCCTGCCGCAATGGGCGGCCGACCCGGATCTGGCGCGCAATGCCGTGCGGGTGGCGCGCCGCGACGAGGTCATGGCTGGCCTGGCCGCCGCGGCGGCCAGCTTGACGCGTGACGAACTATGCCGCCGCTGCGATGCCGCGGGCGTGCCGGCGGGTCCCATCCTGGATGTGGAAGAGATCCTGCACAACGAGCATGTGCTGGCGCGCGGCATGGTGTCCAGCTACGAGCATCCATCCATCGGCCGCTTCGGTGCGGTACCCGTGCCGTTCAAGTTCCAGGGGTATGAAGACCCGAGCCTGGAACGCCCCCCTTTGCTTGGAGAACACACCGACCAGGTGCTGACGTCACAGTTGGGCCTGACGGCAGCCGAGATCCAGGCATTGCGCGCCGAGGGCGCCATCTAGCAACACTTCACCCCCTCATACAAAAAACCAAGATTCAGGAGACAAGACTATGAAGATCATCAAGCGTCTGTACTGCGGCTTGGCCGTCGCTGCGCTAAGCACGGCGGCGGGTGCCGTCGAGCCCTATCCGTCCCAGCCGATCACGCTGGTCAATCCGTACGCCGCGGGCGGCCCCGCCGATGTGCTGGGACGCGCTTTGGCGCGCGAACTGGAAAAGCAATTGGGCAAGCCCGTGATCGTGGAGAACAAGGCGGGTGGCGGCGCGGCGATCGGCGCCAACGTCGTGGCGCGCGCCAAGCCCGATGGCTACACCTTGCTGCTCGGCACGTCGGCCGCGCACGTGGTGACGCCACTCATGCAGCGCACGCCCTACGACGGCATCAAGGATTTCGCCTTTGTGTCCATCGTCGCCAACCAGCCAAACATGCTGGTGGCGCGGCCCACGCTGAACGTCGGCAGCGTGAGCGACCTGATTGCGAAGGCGCGCAAGGAGCCCGGCAAGATCAACTACGCGTCCGCGGGACCGGGCAGCTCCCCGCATTTGGGCGGCGAGCTGTTCCGGCAGCGGGCGGGCGTGGAAATCGAGCACATCCCGTATGGCGGCGCGGCGCCGGCCATCAACGATCTGGTGGGCGGACAGGTGGATATTGCCGTGCTGAACCTGGCGGCGAGCCTGCAATTCATCCGCAGCGGACGGCTGAAGGCGCTGGCCTACGCCAACGACAAACGGTCGCCGCTGATGCCCGACGTGCCGACGCTGGCCGAGTCGGGGGTTACGGGCGCGGAGTCCGCGTCCTGGTACAGCCTGGCCGCGCCGAAAGGCACGCCCGCGGATGTGCTGCAGCGGCTGAACGAGGCCGTGGGCCGGGTCAATGGCGATCCGGAATACCGCAAGCTGATGCAGGCGCAGGGTGTGGACCTGTGGAGCATGACGTCGCAGCAAGCGACCGAGTTCGTGGAAAAGGATCAGGCGGCGATGCGCAAGCTGGTGGAATCGGCGGGTTTGACGAAGAAGTAGGGCGTGAAACAGATCACGCCCGCCCGCCAACAACAAGCCGCCCATCGGGCGGCTTGTTGTTGGCGGGCGGGGCGCCTCAGCCCGCCAGCGCGGCGGCGCGCGTCAGGGCCTCGCGGGTTTCGTCCACAAGCTGCTGCACCACCGCGCCGGCGGGTTGCAGGCTGTCGATCAGCCCGGCACTTTGGCCAGCCTCGACCTTGCCGCCTTCGATGTCGCCGTCCAGCGCGGCCTGCTTGAGCGAACTGCCCGCGAAGAGCGCGTCAAGCGCGGTATCGTCGACGGCGTGTTCCGCGGTCAGGTATTGGCGGGCAAATGTATTGCGCAGCATGCGCACGGGCGATCGGCCGCGGCCCACCAGGGTGGTGTCGGCCACGCCGGCTGCCAGCACGGCGGCCTTGTAAGCGGCGTGGACGCCCGCCTCGGGCGTCAGCAAAAAGCGCGTGCCCAGCTGCGCGCCGGCCGCGCCCAGGCACAGGGCGGCGGCGATGCCAGCGCCGTCGGCGATGCCGCCGGCCGCCACGACGGGCAGCGTCACACGGCGCACGGTGGCGCGCAGCAGCACTTGCAGGCCGATTTCGTCAGGGCCGGGGTGTCCGCCGGCTTCCAGGCCCACGGCGATCACGGCGTCCACGCCCGCCGCCTGCGCTTTTTCCGCGTGCACCGGACTGGCCACGACTTGCAGCCATTTGATGCCGGCGTCGCGCGCGCGGCCGATATGCTTTTGCGGGCCACCCTGGGAGGCGATGATCACTGGCACGCCCTCCGCGATGGCGATATCCATGTGTTCCTGGGCGCGCTTGTTGTAGAGGGGGATATTGACGGCGAAGGGCGCGTCGGTGCCGCGCCGCACTTCGCGCACCGCGGCGAGCAGGGCTTCCGGATACATGGGGCCCGCGGCGATCACACCCAGGCCGCCCGCGCGGGACACGGCCAGCGCCAGCGCTGCGTTGGACGATGCCCAGCTCATGCCACCCTGGATGATGGGATAGCGGGTACCCAGCAGCCGGGTCAGCGGAGTTTGCAGAGTCATGGCCTTGCCTGTCTTGGAAAACGCCATTTTCTATTAATTGGTTGATAATATCAACTATATTCGGGCGCCCCGAGCGGGCGGAATGGCCGTGGCGGCATTACGGCGACGGACGGGACGAAAAGCGGTCGCGGCGGAGGCTCAAATAGCGATGCGCCAGCAGGGATACTCCGGATGCGACGACGCGCTTTGTATATGATGTCCGTGCCTGGCCACCGCGCCGGGCCGCCCCGAGGAGGGGGCGCAAACCCAAAAACAACGAGAC
>RCUP01000493.1_pt1 | contig 29399 bp, 30 predicted proteins | sample 2166341 | NCBI WGS metagenome assembly RCUP01 (sample SAMN09932325, study PRJNA488358) | compost metagenome | isolation source: compost soil in succinonitrile-enriched | place: Germany: Experimental Botanical Garden | reverse complement strand
GTCAGCGCCTGGGCCTGCTGGTTGATGTGCCCCGATTGCGCCGCCAGCTGCCGGTAGACTTGCGCGATGTCGGCGCGTGTACCGGCATCCAGCGCCGCTTGCGCCAGCCGGGGCCGTTGCAGCTGGTAGGCGGCGTTCCATAGCGCGGCAAAGGCCGTCGCCTGGCTCAGCAAACCGATGTAGGCGGGCAGGATGCGGTCGCTGGCGGTCATCGCGCGGCTCTTCATTTGCGACTGGAACTGGCTGACCTGATAGGCCAGGCCGGCATCGACTTGCGCGTCAAGGTCGAGATTGGCCTGCTGCTCCAGCAGATTGGCGGCCGTCTGTGTAAACAGGAACTGGTCGCTGGCGGAAAAATAGTCGACTTGCAGGGCCTGCGGCCCTGGATTGGATGTGCTTGCCATAGGGTTTCCGGGATGGTGGGCGAACGGGAGTCCGCACACTATCGCCCAACCCGCACTTGCCGCTTTGACCTGCCGCAATCGCGCCGAGGGAACCCTAGCCCAATAACCTGCCCAGCAGCGGCGCCAGCAGCACCGTCACGACGCCGGAAAAAATCATCGTCAGGCTGGCCACGGCACCTTCTTCCGTGCCGACCCGGCGCGCCACGGAGAGGCCAAAGCCGTGCGCGGCCGCGCCATACGGGGCGCCTCGGGCGATGCGCATGCGCAAGGGCAGCAGTTTCAGCAGCGGTTTGCCCAGCATCAGGCCGAACAGGCCCGTCATGACGACGAAGATGCCCGTCAGCTGGGCCGAGCCGCCCATGTGGCGCGACGCTTCCAGCGCGAACGGCGTCGAGACAGACCTGGCCAGCAGGCTGCGCGCCATGTCGCCATGCACGCCCAGCAAGCGGTCCAGCAGCAGGGTAGCGGCGACCGATGCGACGATGCCGGCGCAGCTGCCCAGCGACAGGGCCAGCCAGTGCTTGCGGATCAGCTTGCGCTCCTGGAAGATAGGCAGCGCGAAGGCGATGGTGGCCGGTCCCAGCAGCCACGGCAGCCAGCGCGTCTCGCCGAAATACGTGGCGAACGGCGTCGAGGTGGCCTGCACGATGATGATGAGTAACGCTGAGGTGCAGATGGCGGGCGTGAGCAAGAAGTGCGGATGGCGGCGATGCAGCGCCTGGTTGGCGTAGAACAGCACCAGGGTCAGCAGCAAGAACAGCAGAGACAGGAGCACGGTGTTCATGTCTGCGTCCTCGCTGCGCGCTGGCGCAGCAGTTTGTGCAGGCGCAACTTGCGCTCAAAGCGGCACACCCATTCCACGGTGAAGGCCGTGGCCAGCATCACGCTGGCAAAGCCCAGGCCGATATTTACGAACAGCATCACACCCTGTGACTTCAACAGCTGCGTAAATTGCACCACGGACACGACCAGCGGGATAAAGAACAGCAGCATATTGGCCAGCAGCCAGTTCGCGCCCAGTTCGATGGCGGCAGGCCGCACCCAGCCCGCCAGCAGCAAGACCACCAGCACGAACAGGCCGACCACGCCGCCGGAGAATGGCAGGTGCAGGGCGGAGGCGGCCTCATCGGCCAGCCACCAGGCGGCGATCAAGATGCCCACTTGCCACACGGTCTGCGCGGGCTGGCGCCAGGCTGGGATGGAGGGCAGGGCGGCGGTGGAACAGTGCAAGGCTTTCACGGCGGGCTTTCTAACGGCAGGGGGAAGGTTTCATTGTAGGGACCCCGCATCAAAAGATAAAATGACTTAAACTCATGATTATCATTCGAGTTTGGAATGCATCATGGATATCCGCTCCTTGCGCTACTTCGTCGAAGTCGTCGAGCAAGCCAGTTTTACGCGCGCGGCCGCCAGGCTGCACGTGACGCAACCCACCGTCAGCAAGATGGTCGCCCAGCTGGAACAGTCGCTGGACCTGGCCTTGCTGGACCGGGCCGGTAAACGTTTTACCCTGACGGACGCGGGCAAGGTGGTGCTGTCGCGCGCACATGAACTGCTGGCCCTGCACGCGGAACTGAAAGTGGAATTGCGCGACCTGCAGCAGCTGGAACGGGGGGAACTGAGAGTCGGCGTGTCGCCGCAAACGCACTCGACCCTGGCGCCGTGGCTGGCCGAGTACCACCAGCGCTATCCCGGTATCGAGCTGAAGATGTATGAAAGCGGCACACAGGCGATCGAGCGCGACTTGCGCACCGGCACGGTGGAGCTGGGCACCATGCTCGATTACCCGGGCAATGCGGCCACCTGGCAGGATTTCGAAGCCTTGCCCCTCGTGCGTTCGCCGCTGTGCCTGCTGGCCGCGCCCGGCTCGCCGTGGCAGGGGCGCGCTTCCGTGGCCTTGGCCGAGCTGGCCGACAGTCCCTTCATTTTCTACGGCGCCGCGTTTGCCCTGAACGACATCGTGCTCGACGCCTGCCAGCGGGCCGGTTTCGCGCCCCGTATCACGGGCCGCAGCGGCCAGTGGGATTTCATCGCCTCGCTGGTGCAGCTGGGCGTGGGCATCTGCCTGCTGCCGAAGATGTATTGCGATACCTTGGATCAAATGCAATTTACAGTCATTCCCCTCGATGGCCCGCCCGTGGAGTGGAATCTGATGCTGGCCTGGCGCCGCGGAGGGCGGCTGTCATTCGCCGCCCGGGCCTGGCTCGAGCTCGTCAGGGCGCGCATGGCGCAGCCCGGGCGATTACAATAGCCGCTCGCCAACCACCGCCAAGCATATGAAGAACACAGGTAAAACCAGACTGAAACGCACGGCAGGCTCGCTGCTGCTGGGATTGTTATGCACGGTGGGACTGATGAGCGAAATGGGCTACGCCCAGGCCGCCATCCCCGTCTATGGCTATTTCGTCAAGAATACCTATCCGCACGACCCTCAGGCATTTACCCAGGGTTTGCTGTTCAAGGATGGCCATCTGTATGAAAGCACGGGCCAGAACGGCCAGTCTTCCTTGCGCAAGGTGGAATTGACGACGGGCAAGGTGCTGCAGAAAAGCATGCTCGACAAAAAAGTGTTTGGCGAAGGCATCACGGACGTGGGCGATGAAATCCTGGGCCTGACCTGGGTGTCGAAGACCGGTTATGTGTTCGACCATAAAACCTTCAAGCTCAAGCGCACCTTCAGCTACCAGGGCGAAGGCTGGGGCCTGGCCAGTGACGGCAAATTCGTCTACATGAGCGACGGCAGCTCCGCCATCCGCGTGCTCAATCCGAAAACCCTGGCCGAGGTGCGCCGCTTCGAAGTCAAGGCGGAAGGCCGTGCCATCGAGCGCCTGAACGAACTGGAAATGGTCGACGGCGAGCTGTACGCCAATGTGTGGGGCGCGGACGTGATCGCCCGCATCGATCCGGCCAGCGGCAAGGTTGTCGGCTGGATCGACCTGACGGGCTTGCTGCCGCCCGAACAGCGGGGCACGGCCAATCCCGACGCCGTGCTCAACGGTATCGCCTGGGATGCACGTGGCAAACGCCTGTTTGTCACGGGCAAACTGTGGCCCAAGCTGTTCGAGATCGAGCTGATCGAAATCCAGCGCCGTTGATGTTTTCAATTGGGCAGTGTTGCTGGCGAGGAATCGTTTAGAATTCTGCTTCTTCGCCCAGTGCGACCTATACAGGATGCCATGCTGTCTCTCTCTTTATGCCGTTTGGCGGCCACCGCCAGCCTGCTTGCCGCCGTCTGGTCCGCCGCACAGGCGCAGACGCCCAACATGCCGGTGGTCAGGCAATACGGCGACTTTGCCGTCACGAATGGCCGTTATGACTCTCTCCTCACCTTGTCTTTCCGCCGGCACGGCTACTGGCCCGGCGGCGCGCGCGAAGTGGTGGAAGTGCGGCCCATCAAGGCCACGCGCGAAGGCCAGCCCATGCTGCTGGCCTTTACCAAGGGCTATACGGGCCAGGGCACGATACTGATCGGCGTGCAGAATGGCGAACCGCTGATGCGCCCCATCAGTCCCTTGCAGCGCGACAATATGGTGCGCACGGAGCGCGACCCCGAATGGGGCGTGCCGCAGCCAGGCCGTCCCGAGATGCTGCTGTTTCCCCGCGACGGCCGCGCGCTCGATACGGGCACGGGCGAACTGCTGTGGTTTGACGTGCCGGGCAACGTCAGCGGCGACTATCCGCGTGCCATGCTGGTTTCCGTCTCGCCCGACGGGCGGCGCGGCGCCTATCTGACGAATGCGCTGACGAAGGTGGGGATTATCGTTGCCACGCGCGACGATGGCGTGGCCGGCGTGCTGGCCTTGCCGCCCGATACCTATCAACGGTGGCTCAAACCCTTGTCGGAGACCGCTTCCGCGCAGGCGGGCGCCGCCATCAAGGCCGGCAAGGGCCGCACGGATTCGATCCGTATCCGGCGCGAGCTGGAACTGGCCTGGTTCGGCCAGCAATTTCAATGGAAACAAGGCAAGAACGGCTTGCAAGTGACGGGGCTGGGCCTCATTTCCACGCCGCCGGAAGGAAAACAGCCATGACAATATCTCAACTGATCGCCGGCTGCTGCGCCGCCTCCTTGCTGGCCGGCTGCGTGCACGGCGAAACGTTCCCCAAGGATTATCTGGCGCAAGACATCGACAAGCAGCAAGCCTTGCTGGAACTGGACGTGGTCTTCGGCAAAGAGCCCGATGACAAGCTGACGTCGCGCACGACGGCGCGCAATACCGTCGAGTACACGGGCGCGCCGCACATCGTCGTGCCGTTTTACCAGAAGGGACTCGGCTTCGATCAGGGGTTTGCCGGCACCTATATCTTTGGCGTCGTGTATCCGGTTGCCAAGGTCGAGACGGCCACGGCCAGCAGCCGCGTCTTTGGCCAGAAACTGGATGGCCAGCAGGCGGGCAACCCGCGCTACCGCTTCCGCGTGCCGGGCAAGGCGCAGTGGAACAGCAATGAAACCTTCATGCTGAGCTTTGAGCGCAAGGGCCGCCGCGAAGAAATCACTTTCCGCTTCAGCAACGAGCAAAGCTGCTCATCCGCCTTCCTGGCCACCACGCCACACTATGGTTTTCCCATCAAGGTCGTCGCCACGTTCAAGGACAACAAAGGCTGCCTGAAAGTGTGCGACAGCCGCGAGCAGTGGCCCGGATTTTGCGCCTTCCAGCCGCCGCCGGCCGCCTGACTATCACCATGCAAGCCACGCGCCGGCGCCTGCCGGTGCGGCGCTTATACACGCGCGCGTTTTGCTGATTCTATTCAATTGTCATCAAATGACAGCTGAAAACGCCTATTTTCACGGTGTAAGGCGGTCTGTATTGCCCCTTGATCAGCGCATAAATCTTGCCGCAAAAGTATCTTTCCCAGGCGTATGATTTCTTTGCCGTGAACAGCGCACGCAGATGGCGCGGTGCGGCCCGATATCCGAAACGCATCCTTCCTGTGGAGAGACAGAATGAAAATGCCCGTTTTAGGAAGCACCCAGCCCGCCATCAGCAACCGTCCGCTCGACATGCTGGCCACCGACACGGCCGCCGTGCGCGCCATCGCCCAGGCGGCCGTTAGCGTGGAACTGTTCACCATTCCCCTGTACATGGCCACCATGTATTCGATCCAGGGCACGCACCAGATCAACTCGAAAGGCATCACCTATTATGAAGGCCGCCAGTGGCCGGGCATGGGCACCACGGCCCGCCCCGAACTGGCCGAGCAGAAAGCCTTCAATATCATCTTCAGCGTCTTCATCCAGGAAATGCTGCACTTGCAGATGGCGGCCAACCTGGCCACGGCCATCGGCACGGCGCCATGCTTCACGGGGTCGGAGCTGCAATCGCAGGACCACGGCTGGACCTGCTACGGCGAGCACTGCACCGTGATCCCGCACATCGTCGACTTGCAGGACACGTCCGGCTACCGCCACGTGCGCGTCAACCTGGAAGAACTGAACGACAACCAGTGCGACCTGTTCCTCGCCATCGAGCAGCCGGAACAGCAGGCCCGCGCGCAGCTGGCCGAGTTCGACAGCCAGGACCACACGAAATACTTCCCGGAAGTGCCGCTGCCGGGCTGGACGCCGGGCAAGCACGTGCACGATCTGCCCCTGTTCGGCACCATCGGCTATATGTACGAATGCTATGCGCGCTACATCAGCATCGAATACACGGATGGCCAGACCCTGTGGCAAAAATTGTTCGTCAACGGCTCGGTGCAGCAGGACATGTTCAATAGCCGGGTCCAGGGTCATGCGCGGGCGGAATTTCCCCGCTTCGATACCTGCTTCGGCCCGCAGGACCAGGATGGCGGCCAGACGGGCTCGTTCAACAAGGCCATCGACATGATGGCGGCCATCACGGACCAGGGCGAGGGCAGCGAAGCGGCCATCCAGCGCTACCGCCGCGACGCGGCGCAGCGGCTGATGGCCGTGCAGCCCGACTACCGCGAAGACCTGGCCGCCTTGCAGTGCGATTACCCGTCCTACACGAACAATGGCAAGGAGGCCGAATCGCGCGACGCCCAGGCGCGTCACGACAGCGCCCCGTTCGACCATTACGAGCGCTTCGGCCAGGTCAAGTCCATGCTGCCCGTGAAGACCTGGGCCGGCTGGCACAGGGAAGGCGGGCGCTGGAGCGAAGCCATGCTGACCAACGAGCGCTACAACCCGGCCACCGCGCCGAAGAACATCCCCGCGCCGGCCGACGTGGCGGGCGCGCTGAACCGCCTGAAGGATGCCAGCGGCACCCTGGGAATGCTGAGCACGGTGGCCACGGGCGCCATCTACGGCATCACTTCCGTGCTGGACCAGTACTGGCTGAACCAGAAACTGGACTTCCCGTATCCGTCGATGGTGGGTGCGGGCGACCGGATGGCCATTTGCTGGGCCGTGCTGGGCCAGGCGCCCAACCTGGCGACGGGCGTGCCGCTGGCAGACAAGAGCGTGCTGTACCACGCCTGCCAGGGCATGCACCTCGAGGGCGAAGCATCGTCCACCTGCGCCGCGCTGGCCGTCTACCATACGTGCCGCGGCTCCAATGGCTGCCACGCCCAGGGCGGCTGCGGCTTTGCCCAGGCCGATACGGGCGGATCGTCCTGCGGCCACTCGGTCAAGGCCGCCGCAGCGCCGGGCTCGCCATGTTACGTGCCGCCACCCCCGCCGGCGGACGATAAAGTCTACAGTGCGCCCAGCGACAACAAATGCGCGAGCTTCGGCGGCTGCGCCGTGCCGATTTCGGCCTCGCAGCTGTATCCGAACACCACGGGCAAGGAACCGCCCGAGCCCGCCACCATGACCCTGTACGATTTCGGCCCCGCGCCCGACCACCGCAGCAAGCCGCTGGGCCAGACGATGAGCTTTGCGCTGGGCGACAATGTCTACGACAAGGCCTGGGAAGCCTACGGCAAGGTGATGGCGGCGCGCGGCACGCCGGTGGGAGCGCCGCCGGCGCCCACCGATCTGCGCCTGGCCTTGCCGCCGTCGACCTGATGCGGGGCATCCTGCACGAGGCGCGGCCGCGCCTGGGCCTGCCGAACCTCGGCCTGGGCGTGGGGCTGCGCCCGCCGCACTATGAGCACATCCTGCGCCACGGGCCGCAGGTGGACTGGTTCGAGATCATCAGCGAAAATTTCATCGACAACCACGGCTATGCGCGCCACGTGCTCGAGCAGGTGGCGGCGCAGGTGCCCATCGTCATGCATGGCGTGTCGCTGTCGATCGGCAGCAGCGATCCCCTGAGCCTGGCCTACCTGCGCAAGCTGCGCCAGCTGGCCGCCGAGATCCGGCCCGCCTGGATTTCCGACCACCTGTGCTGGACGGGAGCCGCCTCGCTCAACAGCCACGACCTGCTGCCGCTGCCGCTGGACGAAGCCAGCCTGCGCCACGTGGGCGCGCGCGTGCGGCAGGTGCAGGAATTCCTCGGCCGTCCCCTGATCCTGGAAAACCCCAGCACCTACGTGGAGTTTGTCCAGTCCAGCATGCCGGAATGGGAGTTCCTGGGACGCCTGGCCGAGGACACGGGCTGCGGGCTATTGCTCGACGTCAATAATGTCCACGTCAGCGCGAATAACCACGGCTATGACGCGGCCGCCTACATCCGCCAGCTGCCGCACGACCACATCGTGCAGATCCACCTGGCCGGGCCGACCGTCTGCGGCGCCATGCTGATCGATACCCACGATGCGCCCGTGCCGGCCGCCGTCTGGCGCCTGTACGCGCTGGCGCAGCAGCTGACGGGCGGCGTGTCGGCCCTGCTGGAATGGGATGCGGAGATTCCCCCGTATCCGCAACTGCTGCTTGAACTGGACAAGGCGCGCGCGGCGGTGCGGGGCGAATTCGCGGACGCGGCGCCGGCCAAGGTTGCCGCCGCCGTCTCCACGCCGCTGGGCTTTCACCTGGAGGCGGCCCATGCGCGGTAATGGCGCGCCGCTGGCGCAATTGCAGGCGTGGTTCCTGACTGCCATGACGGCGCCCGGCGGTGCCGTGCACGGGGTGCAGCTGGCCAGCGAGCGCCACGGCCTGACGCAGGAGCAAGTGTTGAAAAGGGCGCGGGGCGGCCCGGCGCCGCTGCACATCCATGCGGACGGCTACGTGCAGCGCCTGCTCGAATGCCTGCAGGCCGACTATCCCGTCTTGCGCAAGGTCATGGGCGACGAGCTGTTCGCTTTCTTTGCCCGCGCCTATGTGTGGCGCCACCCGTCCGCTTCTCCCACCTTGTATGACCTGGGCGGCGGTTTTGCCGATTTTCTCGCCGCCAGCCAGCGTGGCGCCGGGGCACAGGGAGACGCCTTGCGCTTTGCCGTCGAACTGGCGCAGCTGGAGCGGGCGCGCAGCGAGGTGGGCAGGGCGCCGGGGCTGGAAAAGCTGGCGCCGCCCCTGTTGCCTTCCGGCCTGGACTTGATGTTGGGAATGGCACCGGCCTGGCGTCTGGCGCCGTGCACGCGGCTGCTGGCGCTGTCGTTCCCCCTGTGCGCCTACTGGCAGCAGGCGCAAGCCGCGCCCGACGACGCCGTGCCGGCACAGCCGGATGCCAGTCCTGCTTTTGTCGCCATTTCGCGCCTGCATTACCGGCTTGCCATGCAGGAGTTGCAGCCGTGGCAGTTTTATTGCCTGCAGGCGCTGGCCGGCGGCGCGCCGTTGCCGCAATGCGCGCGGCAGGCGGCGCAGTCCAGTGGCCGGGAGCCGGACGAGGTGCTGGCCGACACGATGCTGTGGCTGCCCATGGCGGCTGCGGCGGGGCTGGTCACCACCGAAGCGTGAGCGGACGGCGGCGGACGCAAAAAAGGCCGATGAAAATCGGCCTCGATGGTCAGTACAAGTATTGCTTAACGGTAAAACGCTTCGACTTTGCCCTTGAGCTTGATCTGCAGCGGACGGCCGCGGCGGTCGAGCGACTTGGTGGAAGCGACCTTGATCCAGCGTTCGCTGATGCAATATTCTTCCACGTCAAGACGTTCCTTGTCGTTGAAGCGGATGCCGACGTCGTTCTCGAACACGGCTGCAACGTGATAAGGGCTGCTGGGGTCGATCGACAGGCGATCGGGCAATGGGGGTAAGGTGGTGGTATCGTTCATGGCCGTCATTATCGCCCAGAATGCGGTTACAGACAACGGCCTTTCGCGTGCCGGCTATCTGGCCGGACGCGAAATGGCGGGTTCGGCCGTGTGCGTGGACGGTGACGGTGGCAATGAGGAGCCGTGCTGCGTTCCGGTCGGGTCGGCCAGCTGGATGGTCGTGCCGTGCTGCCAGGCATCGGCCCCGTCTATGATGGCTGGCGCGGCGATATCGGCCCGCTGGCGGCGTCTTTCGGCCGAATCGATGCGGAAACGGCGGTCGCGCGCGGCAACCATGGCGGCGTCGGCCTGGCCATCGTTTGTGAATCCCATCATCAGTTGCGGCACGCCCAAGGGCAAGGTCTTGTGTACATCCGTGTGCCAGGTATGCCAGGTCTTGCCATACGTGGCGACGAGTTTTTGCATCAAGGCCTTCTCGGCCACGGCGGGAATGCCGGGGGCGATCAGCTGGCCTGATTTGACTTCATGCACATGGCTGTGCCACAGCGCTTTTTCCGCCGCAGGCAAACCTTCGTACAGCCTGGCACTGACGATATATTCGACGCCCATCAGCTTGGCATCTTTGACATTGCCATCGTAGATCACGCACTGGATCAGCTCTTCATTGACGATGGCGCAATAATGGTGCGCTTCCATCTGGCCGCGCAGATTCCCATTATAAAAATGAAAACCGTCAAGGTAGGCGTTCAGCGCGGCAATCGGCGGCCGGGCTTGCAATGCGTCGGCACCCGCGTCCAGCACGCGCGTGGAGACCCCGGCCGGTGCGCCCGGAGCCTCCACGTTTGATGCCGTATTCCTGGCGCCGCAGGCGGCAAGGCCGATGGCCAGCCCGGCGCACAGCATGGCCGTCAGTGCTTTCATATCAAGAAGGCGCCTCGGGCCATGCCACCGGGATCAGGATTTGTCGTCATTCTTGTGGCTTTGACGTCCCGCTTCCACGTGCTGCTCATGCGTGCCGCCGCGCGTGCCGGTGCCGGAACCCGATTGCTGGCCCGACTGTTGGCCCGATTGCTGCGAGCCCGATTGCTTGTCGCCGTCATTCTTGTGGCTTTGGCGGCCTGCCTCGACATGCTGCTCGTGCGTGCCGCCCTGGGTACCGCCCGACGATTGGCGGGTGCCGGACTGTTTGTCCGACTGCTGGCTGCCCGATTGGCCCGATTGCTGTTTGTCCGATTGGCCGCCCGATTTGTCGTTGCTGTTCGAAGTCATGGTCATGTCCCCTATGGTTGGTTTGCGTAATCATCCGGTTCAACATTGGCTGCACCGTTGAGACCATTCTCGCTGCCTGCGTCGGGCTTAGCCATAGGGACACGACTTGTCGCCACGTAGGAAAACTCCGTGGTGGATGACAACCATTTCTAGATTGCTACTACAGATGCCGCGTTTCCTGCGGCGGCGCATCCCACTCGTCATGCCGGCCATCGACAAAGGTGACGGGCACTTGCGCCAGCTCGGCCGCCGAGGCGTCATCGAGGCAGTTGACGCCGATGCCGACGAACGGGCCGCTGCGGGGCGAATCGCCGCGGCCGAACGGGCGCACGCCGCAATGGCGGCAAAAATAATGGCGTTCGCGGCGCTCGCCGAAGCGGTATTCGCTCAAGTCCGCTTCACCGGCCAGCAGGCGAAAATCCGCAGGCGGGACTAGGCTGGCCCAGCAGCGGATTTTCAGGCAGTAGGAACAGTTGCAGCGCAGGCTGGGGGCCGCCAGGTCGATCTGGGCCGCAAAGCGCACGGCGCCGCAGTGGCAACTGCCATGGTAGGTTTTTTTCATCTGGGCCACTTTACAGGGTTGCCGTACTGTCATGCAACTGCTGGAATTGCGACAGCTGCTGCTGCATCAGCCGCGCATACTGGCCGCCCGCGCGCAGCAGCTCGGCGTGCGTGCCTTGCTGGCAAATCCGGCCCTTGTCCATGACGATGATGCGGTCCGCTTTCACAATCGTCGAAAAACGGTGGGCGATGATGATGGTGGTGCATCCTTGCATCAGGGTATCGAGCGCGAGCTGCACCTGCTGTTCGCTGGCGGCATCGAGCGCGCTCGTCGCTTCGTCCAGGACGAGGATTTTCGGCGCGCGCAGGATGGCGCGGGCAATCGCGATGCGCTGCTTCTGTCCGCCGGACAATTGCACGCCCCGTTCGCCGACGAGGGTCTCGTAGCCGTCCGGAAAGGCCGCAATGAAATCATGGGCATGCGCCAGGCGCGCCGCCGCCACCATCGCTTCGTGCGCCACGACCCGGTCCGGCACGGCAAAGGCGATATTGTCGGCGATGCTGCCGGAAAACAGGGCCGGTTCCTGTTCCACCACGGCCATCTGGCGCCGCAGCTGCGTCACGCCCAGCACGTGCGCATCGATGCCGTCGAACTGCAGGCTGCCCGCGTCTATCTGGTAGTGGCCCAGCACCAGGCTGGCGATGGTGGACTTGCCCGCGCCCGAAGCGCCGACCAGGGCGATTTTTTCGCCCGCGCGGATGGACAGGCTGACGCCGTCGAGGGCCGTCACTTGGGTGCGCTCGGGGTAGGAAAAACGCACGTCGCGCAGCGCGATATGGCCGGCCAGCGGCGGTTGCGGCGCCGCTTCGGGCACGGCGCGGTGGCTGCGCAGGATCTCGAAGATGCGGTCGGTCGAGCCCATCGTGCGCATCCACGTGTTCCAGAATTCGCTGATGGAGCCGGCCGTGTCCGTCACCATGCTGGCATAGATGACGAAGGCCGTCAGCTCGCCCACGCTCAAGCGGCCCTGGCCGATCAGGTGGGCGCCGAAGCACAAGGTGGTCAGCAGGGCAACGAAGGCGAGCAAGCCTTGCGCGCCCTGGAACACGGCCAGCAGCCGCGTGCCGGCCAGGGACACGCCCAGCAGCTCGCGCATCGCTTGCGCGTAGCGGGCCATGGCGCCGCCTTGCTGGTTGAACGCCTGCACCAGGCGCGCATGGGCAAAGTATTCCTGCGCCACCTTGCCGCTGGCGGCCAGGGTGGCGGAAATGGCCCGCGCGCGCTGCCGGTAATTACTGCCTGATAACTTGCCCAGATACAGGCTGATGGGAATGAACAGGGCCAGCGGCAAGCTCAGCATGGGCGACAGATGCAGCAGCATGGCGATGCCGCCCAAAAACACGCACAGCGAGCGCAAGGCATTGGCCGCGCCGATCGTCAGGCTTTCATGCAGGGCCGACACGTCGGACGTGAGCCGGCTGTTCAGCTCGCCGCCATGGTGCTTGTCGAAAAAGGCGATGGGCTGATTGATTACCACGTCGAACAGGCGCCGGCGCACGCCCATGACGATCATGTGGCCGCCCGATTGCAGCAGGTAGAAGCGGGCGGCAGAGGCCAGCGCATACAGCAGGCTGAAGGCCAGCATGGCCGCCACCATGCCCGGCGTGACGCCGCGCCGCGTCAGTTCCGTCACGTTATCGATGAAATACGCGATGGCTTGCGGAAAGGCCAGTTGCGCGCCTACGGTGAGGGCCATGCACAGCAGGCCGGCGGCGATGCGCCAGCGCACCGGGTACAGCAGGCGCAGGCGTTCCAGATGGGGGCCGATGTTTACCTGGTTCATGCGGCGCGCTCCTGCGACGGTTCGGCGTTCAATTGTTCGGCCAGGGCCAGCCAGTCTTCATCACCGATCAGGCCGGCCGCTTCCACCGTGCCTTCGTGATTGACGAACACATAGGAAGGCGAACTCATCAGCGGGTTCACGCGCCGGTAATCGCGCAGCGTCAGCCGCGCCGTGGCTTCCCGCAAGATGCTGCTGGGCAAAAAGGCGCGCAGCCGGCGAGCAGGCTCTTCGCTGACCAGCCACAGGGCCAGGCCAGCTTCGCGCGCCAGCGGCAGCAGCTGTTCGATGCCCGCCAGCTTTTCCGCGCATTTCGGACAGCGGCTGGCCAGGAACAGCAGCACGGCCGCCTGGCCGCTGGCACCTGGCTGGAAACGCGCGCCGCCAGCCAGCGGACGGGCTTGCACTGCCGGCAGCGGCTCGCCCGGTGCCAAAGCCGTGGGCGCGATGCGTTCGCGGCGGCTGGCGCGCAGCACGGCCAGGGTCAGCCAGATATTGCCGGCGAGGGCAAACGCCAGCGCTGCCAGCACGAACTGTAAAGTCGTGGCATCCATCAGCCGGCCTTTGCCAACGTGGCGATGTCGTGCAGGGAAATCACGGCCACGCAGACGATGGCCGCCAGTCCCGCTGCCAGGACCGAGGTGGCGACGGGCAGGGATGCCGTCTGCGCGCATGCGAAATAGGCGCCGTTGATGCCCACCGCCAGCACGTTGCGCAGCAGGTCGTACTGCGACACGGGCCGCGCCGCTTCGCCAAAGCAGCTGCAGCGCACCACGCTGTGCGTGAAGTAGCGCCAGGCCAGCACGGCCGTGAGGGTACTCAACAGCAAGAGCGATAGCAGCATGGGCTGCTGCGTGCCGCCCGCCAGCAGCCAGCCGGCCAGCAGCAGTTCCACCGCCACCAGGGCCGGGGCAACCGCTCTGGCGGCAGCGGGCGGCACGCCGAACGAGGTGGCCAGGTTGCCGCGAAAGTCCCCGTAGCTGCGCAGCTTGCCCACGCTGGCCGCCAGCAGCAGCAAGGCGATGACATAGCGCGCGATATCGGACAAAAACGCGAGAGATGTCAGCATTGCGTGCTCCACAGCGGCGCGAAGCCGCCCGGACGCTGGCGCCGCAGCTGCACGCCGTCACGCGACGCCAGCAGGGCATCGTTCCACGGCTCGTCGGGCGCGCTGCGCAGGGCGCCGCCTATGCTCGATTGCAACTGCGTCGAGATGGCCCAGCCCAGCCGTTCGGCGTGGGCATCGCGGGCCATGTTCAAGCCCAGCTGCGCCAGCTCTTCGCGCGTCAACGCATAGTTGTGCGAGTGGTACCCGGTCACCAGTTGCGCGACAATGGCGCGCCGCGCTTCTGGCGTGGCATCGGGCAATTGCCAGGCCAGCAATTCCTCGCCGATCTGCGCCAGCTCCAGGGTGGTGCGATAGAAGGCCGTCAGGGAAGGGGGGAAGATGCTGCCGCACAGCAAGGACAGCGATTGCTGGCGCGCCTCGGCCGCATCGACGCCGAACCACTGCTGCGCCATGTCGCCAAACACCTTGATGTCCAGGCTGGACATGGAGCCGCCGTCGGCGCCATCGAGCTGCGGGTCGATGGGCGAGAACAGGGCGAGGTCGCCGGCGATGATCTCATCGGCGCCCAGGGCCAGCAAGGTGGCGGCCGACTGGCAGTGGAAGGGCACGATAAAGCTCAGGTGGCGCGCATGCTGGCGCAGCAGAAGGGCGATGCGCCGCGCCGCGTTGACGATGCCGCCGCGGCCGTGCAGCACCACGTCGAGGCGCGCCACGGGGCCGATGCCCTGGCACAGTTCATACAGGGCGGGCAGCAGTTCCATGTCCAGGTGCGAGGCGGCCAGGACGATGGCGCGGCTATCGCGCGCCAGTTCCAGTTCGCGCAACTGGATGGGGATCTGGTTCAGGTCTGGCTGCGGCATAAGGCTCCTTCGATCAGGGTAGTAGCCACGCTTTCCAGCAGGGGCAAGGCGGGCACCAGTTGTTGCACATACAAAAATTGACCGACAGGATTGTTTTCCAGGAAAACATATTCGCCTTCGGGCGTGACGATGAGGTCCAGCGCGCCATATTCGAGGCCATAGCTGTGCACGAAAGCGAGGCAGCGCTGCCGTATGTCATCGGGCAAGGTTGCGGCTTCATAGCGGATGGGGGCCGACATGTCGCGCGAATCGATGGCCGTGCGCGCATCGTCCTGCGAATACAGGCGCGCGGTAAACAGTTGCTGGCCGATTACGGTGACCCGCAATTCATATTGCTTGGCGATATATTCCTGGAACTGGCAGCTCAGTTCGCTGACGGCGTCAAGGCTATCGAGCATGGCGTCGTCGACGATGGTGGTGCCGAGGCCGGTGCTGACCCTGTCCACGTCTTCGACGGCTTCGGCGGCCAGGCTGGGTGTGGACATGGATTTGAAAATGATGGGGCCGCCGACGGTGGCGCGGAAAGCGCGCACGTCGTCGGGTACGTTGGTAATCACGGTGGCGGGCACGCGGAAACCCATGCGCGCGGCCCGCGCCAGCTGTTCACCTTTCCATTGGGCGCCGCGCAGGGCCAGCGGATGGCTGAGCCAGTAGCAATCGAGACTGTACAGCACGCTGAAGATCGCTTGCTCCGTTTCCAGCTGGGCGTAGGCGCGTTCCTGCGACGTCAGGTCGGCGCTGAGGTAGGCATAGTCGGCCGGCTTGCGCAGCCAGACGGCGCCCACTTGCTGCAAATCAAGCCAGTCGCCATCGGGCAAGCGGCGCAGGCGCGCACTGGCGCGGCCGTCCAGCAGACGCTGGCACAGCTGGTAATCACGGGGAAAGGCGTCGAGATCGATACGGAAGGGGGCATGGCCGCGCTCGGCCAGGATAGGGGAAACCAGGTCGGCGTGCAGATCGCCGCTATGGCTGATAATCAATACCTTTTTATGCATTCAGGGGCCTGCGGCGAAGGAAAGTAAAAGGCCTTGCCGTGGCAAGGCCTTCAGTTGGCTAGGGTATCAGCAATACACGCCCGTATCGTTTGGGGAAAAACGCGAACTGTCGCGCAGATTGTAATCTTCCGGATCGCCGTAATACGTGCAGCCGGCCACGGCTACGCCATCGCGCACCTGCCATGGTTGCTTGACTTCCTTGTCTGCCTCTTTCTCCGCCAGTTTGAAAGCAAACAGCTTGGTTTGATTCTGTTTTTGCATTGTCATCCTCTTGTCGTGGTTAAGTACCGCTTATTGAATATCCAGTGGCGCCGGTTTTTAAATGCCGGATTTTAAAATTCTTCGTCGATAAAGAATCAGTTAATGTTGGTATTTATTATGAATGCCGCGCGCAGAAATATACTGCGCCGCAATTGGCGCCAATTCATCAAGTCGGGATTGGAATAAAACCCCGCCAGGGGCGAGGTTCCAGGGTGCCGCGAAGATCAGCAATACTGGCCGCTGTCGTTCGGCCTGAGACGCGAAGAGTCGCGATATTGATCATGGGTGCCGACGGCGGTGCAGCCAGCCACGGCGACGCCGTCGCGCACTTTCCAGGCAGTGGCGGGCGCCGCTTGTTTTTGCACCTGTTTTTCAGCCAGTTTGAACGCGAACAATTTGGTTTGATTTTGCATTGTACTATCCTCTTGTGATGGTTAAGTACTGCTTGCACTGTATGCCATGGTCTATGGCCATTCGATATTAGCGCCGGAATAAATAAGCGTCAATTGAAAATCAATCGTATTCGCGATTATCTGTTTTGAATACTCACCAAATATCACGCCGACCGATTATATTATTGCAGTGCGATAAATAATAAGAGTGCCGATTTAAATGACCGGCAAGCGGTCTGATTATGGATGGCAAACGGATAGCCTAGGCGCGCGGCCACGCACTATAATGGCGCCTGTTGAATGGACAGGGCAGGAGCCACATGATGGAAATGGCAGTTACCGACAGCCTGCGTCAGCTGGCATACGCGCAGGCAGCGGCCTTCGTGCAGACGCTCGACGGGCGCGATCCTGTTGCGCTGCAACGCGACTGGGGCCTGTCGCCGGGCGTGGCCGACGAGATCATCGAAATGCTCGACAGCTATTTTGCGGCGGACCAGGCATTGTCACTGGCGCCGCTGGCGCAAGCCTTCGTGCCGGGCAAGGGCGGCCGTCCCGCCGTCGATGTGTATGCCACCGGGGCGGAGTCGCTGGGCCTGGAATGCCGGCTGCTGGCCGACGGCAAGCCCGGCGAAGCGATTTTGCACATGGAAATGTCCGGCCACGATGGCGCGCTGCGCCTCCATTACAGCTACATCGGATCCTGAGAACAAGATGATGAAGAACCTGACTGAACTGATCAGCGAAAAACAGCAGCGCATCTGCGACAAATTCGGCTTGCCGGCGCAAGCGCCCGAACCCATGGTGGCCCTGGCCATCGGCAGCCTGGCGCAGTCGCCGATCTACGGCACGCGCATCGAGTTGCCGGAAAACGGCACCATCAGCTGGTTCATCCACTGCGGCGAACACGACGACGCCAGCGGCTTTTACCAGCCCCTGCATGCGGAACACTTGCACGAGATGCTGCCGCAGGTGGTCGATTACCTGGCCTTGCCCAGCGGTGCCAAGTTCATTCTCGACCGCGAAGGGTACGAGGATGTGTGGCTGGACGAGTAACTTTCTGGCTGGCAAGATTATCGTTGACGTTGACAAATAGGTATGGGATGCTGCGGTTCCGTTTTCTCTTGCCGAAAGCCGCATCGTGAAGCCACGCCTCCCGTCCGTCCTGCTCGTCATGGCGCTTGCCGCCGTTCCCGCCAGCCATGCGCAGGCTTCCCCTACGGAACACGATATTGCCGCCTTCGTGCGCAGCGAAATGCAGGAGCGCCAGATTCCAGGGCTGCAACTGGCCGTGATACAGCATGGCAAGGTTGTGCTGAAGCGCAACTTTGGCCTGGCCAGCCTGCAATACCAAGTGCCCGTGACGGACACGAGCCTGTTTTCCATCAACTCGGCAACGAAAGCGTTTGCTGGTGTGGCCGTGATGCAGCTGGTGCAAGAGGGCAAGATCGACCTGGTCGCACCGATTGGCCAGTACCTGACGGGCTTGCCTGTCGCGTGGCAAGCCGTGACGGTGACGCAATTGCTCAACCATACCTCGGGCCTGCCCGACGTGCTGGACCAGAGCAGCGGCAAGCTGGTGGGGCCGCAGTCGGACGACGCGGAGGCGGCGTGGACAGCCGTGCAGGCGCTGGTCGTGGAAGCCCCGCCAGGCCAGCGCTACCGCTACAACCAGACCAATTACGTGTTGCTGGCGCAATTGATCGAGCGCCAGGGCGGCCAACCCTTTACCGCCTTCATCCAGCGCCGGCAGTTCGACGTGGCCGGCATGCGGCACAGCGGCTTTGGCGACGCGAAGGACGTGGTCGCCAACAAGGCCAGTTCCTACGTGCTGGACCGGGGCGGCAAGGGCTACCGCAACGTGATCGAGGACTTTCCCGTGTTCATGCGCGCCGGGGCCGGCATCAACAGCAATGCGGACGAACTGGCCAACTGGCTCATAGCGCTGCAGTCGGGACGCTTGCTGGCGCCCGCCGGATTGGAACGGCTGTGGCAGCCGACCAGCCTGAATGACGGCAAGCCGGCGCCGTGGGCGCTGGGCTGGCCCACCATCGGCCGCGATGGCCATCGCGCCGTGGCCGGCATCGGCGGTGGCCGTTCGGCCTTTTATGTGTATCCGAACGATGGTCTGGCCATCATTATCCTCAGCAACCTGGCCGGCGGCCAGCCGGAACAGCTGATCGATACCGTCGCAGGCTTCTATCTTCCCGCCCTGCGCCAGCAGCGCGGCGGCGCGTATGCCGCGCACTTGCTGCGCAAGCAGGCGGCCAGCGCCGGTTTCGACGGGCTGGACAAGAAACTGGCGGCCATCCTGCGCCAGCACGGCTTGCCGGAACCCACGGAAGACGACCTGAATGCCTGGGGTTACCGCCTGCTGGGCCGGCAGCAGCCGAAACAGGCCGTGGCCGTCTTCCAGCTGGGCGTGCAACTGTACCCGCAAGGGGCGAATGGCCACGACAGCCTGGCCGAAGCCTGCGAGGCGGACGGCGCCAAGGCGCTGGCTGTCACGCATTACCGCCGTTCGCTGGAACTGGACCCGGGCAATGCGCACGCCGTGGCGCGCCTGCGCGTGCTGGGTGCCGATTAGCGGGCTGCCTGGCCGTGCTCTGACCCATGCATGGCCAGGTAAGCGGCCAGATTCTCATCGTCTATGCCGAGGGCGCGCAAGACTTCCCTGGTGAAGGTGACGGGCGCCGTACCCGGTGCCGTGATGACGCGCTGGTCGCCCACGGCCCACGGCACGTCCTGGTACAGGGCCGCACCCGCATAGCCCGTATCCGTCAGGTTCTCGGCCGAATTCGAGGTGTGGCGCACGGTGTCGAGCACGCCAGCCTGCGCCAGCACGCGCGTGCCGTCGCAAATGCCGGCCAGCACCACGCCCTTGTCGCGGGCCGCGCGCAGCAGCGGGCCCAGGTCGGGCGCCTTGCCGCTTTGCCAGAAGCTGCCGCCACACACCATCAGCAAGTCGAGTTCGTCGAGCACGATCTCTTCGAGCGCCAGTTGCGGCGTGACCAGCATGCCACCGGACGAGGTGACGGGCAAGCCGCCCGGCGTGGCGAACTGCGTGTAAAAGCCGTAGTACAGCCGCGCCGTGGAATTGAGCAGGGCGGTTTCCCAATCGGCAAAGTTCTCGGTCAGAATGGTGATGGCACGTGTCATGAAAAGTCCTGTCTCAGGTGGAGATATCAATAGTACCGGCTTGCTAGCCAGCTGGTGCCGAAATCATAATAAAAAGTACTGACAATTTCTGTCAGGAGCGCGCAGGAAATGATGGCGCAAGTTGCAATGAAAAAGGCCCGGCACCGCCGCGGGAAGCGGCGGGGCCGGGCCCCTGTATTTGCTACGAGTTTGCTGCGGATTACTTCTCGGCGAACGCGCGCTCGACAACGAAGTCGCCAGGCGTCGAGGTATTGCCTTCCTTGAAGCCACGCGCTTCCAGCATTTCCTTCAGGTCGCGCAGCATGTCCGAGCTGCCGCAGATCATCACGCGGTCTTCGGCCGGGTTCAGCGCCGGCACGCCCAGGTCTTCGGCCAGCTTGCCGTTCTCGATCAGTTCGGTGATGCGGCCCATGTTGCGGAAGTCTTCGCGCGTCACGGTCGGGTAGTAGCGCAGCTTGTCGCTGACCATTTCGCCCAGGAACTCATGCTTCGGCAAATGCTCTTCCAGCAAGTCGTGGTAAGCCAGTTCATCGACCTGGCGCACGCCGTGCACGAGGATCAGCTGATCGAAGCGCTCATAGATGTCCGGATCGCGCACGATGCTGAGGAAAGGCGCCAGGCCCGTGCCCGTCGACAGCATGTACAGGCGCTTGCCTGGCAGCAGGTAATCGGACACCAGGGTGCCCGTCGGCTTGCGGCCGACGATGACGGTGTCGCCCACTTGCAAGTGCTGCAAGCGCGACGTCAATGGGCCGCCCGGCACCTTGATGCTGAAAAATTCCAGATGGTCTTCGTAATTGGCGCTGGCGATACTGTAGGCACGCAGCAAAGGCTTGCCGTCGACGCGCAGGCCGATCATGGTGAAATGGCCATTCGAGAAACGCAGCGACGGGTCGCGCGTGGTGGTAAAGGAGAACAGGGTATCCGTCCAGTGGTGCACGCTTAATACGCGCTCTTCATTCATCGAACTCATAGTGTTTATTGGCTGGTCAAAAAAATGGTTAGTTGCTGGCAACTGCTGGCAAAAGTGAAACCCTGTGTAGGCCCAGACGCTATTGTACCGGCCTCCGCACGAAATTGTTACCGTCTATCGCCGCCATTGCTGCCGCACGCGGTGCCAACATTATAGTGCGAATGGCAAGTCGGGGCTGGAATTGGGCCGGAAATGGACCGTGGACCTGCGCTCTCTTGACCTGGCTCACTTTTTTGCCGGGGGCGTCAAGATGCGGCCCGGCGCTGCCAGAACGGCGCATCGCGCCAGCGCTGCTCGGCGCCGTAGAAGCCGCGCCGCATCTGCAGATAGGTTTCAAACGCGGCGAAGACGCTGCGCCGGTAACCGGCCGCCATGCCCCGGTCGCCGGCCAGGAACGCTTCCGCCACCCGCGCCGCATGGATGCCGGAAGCCATGGCCTGGCCGATGCCCAGCGACGAGATCGGGTCGAAGCAGGCGGCCGCGTCGCCCGCCGCCGTCCAGTTCTCGTCGGCCGGCAGCGACGCCACCCGGCTGTGGATGGCGTAATGGCGCAGGGCGCTCGGCGGGGGCAGGCGCGCGAGGATATCGCCCACATGGCGCGTGCCCATGCCGGCCTCGCGCCAGGGCGCCGCTTCCTTCAGCCGCAGGCGCTTGAGGATGTCGGCATCCGTGATGAAGGCCAGCGCCACGCGCTCGCCCGGCAGGGGCGCGGCGTAATACCAGCCATGTTCCGTCGTTTCCACCAGGGTGCGGTGCGGCAGGAATTGCGGCTCGTCCAGCTGATAATAGGCGTACAGCGCCACCAGCGAGTCTTCCGTGTGGATCGGACGCTTGCGCTGGCGCACGATGGCCGCCTGCTTGCCGCTGCAATCGATCAGGTAGCGGGCCGTCAGGTCCGTTTCCTGCCCCTCGCTCGCCACGCGCAGACGCCACGGGTCGCCGTGTTCGAGCTGTACCAGTTGCGCCGGGCGCAGCAACGCCACGCCCGCCAGGCGCGCCTGTTCGAGCAGGATGGCGTCATATTGCCGGCGGTCCAGGTGCAAGCCGTGGCCGTGGCTGCTGAAGACGGCTTCGCGCGACATCAGCTCCGCGCTGCCCCACGCGGCCGCGTGGGAAAACGCGGGCAGCTGGGCGCCGTCCAGCAGGTCGCGGCCCACGCCCAGGAAGTCCAGCATCGAGAAGATGGACGACGATACCGTTTCGCCGGCCCGGTAATCGTCGAACAGCTGCTTTTCCAGCAAGGCGATGCGCAAGCCCGTGTAGCGGGCCAGGGTCAGGGCGGCGGCAGTGCCGGCGGCACCGCCGCCGACAATGACGACGTCGTAGTCGCGCGATGATGACGTGCTTGGCGTGACACTCAATGGGAAAACCGGCGCCGGTTGGCAGGCTGGATTTTCTTCGGCGTGTCGTGCACGGCCACTTGCGCGCCGCCAGTGGCAAACAGCTGCGATGCCTTCTCGGGCGCCGTCTGCGGATCCTCATCCTTGAGGAACCAGGCGGGCAGGTAGTTCGAATCGTCGCCCGTGATGAAGCTGCTGGCATTGCCGACCCCGACGCTGGCGGCCACGAACTTGGCGTGATTGCGCTCCTTTTCCACAAAATACGGGTACTGGCGGCCCGACTCGGCATCCTGGTTCTGGTTCACGATGAAACCGAGGTAATGCCATGAGCTGATCATCTGCGAAAAACTGTTCATGCCGCGGCTGTACATCACCTGCATGCCGGCCGGCACGCCGGCAAGCGCCTGTTCTTCCTTGGTGGTGGCGCCATTGATCACGTTCCACGGGCTTTGCGGCGGCCACCAGTAGGCGTAATAGGTGGGCGGTACGGGGATGAGCGTGTCGGGATTCTTGACCAGGTCCGGATTGTCGAAGTTGATCATCTGCACGGAACAGTCATAGAAGTCGGCCTGCCATGGGATGGCCATGCGCTTGGTCAGGTCGCCCGGTTCGCAGCCGGTGCCGACGGTCGGATCGTTCCAGTCCAGCGGTTCGCACTCGTCGCGGCCCGCCGACAGGCCGTTTTTTGCGTAGTCGGCATCCACGCGGTGCAGGATGGCGTACGGTTTCGCATAGATGATGGGATTGCGCACGCTCCACGTCACTTCGATGCCGGGGCACATGGGTTCGCCCACGCAATTGCCGATGGCCGCCTGATCGAGCGGGTCGATGCCGGGCAAGGCCAGGCCTGGCGCGTCGGGGGCGAATTTGCCGGCCGCCCACTGCTGCAAGGCAAAGTATTGCGTATCCGTCAGTACGGAAAACTTGCTGATGACGTTGTTGCGCACGGAATTGCTGCCTGAATTCAAGGGCACGAGAGGAATGCCGGCGGCGGGGTTCTCCGTGGTGGCTTCGCTGAACAATTGTCCGCCCTGGCCACCGGTGAATCCGGGCGCCTGCTCCTCCGTGCCGGGCCGGATGGCCGACGGCTTCCTGAAATAGCTGAAGAATTTTTCGCGCTGCGGCCGGTTCGCTTCCGACGCATCGGCCACGTCGAAGTTGGGGCGGATGAAGGCCGTCATCGACGGCACCGTCGCCACCCACTGGTAATCGCCTATCCTGGCAAGGAAGGGCTGAATGTCCTGCCCGTAATTGACGACGTAGTCGGGGTTCCAGCCATCGCTGCCGCTCCAGCGGGCCGTGTCGTAGGCCTCGGGCAGCGCGTTCTTATATTTGATGGCCATGTCGGCCACGACGTCATCCCAGGTGGAAATATTCACCAGCTCGGGCGCGAACTTTGGCGAGCCGATGACGACCCAGGCTTTCAGTTCCACGGACGGGCTGCCATCCGTGAAATGGATGGTCGCGCTGACGGGGCCATCGCCCACGTCGTCATTCCACGTATCGCCGCCGCCAAAGCCCGTGATGCTTTCGGAGCCGCCCGCGCGGCCATAGGCGCCGATCACCAGCAGGTTGCCGTGCGAATCCGTGCGCATTTCACCGAGCGTGCGCACCGGATAGCCTTGTGTGATGGCGTGCGGATCGGGGAAGGACACGTGCGCATAGGAACCGGCGCCATCCTTGTCGAAATGGGCCTTGCCCAGCGGCGCATCGAGTGTGCGCGGTCCCGGATCGACGATCAGTTTTTGCCGTGCCTCATCTCCCTTGACGGTGTCATTGCGCAGATTGGTCCAGGACGTGGGCGTCAGATTCCAGGCAGGCGGCGTATCTTCCCAGGTTTCATAGCTGTTGTATGGGCCAAACATCAGGTCGCCCAGCAGGGGAATGAAGTTCCACCACGCTGCCTTCTTGTTTGCCACGTGCACCGTCCACTCGATCTTGGCAATGTCCGGGTCCTGCAGGTCGACGAGGACTTTTTCGCCGGGACGTCCCGCCACGGACTTGTAGATGCGGAAGCTGGCTGCCTGGCGCCGCACGCGGCCGGCCGCATCCTTGAATTGGGCAACGCGGACCGGCTTGCCATCGACAAGCTGCGGATCGTTGTTGCTGTCGACTTCGATCGGCAGCCCGCCGATCGTTTCCGGCGCCAGATAAAACGAATCATGGCTGTTGCCCACGCGGGCAACGCCGATCGATGGGTGTATCGAGTACTGTTCCGTGCTATTCATCAAGTTTTCCCCTGAAAGGTTGGCAATCCTGGTGGCATATCTGGCGGCAGCTACGGGGAAAGATACAGAGAAAAATTGACAAAAAAGTCACCCATTGTCACTGCTCAACAATATTTACCGGCACTCTGATACCGCTCAAGTCAACGATTCGGAAATTTCCGGGCACGCGCAGGCGTAACGGAGCAGGGTAGTGGCGCATGAGCTTGTATGATGTTGCTAAAAAGAATTATCACCAATCCACGCGGGCGACCGCCCGCCAGGATGCCTGTCCAGCAAAGGAAATCATGATGTATAAAACAGTGCGCGACCTGTTCCTGCATTTCAAGGAAGCCGTCCCATTCCGCCTCGTCCCCGCCCTGATCTGCACGGCCTTGCTGGTGAGCATGCTATTGCTGCCGGCGCCCGATGGCTTGACGCCCAAGGCCTGGGGCCTGGTGGCGATTTTCCTTACCACGATTCTGGCGATCATCCTGAAAGTCATGCCGATCGGCGTGATGGCCATGATGGCCATCGTCATCGTTTCGCTGTCGCAAGTGACGTCGACCTCGTCCAAGGGCGCCATCACGGATGCGCTCAGCAGTTTTTCGAATCCCTTGATCTGGCTGATCGTCGTGGCGATCCTGATTTCGCGCGGCCTGAAAAAGACGGGGCTGGGCAGCCGTATCGGCCTGCTGTTCATCTCGCTGCTGGGCAAGCGCACCATGGGCATCGGCTACGGCCTGGCCATCTGCGAACTGGTGCTGGCGCCCTTTACGCCCAGTAACACGGCGCGCGGCGGCGGCATCGTCCACCCCGTCATGAAATCGATCGCCAACGCCTTCGATTCCGACCCGGCCAAGGGCACGGAAAAGAAGGTCGGCACCTACTTGGCCCTCGTCAATTACCACGCCAACCCGATCACCTCGGCCATGTTCCTGACGGCCACGGCGCCCAACCCGCTCGTGGTCGACTTCGTGGCCAAGGCCAGCGGCCAGAGTTTCCACCTGACGTGGACCACCTGGGCCCTGTGCATGCTGCTGCCGGGCCTGGTCTGTCTGCTGGTGATGCCGCTGATTATCTACTGGCTGTCGCCGCCGGAACTCAAAGCCACGCCCGACGCCGTCACCTATGCCAAGGCGGAACTGAAAGGCATGGGCCCGCTGTCGCCGTCGGAAAAAGTCATGCTGGGCACCTTCGCCCTGTTGCTGCTGCTGTGGGCCAACGTGCCGGCCATGCTGTTCGGCCCCGCGTTTTCGCTCGATGCGACGGTGGTCGCCTTTGTCGGCTTGTTCGTGCTGATAATTACCGGCACCATCGATTGGGATGACGTCTTGTCGGAAAAGAGCGCCTGGGACACTTTGGTGTGGTTCGGCGCGCTCGTCATGATGGCCGAGCAGCTGAACAAGACGGGCGTGATCGCCTGGTTCTCGGCCGGCATGAAGGCGGCCATCGTTGCCAGCGGCATGGACTGGCTGCCGATTGCCGGCGTGCTCGTGCTGGTGTTTGTCTTCTCGCACTACTTCTTCGCCAGCACGACGGCCCACATCAGCGCCATGCTGCTGGCCTTCCTGACGGTGGGCCTGCACCTGATCCCGGCCGAATACCACGTGCCGTTCATGCTGATGATGACGGCCGGCTCGGCCATCATGATGACCCTGACGCACTACGCGACGGGCACTTCGCCCATCATCTTCGGCAGCGGCTTCGTGACGATGGGCAACTGGTGGAAAGTTGGCTTCATCATGTGCGTGATCGAATTGCTGATCTTTGCCGTCGTCGGCACGACGTGGTGGAAGGTGCTGGGCTACTGGTAATGCCAGCGGCCAGCAGTCAGCTGCCCCGTCACGGCAGCTGGCCGCGCACGACGTGCAGCAGATACTCGCGCGCGGCGGTTCGTTCCATGCCTTTTTCCATCAGCGGCGGCAACAGCCGTTCAAACAGCTGGCGTCGCTGCAGCGATGCCTCGGAGGTGTCGCGCCGGTCTGAAAAGAAATCCATCAGGGTCGAGCCGCACAGGCAATTGCGGTAGACCTCGACGATGGCCACGTTGTTGTCGTCGAAGCTTTGTTTCAGCCCCGAGACGTTCTGGCGCATCGATTGCGTCTGCAAAATGAAATCGTCCGCCGTGGCGAATTCGCGCCCGCAACAGGCGCAATGCTTGGGGAAGGCGGCTTCGGCCAGCGCGCGCAAGCCTTCGAAGAACAGCTGATCCTGCATGGCGGCTCCTGGCGGCGCGCTAGGCGGCACGGTTGCTGATCTCGATGCCATGCGGACCGACCGGTGGCCGCTGCACGCCCGATTCGAAGCGCACGAAGGCTTCGCGCAAATGGTCTTTCAGCAAGGTCTCGTCCCAGGGCTTGGTGATGAACTTGTACACCGAGCCTTCGTTGATGGCCGCCGTGACCGAATGCAGTTCCGGGTAGCCGGACAGCATCACGCGCACGATTTCCGGATAGATACCCTTGATGCGGCGCAAGAGCTCATTGCCGGACATGCCCGGCATGCGCGCATCCGTGAGGATCACGCCCACGGCATGCGCGGCCACCAGTTCCAGCGCTTCCTGCGGCTGGCTGGTGCTGAGTATCTGGTAACCCTCCTTGCGCAGCGAGCGGCGCAGGGCGGACAGGATATGCTCCTCGTCGTCCACCAGCAGCAGCACGCGCTGCGGCGCTTCGGCATGGCAGCTGTCGGGCGGTAGATGGGTGCCCGCATGCAACATCAGATCCATCTCGGCGCCGGGCAGCGGGCGGCTGAAATAATAGCCCTGCATGGCGTCGCACTGGTTGGTATTGAGAAATCCCAATTGCCCCTCCGTTTCCACGCCCTCGGCCACCGTGGTCATGTGCAGCGACTTGGCCATGGCGATGATGGAGCGGGTCAGCGACGCGCCATCCACGCTGTCGGTTACGTCGCGGATGAACGATTGATCGATCTTGACGACGTCGATGGGGAACTGCTTGAGGTAGGATAGGCTGGAATAGCCGGTGCCGAAGTCGTCCAGCGACAAGGTCACGCCGATTTCCTTTAATTCTTCCAGCGCCTTCACCACGAGGTCGCGGTTCTGCATCAGCACGCTTTCCGTCAGCTCCAGTTCCAGGCAGTGGGCCGGCACGCCGCTGTCGGCCAGCACTTCGCGCACCAGTTGCGGCATGTCGACCTGGCGGAACTGGCGCGCCGACACGTTGACGGCTATCGTCAGGTGCGTAAAGCCGTAGGCATGCCAGACGCCCAGTTGCGCGCACGCCGTGCGCAGCACCCATTCGCCGATAGGCACGATCATGCCCGTTTCCTCGGCCAGGGGGATGAAGCGGTCCGGCGGCACCAGCCCGATGCCGTCGCGGCGCCAGCGCAGCAGCGCTTCCATGCCATAGATCTTGCCGCTGGTGAGGTCGACCTTGGGCTGGTAGTGCAATTCCAGCTCGCCCAGCGCCAGCGCCTGGTGCAGCGCGTGTTCGATTTCGGCCCGCTCTTCCACCAGCACGCCCATCTTGTGGTTGTAGAACTGGTAGCCGTTGCGGCCCTTGTCCTTGGCGCTGTAGAGGGCCGCATCGGCCGTCTTGAGCAGCATGTCGCCGCTGTCGCCGTCGGATGGAAACACGCTGGCGCCGATGCTGGTGCTGACGTGCAGGGTATGTTCGCCCAGCACGAAAGGATCGGCGAACACCGCCAGCACTTTTTTCACGATCTGTTCGGCCGTCTCGATGTCGGGCAGGTCCGTCAGCAGGATGACGAACTCGTCGCCACCCTGGCGGGCCACGGTGTCGCCTTCGCGCACGGCCAGCCTCAGCCTGCGGGCCACTTCCCGCAGCAGCGCGTCGCCCACGGGGTGGCCATAGCTGTCGTTGACGAACTTGAAACGGTCGAGGTCCAGCATCAGGGTGGCCAGGTGCAAGCGGGTGCGGCGGGCATGGGCGATGGCCTGGCCGATGCGGTCGTTCAGCAATTGCCGGTTGGGCAAGTCCGTCAGCGCGTCATGGTTGGCCAGGTATTCGATGCGCAATTCCTGCAGCTTGCGGTCCGTGATGTCTTGCACGGTGCCGCGCATCAGCAGTACCTCGCGGCCTTCGCGCACGGCTTCGGCCTGGTGAAAGACGATGCACTCGCCGCCGTCGGGCCGCAGCACCTTGTGTTCCAGGCCGTAGCTGGTGCCGCTCGCATGCAGCTCCATGAAGGCATCGAGCAGCAGGGGGCGCTGGTCTTCCGGCAGGCACTGCAGCAGGCGGTCGAAGCTGGTGGGGCCGGTATCGGCGTCCAGGCCCAGGATGCGCAACAGCTCCGGCGACCAGTAGCCGTCGCCGCCGGCGACGCGGTATTCCCAGTTGCCCAGACGGGCCAGCGCCTGCGCGTGGTTCAGGCTTTCCTGGATACGGCTCAGTTCGGTGAGCGCGCTGCTGGCCCGCAGCAGGTAGCGCAGCCGGTGCGCCAGCAACCGCCATTGCATCGGCTTGGAAATGAAATCGCTGGCGCCCGCTTCCAGCGCCTGCTTGATGGAGTCGTCGTCATCGTTGCCGGTCAGTACGACGATGGGCACGTGCGCGCCGCCGGGCAGCCGGCGCAGCTGCTGGCAGCATTCGAAGCCGCTCATGCCGGGCATGGCGACGTCGAGCAGGATCAGGTCGGGCACGCCGCGCTGGAAGGCGGCCAGCGCTTCCAGGCCGCTGGCCGCTTCCTCGATGCGGAAGCCTTCCGGCTCCAGCGCTTCCGTCACGAGGATGCGCGTCATGGTGTCGTCATCGACCACCAGGACCAGTGCTTGCGGGGGCAGTGCGGTATTCATATGGCTTCCTTCTCAATGGCCAGGGCGGCGAGGACACGGTCGAGCTCTTGCTGGATGCCGCGGATATGGTTGAGCGCGCTGCCGACGTCATTGCCGCGCGCGTATTGTTCGATTTCACGGCAGGTGGCCGACAAGCCCAGCGCGCCCACGTTGGCGCAACTGGACTTGAGCGTGTGCGCCGCCAGCTGCAGGGCCGCGGCATCGCTGGCTTCGGCGGCCACTTCCAGCTGGCCCAGCAGGCGCGGGGCGTCGCTGTAGAACAGGTCGATGATGCGGCCCAGCACGTCGGGACGGCCGGGACGGCGCATGGCGCGCAGGTTTTGCAGGGCGGCGGCATCGAGGATGGCGCCGCCCTGCAAA
>RCUP01000489.1_pt1 | contig 29605 bp, 20 predicted proteins | sample 2166341 | NCBI WGS metagenome assembly RCUP01 (sample SAMN09932325, study PRJNA488358) | compost metagenome | isolation source: compost soil in succinonitrile-enriched | place: Germany: Experimental Botanical Garden | reverse complement strand
AACTTCATTGAGGACGAAGCGCATATCGCGCAGGGGCGCTTTGTAGTCAGCCATGATGGAATTGCTCTCGAATGGTTGGGGCATTGGCCACGCCCTGATTGATAGGAACATTCTCTGCGGATTGCGTCATGGGCTCGCTTCGAACAGTTTCCACTGCTGTGGTTCGGGACCTGGGCAAGACATGTCCTGGACTGCAAAGCACGAAATGCGACAGCGCCGGTATCAGCACCAATGCGCCGACCATGTTCCAGACAAACATGAACGTCAGCAGGATGCCCATGTCGGCCTGGAACTTGATCGGCGACCAGGCCCAGGTGATCACGCCCGCCGCCAGCGTGATACCCACCAGGGCCACGACTTTTCCGGTAAAGGCGACCGAGTTCTTGTAGGCCTCGGTCAAAGACAGACCGGCACGTTGCTGAGCCAACTGGACGCTGAGGAGGTACAGCGCGTAGTCCACGCCGATGCCCACACCCAAGGCAATCACCGGCAACGTGGCAACCTTCACGCCCATACCCAGCCAGACCATCAGGGCCTCGCAGAGAATCGAGGTCAGCATCAACGGTACCACCGCCACCACCACCGCGCGCCAACTGCGGAAGGTGATGAAGCAGAGCATGATCACCGCGCCATACACGTAGAACAGCATGGTGCGGTTGGCTTCGCGCACGACGATGTTGGTCGCAGCTTCAATTCCGGCGCTGCCGGCCGCCAGCATGAATTGACGATCATCGTTGCTGTGTTCACGGGCAAAGGCATCGGCGACCTTTACCACGTTGTCGAGGGTCTCGGCCTTGTGGTCGGCAAGATAGGCCACCACCGGCATCATCGAACAATCGTTATTGAACAGCTCGGGGTTATTCACCGAGGCCTGCTGCGCGCCGTAATTGAGCACATCCTGATTACGTGCGATGGTCAGCATCTTCGGGTTGCCCTCGTAAGAGCCCGCCGTGATTTGCCGCACCGCGTTAACCAGCGACACGGTGGTTTGCACGCCGGGTTGCTGCTGCAACAGCCAGCCCATACGATCGGCTTCCACCAGGGTTTCGTACTTCAGGCACCCTTCCTTAGCGGTCTTAATCATCACCGCGAACTGGTCGCTCGACAGTGAGTAGTTGGCGGTGATGTAGGCATTGTCGCGGTTGTAACGCGAGTCCGCCCGCAGCTCGGGGGCGCCCGGGTCGAGGTCACCGATCTTCAATTGGGTGCTGACCATGAAACCGCCTACCGCCAGCAGGCCCGCCACCACGACTGCACCGGTTGCCCAACGGCGTTCGGTAAAGCGATCGAGGAAACGCCAGAGATTGCCCAGCCCCTTGCCATGCAGTTCCTTGTTTTCCTGGCGCAGGGTACGGGCGGCTGCCTTGCGACTGACTCCGCAATAGGACAGCAGCACCGGCAACAGCACCAGGTTGGTGAAGATCAGTACGGCTACGCCAATGCTGGCGGTGACCGCCAGGTCCTGGATCACCGGAATGTCGATCAGCAACAGCACGGCGAAGCCCACGGCATCGGCCAACAGCGCGGTGAGGCCAGCGAGGAACAGGCGGCGAAAGGTGTAGCGCGCAGCCACCAGTTGGTGGGTGCCGCGTCCGACGTCCTGCATGATGCCGTTCATCTTCTGGGCGCCATGGGACACGCCGATGGCAAACACCAGGAATGGCACCAGGATCGAGAACGGATCAAGCGCATAACCCAGCAGTGTTACCAGCCCAAGCTGCCAGGCCACGGCAACCACTGAACAGAGAATGACCAATGCTGTGCTGCGCACACAGCGGGTGAAGAAAAAAATGATGGCGGTGGCGATCAGCGCGGCGGCGGCGAAATACATCATCATCTGGACCAGGCCATCCAGCAGGTCGCCGACCAGCTTGGCGAAACCAATCACACGGATCTTGATCGGCCCTTTGCCCTCCTCGCCCGCCACGCGAACGCTGCCAGCGAATTCGTACCGGGTTCGCAGTTGCTCTTCCAGAGTCTTCGAGAACTGGTGGTAGTCGATGGCCTTGCCGGTGACCGGGTCTTTCTCCAGCAACGGCACGAAGATCATGCTCGACTTGAAATTGTTGCCGACCAGGCTACCGACGATACCGGACCGGGCAATGTTCTGACGCAACTGCTCGACGCTCTTGGCCGAGCCGTCATAGACGTCCGGCATCACCGGCCCACCGCGGAAGCCCTCCTCGGTCACTTCAGTCCAGCGTACTGCCGGGGTCCAGAGCGACTTCATCCAGGCACGATCCACCCCCGGGGTAACGAACAGCGTGTCGTTGACCTGCTTGAGCACCTCGAGGTAATGCGGATCGTAAATATCGCCTTCGCTATTTTCCACCACCACCCGCACCGCATTGCCCAACCCACGCAGGGACTGACGGTTGTCCAGGTAGTTCTGGATGAACGGCTGGCTCTGCGGGAGCATCTTCTCGAAGCTGGCGGTGAGTGTCAGTCGAGTGACCGCGAAGTAACCGAGCAGGACGGTCATGGCCAGGCAGGTCACCACCACCAGCAACCGATTATTGAAGATCAACCGTTCGAGCAGGTTGCCGGAGCGTGCATCGAAGTCCTTGAGTTCCCGGATCACCGGCATCGTATCGAGTTCGTAATTAGCCATAACGTTTTTTGTCTCTTTTGTTGTACGGCAGTGGGCTTATTCGAGAGGTAATTGACGCAAGCCACGAGCACCCGCGAGCACCAGCGATCCGGTTGCGGATACCAGTGCGCCGGCCACCGGCGCCAGGCCGTTTTGTGGCTGCAGTTTGAAACTGATGCCGTCATCGACGCTCACCAGTACATGGCCAGCCTGGCTCAGCAGGATGATTCGCCCATCGACGGTCACCGTACTGGCCGTGATGCTCACGGGTAGCCCCAACTCGACCTTGCTCCAGCTGGCACCCCCATCGACGCTGCGATACGCATTGCCACGCAAGCCAAACACCAGCACCGCACCGGGTTTGCCGGTAATGCCGAAGTAGGTGCCGTTGTAAGGGGTCGGGATGGCGTGGAAACGTTCGACCGTCGGGTCGAGTTTGAGCACCAGGCCCTGTTCGCCGACGATGAACAGCTGATTGCCGACCGAATGCAGCGCATACAGGTTCAGCGCACTCGGGTTGTCCGTGCGATCAAGCCACGGCGTCCAGGTCAGACCACCGTCGTCGGTTCGGAAAATCAGGTTGAAGGCGCCAATGATGTAGCCGACATGATCGTTCTCGAACCAGACATCGAGGAATGGCTTGTCGGCGCCCTCGTCGGCCATGCGCCGGGCTTCGATCAGCCGGGTGGCGAGCACCTCATTGTCCGGCTGCGCGGCGGCCTGTTTTTGGTAATAGGCGAGCAAGGTCGGTCCGACCTCGCGGCCGTCGAACTGGCGGATCCAGGTTTCGCCGGCGTCGCTGCTGTGCAGCACCACACCGTCGTGCCCCACCGCCCAGCCCTGGGACGGACTGGGGAAATGCACGGCGACCAGATCAGAGCTGACCGGGACCTGAGCCTGTTGCCAGTGCCCGCCAGCATCATCGGAATACACAATGTGCCCGCGTTGGCCCACCGCAATCAGGCGCTCCCCGGCCCGGGCCAGCCCGGTGAACATCGACCGGGCAGCCAGTTCACTCGGCTGTGCCGGGGTGTCGAGCACATCGGTAAACCCGCCGGCGATCACCGGGCGGATAAATGGCACGGCCAAGGCAGCCGCCAACGCCGCAAGCAAAAACCACTTGATCATCGTCATTATTGTTATCTCGAATGCACACCACCGCGCCCTTGTGGGAGCGAGCCTGCTCGCGATGAGGCCAACACATTCAACGCAGAGGTCGACTGTCAGACCGATTCGCGAGCAGGCTCGCTCCCACAGAGGGAATCGGTGTGTCAGCGGATGCCGGTACCGGCCAGAGATTCCGGTGCCCATTGGGCCTTGGAAAGCGGCTCGATGTATTTGATACCGCCGTACGGGCCGTACAGACCAAGGATGGTGTAGCTGCCGGAAACGAAGTCATAGAACATGTGGTTGTCAGCGTTCGGCGCTTGCACGTCATAGCTGTAGGCCATGTGCGCGAAGGCACCGCGATAGAGCTGACCACGGGCGTCATACTCGTCGGAGGCCAGAGCGATCCAGCTATCCTCGTCGAGGTAGAAGGTGCGTTTGTTGTAGATATGCCGCTTGCCAGGCTTCAACGTCGCCTCGACGACCCATACCCGGTGGAGTTCCCAGCGCGCCAGGTCAGGGTTGATGTGGTTCGGTGTGGTGATGTCGGCCGCTTTCTCGTGATAGTTGAGCTTGTAGGTATTGTATGGAACGACCATCTCCTTCTTGCCGACCAGTTTGAAGTCGAAGCGGTCCATGGCACCGGCGAACACCCAGGAATCGTCATAGGTCGAGCCACCGGCCGAGCCTGGATTCGGTGTGTCATAAGCAATGTCCGGCGCCAGTTTCACCCGGCGTTGCCCGGGCAAATATTGCCAAGCGCGACGGGGCTGCTTCAATGGGTTGACGGCATCCTGCAACAGGATCGCTTCACCGGCGCGACGGGCCGGCCCCTGGTAGTAGAACTTGGTCTTGAAGAAGATATCGCTCTCATTGGCCGCCGTGGTACGGGCCGGGTCGTACAGCGGATATTCGAGGTAGACGTTGCCGGAGGTAGCCAGGCTCGCGTGCCCGGACGAGTCGACGTTCCACGAGTCGAACTTGGTATTGATGGCATGCCCCTGGTAGCGCAACAGGTGATTCCACATGGCTTCATTGCCATCGTTGGGGATCGGGAACGGCACGCCCGGCAAGGCATTCTCCAGAGCGACTCCACCCTCGAGGGATTTGGTGCCGACGGCATTTTTCGCAGTGTTGTCCAGCAGTCGTTGCGGCAAGGCCACGGTACGGTGGGTCGGATAGACATCGACTCGAAACGACGGGAAGCGCTTGAGCAATTCCTGGGTCGAGACGGTCAGCTTGTCTGCAAATTGCGCGGCATTTTTCCCGGTGATCACCACCCTCGGCTTTTCCGCCTCGAAGGGGTCGGGACGCATGGAGCTGCCCTTCTGAAACGAAGCGGGTGGTGTGGTCAGCCCGCCGGTGTAAGCCGGGATACTGCCGTCGGCGTTACCCGCCTTCTCGGCACCGACGCCGGTCAAGGTGATACCGAGCCTGGCCGCCTGATCCGGGGATACGGCCGCATGGGCGGTGCCGGCGACGGCCAGCGCCAGGGTGGTGGCCAGTAAAGATTTGACGAATTTCATGGGATGTCTCCTGTTGCAAGGCAACGGTTCGATCAAATAGTCGTTTTGAAAGTGAAAGTGACCATGCCGCGATCCTTGAGCTGGGCCGGTGTACCGCCAAAGGCGGTGGTTTGTCCGGGCACGCAGTTGTACTGCCCGTTGGCACCCGGTGCCGCGCCAGCGCCTGGATTGACTGCACTGCCAGGTGAATCGCAGGTATCGAACGGACCGAAGTTGTCCACGTACTTCAGGTCAAAACGGTACTGGTTGCGCACGTCCATGCCGACGCCGACCGAGTAGCTGCCGGAGTCCTCGTTACCGCCGAGCTGGACGGCGGAGTTGCCGTTAAGGCCGACGTTGTAAGTCATCGGCAGGTACATATCGATGCCGGGGAACACCTGGTACCAGGTCGGGTTGAAGTTGACGCCGACGATGTAGTTGTCCTTGGAGACCTTGTCGGTACCGTGGTACCAGTCTTCGCCCTTAAACAATTGTTTGTTGTCGGTCACGTCCAGCCAGCGGCTGTAACCGAGTTCGACCAGCAACGAAGCGCTGTCCCAGACCGGTGTGTCGGCAAAGGTGGTCAGGCCGTTGAGCACCGCGTGCACGGTGTTGCCGCGAGCCACGCCGTTTTCGCCGTTGAAGCTGCCGATGAAACCGGGCACGCCGCGGGCGGCCGCAGCCGGATTGACGGTCGCGGGGACGCTGGCCAGCGGCATGTTTTCGCGGTAGTTCAGGTCGAAACCGACGCTGACCCCGGCGATGCTTTTCGACAGGCTGATGCCATAGATATCGATGTCATCGACATAGAACTGGTTGTAGCTGCCAGCATTACCCGAGATCAGCTGCGCCGGGCCGATGGCGGTCGGTTGCAGGGCCAGGTTGGGCAAGATGTCAGAGGTGTTGCGGTAGTAGAAACCCAGGGTGCCGTCCAGCCACTCCGGGCTCCACTTGGCCATCAGACCGAAGTCGCCGTGCTTGTCCGGGGTGAAGGTATGGCCATTGCTCAGGCGCAGGAACTGGTTGGCGCCAATCGGCCCGGGCACGCCGAAGAGCGGGTTGAGACCACCGATCAGCGACAGGTTGTGCCCGCCATTCTGCAGGCCATCGTTGAAGCCCAGATACGTGCCGGACTCCGGCACCCGCGAAGCGTCCCAGTCGAGAAAGTACTGTGCCCCCAGGGTCAGCTCCGGGCTGACCGTCAAACTGGTGGACAGCTGGTTACGCGGGATGAACAGCTCCTTGGCTTCGGTGCCTGGCACTGCCAGCGCCTTGGAAAGGTCCAGGCCGGATTGGCCGAAACTGTTGCCGTGGGCAAAGGCCAGGATGCTTTCACCCCAGTACTGGGTGTGCTTGCCGAGCTTGGCGCTGAGCAGCGACTCTTCGCCGATTTCCGTGCTGCCAAAGACGAAGGCATCGAGGATTTCGGCCGATGGGCCGTTGTAGTAGCGATCGACATAACCGCTCACGTGTCGGGAGTCCGGCCGACCACTATTGAGCTGATTGGTCGCCGCATTGTCGCTGCCGACATCGTCGTAGGCATGGTCATACCAACTGTTGGCACTGACGCGAAAACCGGCTTTCTGTTGGTAGGTCACGTCCAGTTCGGAGAGCACGTCCAGGCGCTGGGACACTGCACTGCCCGATGAGAAGTTGCGATTACCGTCGTTGTTATTCCACGAGTTGGCCAGTTTCGAGTTGGGGCTTTCGACGCGCTGGGCGTAGTTGAACTTGAAGGTGTTGTCGAAACGTACGGTCCAGTCTTCATTGCCCGTACCGATTTCCACGGCTTGCACGGGCGCGATGCCCAAGCCGGTCAGGGTCGCGCAAGCCAGAAGCCCTCGACGCAGGTTTGCACGGCAGTTCTTATTGTTGTTCATCTAACGGACTCACCTTTTTCTATGATTCATTCGCCCACGTCGATGCCTTCGGCCCTCGCCCCAGCCATTTCGCAGGTCTGTCGGGCAATCCGGCGAGTCGCGGACTGTCTACTTTCTGAGGCAGCCTGCGCTGGCAAGACGCCAAAGCAGGCTGTCGTGGTGGCGTGACTCAGTCGCCGTAGTCGATGCTGCCGTCGAGCTTCGGTGGTATCAGCACTTGCTCGCGCTCCATTGCCTTATCCGGCATGCACAGGGTGGCGCCGCGCAGGACCTGGGCCATGACTGCCGGATCCATTGGCGGGAACAGGGCCGGGTCCGGAGCCTGTTCGTGCTTCTGCCGGCGCGGGCCCATCGAGCTGAGCAGCTTCTCGAGCCCTGGCGGGTGGAAGGTGACCAAAATCAGCATGTCCTCGTCGCCCGTGTTGACGAAGCTGTGCCGCACCCAGCGGTCGACGTAAGCCAACGAACCCGGCCCGACCGCAAGGCGCTGTTCGTCCACCACCACATAACCGCTGCCCTTGACCACCAGCAGCACCTCCTCGTTGGCAGTGTGCGCATGGCTGGGTATGAAGCCGCCCGGGGGCAGTACCTGGCCGCCTACAATCATGTAGTTGGAGGGATAGTTCTTCGGACTGAGCTTGAGATAGATATAGCCACCCGGCGGCGGCTGCCAGAAGTCGTCACTCTCGTCCGGTCCGACGACCAGGGCCCCGCCCTTCTTCAACCCGGCACCGCGCGCTGGCTCATCGTCGGCCCAGCGTGCGGGGCGCATCAGTTCTTTCCAGTTCGCCGGAGCCTCGAAGGGATCGGGAGCTGCGTCCCCAGGAGTGCGCGGGCGCCCGATGGCGGCATAGGCCTCTTCGAGTCCCGGCGGCCACACTGTGAAGAAGATCTTCAGATCTTCCTGGCCGTCGTTGCGCATCCCCATGCTCACGTTGCGCCCACCGGCGACCAGGCTGCCCTGGCTGACGCGCTGTACCTTGCCATCGACCGTGGCCTCGCCACTGCCGGCCATCACGTACCACAACTTGTCGCAGGCACGATGGGCTTGCTGCGGAATCTCACCTCCTGCAGGCAAGACCTGGAAACCGTTGGCGATCATGTTGTTCGGGAAGGTCGCCGGCACATACTTCAAAGTGACATAGCCACCCATCGGTTGCGGCATCCACCAGGACTCGCCCTCCTCGTCGCCGAGCAGACCGGTCGGCCCTTTGTCCCACCCCAGCTGTCGTTCTTCACTACTCATGGTGTGCTCCTGATCAAGCGGACTGCGCAATGACGGCGATGGCCTGGATCTCCACCAGCAGTTGCGGCAGCACCAGCTCGGCCTGGACCGTGGCGCGTGCCGGTTTATGCTCGCCAAAGCATTCCTGCCAGACCTGATCGAATACCTTGTATTCGGCAAAGCTCTTCACATAAACCGTGGCACTGACGACATCGGTCAGGCGGGCCCCGGACTCGGCCAGCACCGCAGCGACGTTGGCGATGGTCTGGCGAGTCTGCTCGGCCATTGCGGCATCGCCGGTCAGTTTGCCCTGCGCATCAACGCCGACCTGGCCGGCGACAAACACCAGGTTGGCAGCCTGGATGCCCTGTGAGTAACCGCCCTGCGGCGGCATCACGGTAGTGGGGTTGATTATTTTCATTTGAGACTCCCATTGAGGCTGAATGCGCATCTGCTTGGCGACGCGATAGAGCAAGAATGGAGGCTGGGGAGGAGCAGCCCTATCCTTCTGATTGACGATTTTCTGGAGGGAGACTCATCTATTCGGATGAGTCGATCAGCGGAGCAGTCTGCCGAATCAGTCGAGCAAACCGCGCTGGCGCGCCGTCAGGATCGCCTGTATGCGTCCATTGGCTTCAAGCTTGGAGTAGATATTGCGCAGATGGGTGGCCACGGTGGCCTCGGAGCGGAACAGCTTGCGGGCAATTTCCTTGTTGCTCATGCCGGCAGCGATCATTTCCAGCACTTCCACTTCACGGCAGCTAAGTATGCCGCGGCTGGCAGCTGACTCCCCGGCTGAAGACGGAGATTGCCCGTCGGCATCCAGTTTGCAGGCGCCGCGCAGTTCGTCAAGAAAGTGCGCAGGCAGGTTACCGGGAGTGGCCAGCGCCGCATTTAACGGTGCAGCCAAGGCCCAGGGTTCGTCGACGAAAGGTTGCACCAGTCGCTCGCCGACGGCATCGGCCAGTGCCTGCTGCATCTGCGCCACAGCCTGCGTTTCGCGCTGCCCAACCCACAACGCCTGCGCCAGTAGAATGCGCAATGTCAGTGCGCGTATCAGACGACTGTCCTGTAGCGCTTGGTCGAGCAAGCGCTGCAGTTCGCCTGCAGCACTGCCATCGCCTTCTGCAATCCGGCAACGCAGCTTACCGATCTGCGGAGTTTCCACATCGTTGGCGAAGGTATTAAGAAACTCCGCTTTACCCCAACACCCGGCCTGATCGGCCATTTCCAGGTGACGACGAGCGGCGGTGCTGTTGCCGGCCAGAAGAGCCTGGCGTGCACGCTCCAGCCAGGCGCTGGCAACCACTCGTGGCAGATTGCGCTGCTCGCCAAGCGATTCCAGCTCGTTGAGCAGTTCGATAGCGCGTTCCGGCTCGCCGTCCATCTGGGCGATACGAGTACGTACGCGCATGGAGCTGATCAGTACCTCGGGAAAGGCACCTTCCTTGATCAGCGGCATGAAGATGTCCAGCAACTCACGACTCGGCGTGAAGGCCCGCACCAGATAGTTGGCTTCGGCCAGCAATGCGGCGATCGTTGTGTTGGAGGTGCAGAAGCGCTCGCCCGGAGGCTCCCAACTTTCCAGGGCCCGCTCCAGGTAAACGATCGTGCTACGCACCTCGCCCTGCAGCAGGTCGCAAAACGCCACAAGGGTGTCGGAGTAAACGATGGAAGCGAGGCCACCTATCTTCTGCAACGCTGCCTTGGCGGTGACGGCCAGCCGCCGTGCCTCCGGCAGGTGATTATTCAGAAGCAACAGATAGGCCTCACAGTTGCGTAGGGTCCACTTCCAGAACACCGGCTCCAATTGCGCCTCACAGGCCCGGGCCTGCGCCAGGCACTGATCGATTTCGTCCAGGCGGTCGGACCACACGACCTGGAAAGCCTGCAGGGCGAGTACACGCGCACCACGCGCATCGTCCAGGATGGGAGATTGCTCGAGGAATCGCTGAATCAGTACGCGCGCCTCCTCATGCCGATGCAGGGAGATCAAGGACAACGTGACCGCAGCATGCAGGGCCGGGTTGCGTACAATCAGGTCCACATGGATCAGCCTGGACCATTGCGCCAGCGTAGTATTGCGCCCGGCAACCAGGAACTCCTCCGCACATTCGTTCATGATGGCCGCCGCCAACTCGTTGTCCTGCCCGAGCAGGGCGTGCTCGACCGCCCGAGCCCAGTGGCCCTCGCTTCGCAACCAGCTCGCCGCATTGACATGCAGGGGAGCCTGCTCGATATCTTTGCGTCGGCTCAGTTGTTGACGAAGAAAGCCGGTGAACATCTGGTGAAAGCGATACCACTGCTTGCGGCTGTCCAGTGGTGAGACGAAAAGGTTGGAGTTTTCCACCCGTCGGATCATTTCCCAACTATCGTGTTCCCCTCTGATCGCATCACACAACTCGATACAGAAGGTCTCCAGAATGCTCGTGCGCAGCAGGAAATCCTGCACCTCTGGAGGCTGGCGGATGAATACCTCGTGGGCAAGATAATCGGCGTTCTGTTCGACCGAAAGCGAAGCATCCAGCAGCGCCCGCGGGCTTTCCTGACTGCCGACCAAGGCCAGAACAGCCAACTGAACGGCCGCTGCCCAGCCTTCCGTGCGCTCGTGCAGGTATTGCATGTCGCCTTCTGGCAGAGCGTCGAGCCGGGCCTGTTGCAGAAAGGTTCGGGTTTCTTCGAGGCTGAAACGCAGCTTGCGTGCGTCCAGCTCCACCGCCTTGCCATAGGCCCGCAGGCGATGGATATCGAGCATGGGCAGTTCGCGCGTGCCAACCACCAGACGTTGCTCCGGTCCGAGAACGGAAAGCAGGCGCGAAAGCAGTCCGAGGATATCCGCGTTGTGGACTTCGTGCAGGTCGTCGAGAAACAGGGTGAACGGTTTGTCGCAAGCAGCAATCTGCTCGGTCAACTCCATCGCATCGGCGAGCGGACTGTCCGGTATCTCTAGCGGGTCATGCCCGGCGCCACTCAGAACAGGGGTCATGGCTGCACGCAAATAGGCGACAAAGCGACCGAATTCGTCGTCGGCACGCTCAAGCGACAGCCAGCCGGTTGTTACGCCTTTACTCTGCATCCAGTCATGGATCTGCCCCAGCAGGGTTGTCTTGCCAAAGCCGGCTGGTGCCGTCACCAACATCAACCCTGCCGGCAGGGCTTTCAACAGCGGCTCGAACAGGTGCGCGCGCGAAACTACGTGGCCGGGAGCGTGTGGCGGCTGCAGCTTGGCCATGAACAGGCGCGTACGCGGCTCTTTGTGCGGGGCGTTACTGTGCGGACCGGCCACCTGGGACATACACCTCACCATCTCATGTACAGCAGCCCGCTAATGAGCGGGCATCTCGGATCGGGTACCCATCCATGATAGTCGCAATCGCGGCGCGACGGATTAGCCGGTGTCCATTCACCTTCGACGTCAATCTCAATCCACCAGGGCTTGCACCAGGATCCGTTTCTGCTCCAGGTCAGCGCGTAGATCGTGTAGGCGAAACAGATCTTCAACGCCATACAGACCTTGCGGCCACGCGCCTTCAGGCTGAGCCAGCAAGGCGCCGACAAACAGGCAGGTTGACTGCACTGTGGAGTTGTAGTCGCCCTCGGCCGATACGCCTTGTGCCACCAGCAATCGACCATTCTGGTAGAGAGCAATGCGCGAGCGCATCGGCTCACAGGTGAGCCTGGAAGGCATCGGCTTGAGCCTGACCATCGCGGTCAGTGCGGCTTGAGGAAGACGTGCCAGCAAACCCAGCTTGTTGAGCAGTCGCAACAGACCGCTAAGCGGCCGTTCAGCGACCGCCAGCCAGGTCTGCACGAGGCGTTTGCCACTGACTTCGGACGACAGCCAGATCTCGTCGTTATCGCTCAAGTCGAAACAGGGACGAACACCACGAGGTGCCGGGAACTTGCGGTTTTGCACGCGAAGCTGTGGTTGCGTAGCCAGCAGGCGGTGAATGTAACGACTGCCTGCGAGCCCGGCAGAACCACCCGCGGAAATGATGTAGCCCAGCTCAATTCGGGTGGCTTGTGGGTACTCCTCCAGCAACTGCCGCGCGACAAGCGCTCCAACACCGGAAAAACCCGAATTGAGTACCAGCGTCCCCCGAGCGCCGCTCTCGGCCACCTGTTGCAAGCGTCGCCGTGCCGAGGCCGGGATGGTCGCCTGAGACAGCATCGCCCCCCCCTGCCGGAGAACCTCCAGCTCGGCGCGCACCTCAGGATCCTCAATGCTGCTGACCACCAGATCCACGCCTTTCAGGGCGGCGCTCAGGCTGCCCGGCACATCGAGGTCTACCCAGCGAAAATCCTCGGCCGCTTCACGGCGCCGCCCACCGCGCAACACACGATACCCGGCCGCCTGCAAAGCGCGTGCAGTGAATTGGCCGAGCACGCCTTGGGCGCCGAGTACGAGTATGGTTTTTTCAGTCATGGTCAATCCTTAAGACTTTGAGCCGCATGGGCTGTCGGCAAAGTGGATGTCGTGGTGGACGGCAAACACACCCAGCGCTTGCAACACGGCTTGTTCAAGCGTGGCGCGCCGGTTCGCCGGTACATCGAGCAGGCTGACCCTGGCCAAGGTGCCATGGCGCGCATCCTGGCCAACCTCGACACAGAAACGGTCGATTCCGACCACGGTGCTGAGGGCGCTGACCAAGGCATCTTCGGTTTCACGCCAGACCAGCGCCGGTTTGAACGGTTTGCCAACGGCAGTCAGCGGGATGCGTTCGATGACATGAATCGCTTTGGGGATGGCCGCCCTCTCATGGATATGCACGGCGGCATGAGCGGCCAGTTCGGCACCGGACACCATCTGGCCAGCACGCAACTCGACGTAGACTACCGGCAGTTCACCGGCGTGGGGGTCGGGTCTGCCGACCGCTGCTGCGCCAAGCACTGCCGGGTGTTTGAGCAGTGCCTCCTCGATCACCGCCGGATCGATGTTGTGCCCTCCGCGGATGATCAGGTCCTTGGCACGTCCGGTGAGAAAGAAGAAACCGCGAGCATCGCGTCGCGCCAGATCGCCGGTCTTTAGCCAACCGCCTGGGAGGAACAGGTCGCGATTTGCAGCCTCGTCCAGGTAGCCGGGAAAAACCGTGGTGCCACGGATCACCAATTGACCGACCGTTTCATCCGGACAATCGCCCAGATAACGTCCTTCGCTATCCAGTTCAACGATCTTGACCTCGATTCCAGGCAGAGCCTTGCCAATGGAGCCAACCAGGCGTTCACCATGAACCGGATTCATGGTGCTGGCACAAGTAGACTCGGTAAGGCCATAGCCCTCCAGCAGCCGAACGCCTGTCGCGCCCTCGAAACGGCGCATCAGTTCGGGTGACAGCGGCGCCGCGCCACACACGCCATAGCGCAGCGAGCTGACATCAGCGTCGCCGATGGGTACCTCCAGCAGGCTGGAGTAGACCGTTGGTACGCCGCTGAAAAAATTGATGCTGTAGCGCTCGATCAACTTCCAGAAATTGGCGATCACGCCTTTGCCGCGGTAGCCGGCGGCAGTAGGCAGCAGTACCGAACCGCCGATAAGGAACGGCAGCAGGCCAGTGACCATCACGCCGTTGACGTGGAACAGCGGCAATCCGCAAAGGAACTTGCCGCCTTTTAACTCCAGCCCGCTGGCCAACGTTTGTGCCATGGCTATTTCGTTGCCATGAGTATGCCGCGCCACCTTGGGGATGCCAGTGGTGCCGCCGGTGTGGAAGTAAGCGGCGGTGTCGCTGGCGCTGAAACTGCGCCGTTCAAGCAATCGTGCGCCCGGCTGGCTTGCCAGCGCGCGGTCTAAATCACTCACTGCCACCGCGCCCAGCCACTCGGGGAGTATCGCTGGTGCAGCACCTTCGGTGAATTGCGCCGGATCTATGCAGAGGATGTGACGCAGACTGGGCACTTGATCGACCATTTCTTCGATCTGCGGCCACAGCGCATTGTCCGGCCCTGGCGCCAGTGTGACCAATACCTTCGCCTGAACTCGCTGCAGGATCGATCCCATATGGGCGGACTCCAGCATCGGATTGATCGGGTTGGCGATGGCCACTGCCTGCGCCCCCCAGTAGGCGAAGTGAAACTGTGGCAGGTTCGGCAGCACGATAGACACGCTGTCGTCACGTCCGATGCCGGCCGTGTGCAACCAGTTGGCAAAGCGAGTGATCTGTTCGAACAGCTCGCGATAACGCCAGGTAAACGACTGGGCAGACGGATCTGCATCGGGAAGAAAACGCAATGCAACCTGCTCGGGCAGGCGAGCGGCGGTGGCAGCGATGAGTTCGTAGGTACTGTTCATGGCAGGTCTTCTCGTACTGAGGCTCAATCCGCAAGGCGCTGCTTGAGGAAGTTCTGGATACGCGCGTTGGCACTGGCCGCGAGCGGGATTGGCATGGCATTGAAGGCGTGGATGCCACCGGGGTAGATGGCCAGCTCGGCCTGATTGCCGGCAGCGCTCCAGCGACTGGACATGAACAACGAGTCATCCAGCAGCGGGTCGAGGGTGCCCACGCTGAAAAGCGCCGGTGGCAGGCCCGAGAGGTCGGCATACAGTGGCGAGACATCTGGCGAGTACGGATCCGGCGCCGCAAACCATTCCAGATATTGACGGATGATGGGCGTCGACAGCACCAGGTTACGTTCACCCCAGTTGCGGGCACCCGGCGTCAGCGCCAGATCGTAACAACCATAAGTCAGATAGGCGGCGCTGAAGGGGGTCAGGCCATGACGGTCGCGCAGGCGCAACAATGTGGTCACGGCCAGGTGCGCGCCCGCCGATTCGCCACCGATCATCAGGCGCTGGGTGCCGAACAATTCCTGACTGTTGGCCACCAGCCACAGCGCGGCGGCTTCGCAGTCATCATTGGCGGCGGGATACGGGTGTTCCGGTGTCAGCCGGTAGCCGACGCTGACCACCGCCATGTCGGTGGATTGGGCAATGGCATCGAGGAGAAAGTCCTGCTGGTCATGGGCGCCCAGCGCCCAACCGCCGCCATGCAGGTGCAACAGAACCCCCGTCGCCCCCTTCGTCGCGAACACACGCAGCGGCAGTGGCCCGGCCGGACCGTCAATCATCTGCTCGCGGCCATTGGGCGAAAGAACCACAGGGCCGAGGAAGGATTTGCCACTGGTGCGGGCGTCGCGTGCTACCTGGGCGGGAATCTGCAGGATGGTCGGCAGACCGCCTAGAATCTGCTCCAGCCTGTCGTTGGCGGCGTGGGTGCTGGCGTCGATGCAGGCCGGATCGAAGACGCGCGGATCGATAGCGAAAGTGCTGCTCTGGCTCATGACAGGTCCTCAAGGAAATACGGATGCTTAGAACACCAGGCCGCTCTGACTGGCGGTCCTGTGCCTATAGTGCGAACGGACTGGCGGCACGCCCATACTCAGAATTGACGATTCACAACGGATATAAGCGCCCGGTTCAGAGCTGGCAGGCCTCAAAGCTGCCTTGCAGGATGGCGACATCGATGGCACCGGGCGCTCCGATGGCGACGATCCGGCTGACCGCCGGTTGTCCCTGCCAACTGCCACCCAACGCAATGTCCACACGCTTGCCGACCACCTGCAGAATCACCCGCTGATCGGGTACTTCCCGGCAATACACCACGCCCTTGCAGCGATAGATCTGACTGGGCAGGCGAGCTGCCGCATGACGTAGTGCATCCAGCGAAAACGGCTGCGCGCTCTGGAAGCTCCAGGTGCTGAATTGTCGTTCGTGGTGTGCTTCGTCGGCATGCTCATGGGGATGACTGCAATGCTCGTCACAACGATGTCCATGCACCGCCGGTTCGCGAACTGCATCCAGCCGCCCCGCTGCCAGGAGGATCTCCAATGGCACGACGCACCGCGTCGTTTCCAGCAAGCGATAACGGTGGAAGTGTTCGTCCAGCCATCCACGCACCCGGGTCAAGTGAGGGGCGTCGACCAGATCGACTTTATTCAGCAGCAGCAGATCGGCGAACGCAATTTGACGCAGCTTGAGTTCCATCTGCTCGGGGGCTTCGAACACTTGAGCGGCATCGACGACACAGGCGATGCTGTCCAGACGAATACGCTCGCGCAAGGCGGGGTTGGCGAAGGTGATCGCGATGCCTGCCGGGTCGGCAACACCGCTGGCTTCGAGGATCACATATTCGGGCTGCTCCGGGCGCACCAGTACCTGCTCGATCGCCTGCAGCAAGTCGTCGCGCACAGAACAGCACACGCAACCATTGGCCAGGCTGACCACGTCACTGTCAACGCCGACGACCAGTTCAGCATCGATGTTCAACGCGCCGAAGTCGTTGACCAGCACGGCAATACGCAGGCCATGGTCTTCGCTCAACAGACGATTAAGCAGAGTGGTCTTGCCGGCCCCCAGAAAACCGGTCAGCACGGTCAGCGGAGTGGCCTTGGCGGTGGCGAAAATGTCGAAATCTGACATGCGGGGTACCTGGCCCGCCTGCGCGGGCCCGTTGCAGGAGAAAGGCAGGCTCAGCCGCCGAAGAATCGCGCTTTCACTTTGCTCCAGGCCATCTGCAGCACGTTGATCGTGAAGTCGCGCGGAAAGTTTTTGTAAGGCTCGCGGTACAGCCCCGGCGGTGCCGCCAGGTGGCGGTCGATGTGCTGGTCGCGCACGTACTGCTCCTGAACGTCCTCGATGCGATGGCGCGGGTTGGGGAAACGTACCTCAGTGTTGGTCGGTCCCAGGTCGAAGAGCTCGGCGGCTTCACTGGCACTGGGCGTGCGCGGACTGGCCGATTCAGGCAGCGCGGCGCGGCGGGTCCAGATGGCGTCCTTGGTCACATTGACGACGACTACGTCGGGCGCGCCAAACTGGAACAGCCCTTTCCAATGGCTGCGTATGCCCGCCAACAGTTCTGGCACGATGGCTTCGTCCAGACTCAAGTGGGTGATCATGCCCAGCCGCGGCTTGACCTGATTGATCAGGTAGCCCGCCTCATAGTGCGTGGTGTGCGCCATGTCGATCGTGCTGTTGAGCATCACCGGCGGCACACCGAACTTGAGCGAGTTGAGGGTGCCCAGATCGGGCTGCAACTCGGTGACGAACACGTCGACACCGGCGGCGTACTTCTCGGTGAGTTTGTCTGGCAGGCCATCCCCCGTCCAGACGAAGGACAGGCCGTTCCAGTCCAGCCGGTAGGCCACTGCGCCGTCCTTGGTATGGGAACGACGCCAGTGGCGAACGGTGACCCCATCCTGGTCGTAGCAGATGCCATTGTCGTCACGGAAGTCGAACTCGTTGACCTCCACTTCGTACCCGTCACCGATGGGGAAGCTATTGAAGCTGTCGGTGTGCCAGTGAGTCATGGCCTGCATGCCGGCGACCATCGCCTTGATACCGTCCTTGTCCGTACGCCCGGAAGGACCGTGTACACGCAACGGCTTCCAGCGCCCCATCCACGGTGCAAAACAGTAGAGGTACGGCAGATCCGCGTAATGGTCGACGTGCAGATGGGTCAGAAAGATGTCATTGACTGTCTGGAACGGCACCTGCATGGCGAAGATGTTGCGCACGCAGCCGGAGCCGAAATCGAAGAAGAAGCGTTTGCCATTGCCCAGTTCGACCATAATGCAAGTGCCCGCCTGGCTGCGGGTCGGTGGCATGGGCGTACTGCCGAGGAAGGAAATGCGCATCTCATCCTTGCCCAGCTCTTCGGTACCGGGGAAGTAGTTGTTGTTATTGTTCAGTGACGGTGTGGGACGGTAGTAAGGTGGGAAGGTAATGCCAGTACCCGGGCCACCGCCATAGGGGTTGCCGTCCATATCGCTCTCCGGGCTCTCGACTGCGTTCACTTGCGGGCTGACGGCAGCATCGGCAGGTGCGTTGCGCCCGAGAGCAAAACCGGCGACCCCGGCCATAGCCACACCGAGGGTCTTCAGCGCATTTCGCCGCGAAGGGTGGTTGTCGGCCTGTTCACTGCCCTCAGGCATCTGCTGGTCATTCATCTGTGCAATCTCCCGATCAGTAAGTCTCGAAATGAACCCGACCCTGCTCACGCAGTTGCTGGCGGACGCTGCTCCAGTCCATCCCATGGCGGCTGCAGATGTCGATCAGGGCCTGGACAATCCCCTCCTCCATGCTCTTCAAGCCGCAGACATAGAGATGACATTCAGGATCACGAAGCAGGCCGGCGATTTCGTCGCCCTGTGTACGCAGGCAATCCTGGACGTACTCTTTGGGCCTGTCGTTCATCCGCGAGTAAGCCAGGTGCAATTCCAGCCCCGGCACACCAAAGTTCACCAGGTCGTCGTGATAGGCCATTTCCTTGGGGGTCCGACCGCCATAGAACAGAATCAGGCGTGCGCCGGACACCGGCACGCGGTGACGCTGTTCGAGCATGGCTCGCATCGGTGCAATGCCGGTGCCGGTGCAAATCATCAGCAAGTGACTGCCGGCATGATTGGGCATCAGGTAAGTGCCACCGAAGGGGCCAAGTACTTTCACCTGATCGCCCCGAGCGAGGTCGCACAAGTGGTTGGAACCCACTCCCCGCACCGGTTGGCCGGTGTGATCCGCGACGACACGCTTGACCGTCAGTGCGAGATCGTTGCCAAGCACCTCGCCGCTGCGGGCACTGGCAATGGAGTAATAGCGCGGCACATGCGGGCGCCCCTGCTCATCGACCCCCGGCGGCACAATGGCAATGTTCTGCCCTTCCAGCACCGGAAAATGCTGGTCGCCAAAGTCGAGTACCAAATGGTGAATATCGCTACCGGTACCATCGCCGGTCAGTCGACGATTGACGGTAATGGTGGCCAGAGCAGGATTTTCTTGAGTGAACAGCGCCTCGGCAGGTGTCGCAGCGGAGTGCGGAGCAGATGGCTGCAACGCCGCTGCCGGATCGGGGGCGCCGCCAATCACCGCGCCGGCTTCCACCTCCAATTGCGCCGGCAGACTGCTCCAGCCGAACTGATCGTCGAGGCTATAGGCCTCGCTGTCAGGAACCAGACGCCAGCTGTCGATGGCACCCGTTGGGCAGCCCCAGGTGCATTCCAGGCAACCGTTGCACAAGTCGGCCTTGACCACATAGTTGTTGCTGTCGTGGGTGATGGCTTCGATCGGGCAACTGGATTCGCAGGTGTTGCAGCGGGTGCACATGGCCGGATCGATCAGGTGTTGACGGATGTACTGGGCGCTCATGGACATGCCTTTGAGGAAGTTCGATGACCGCCGCATTCTCGTCGGTCGCTCGAGTAGTCCGGCATCCTCCATTCAGATGATTCGGTCACACGCGCCCGGCGCGTCGGGTCTTGCACAGCCGCCTCATCAGGTTGGGGACCCGGTCCCTACTCCATTTGGATGAGTCAGCGAATATCCGGTTTTTACTCCGACTGAAGGATGGGACGGGTTGGACCGGGGGCAGCAGAGTGTCGGTCGTGAATTCCCCCGACTGCCTTCACGCATAGCGCGCCGGGACAACCAATACCTTTGCTGGAGAATCGAGATGCAAGCGAATGAGAAACTGGGCCGGCACGCAATCATCATCGGCGCAAGCGTCGTAGGGCTGATGACTGCAAAACTGCTATCGCACCGATTCGACAAGGTCACCCTGATCGAGCGTGACCCGTTCTCCGATGCCCCGGGGCCGCGCAAGATGACGCCGCAGTCGAACCATTATCACATCCTGCTGCGTGGCGGCCTGCTGATGCTCAACGAACTGTATCCAGACTTCACCGCGCGCATGCTTGAGCTCGGCTCCACCCCTGTCCGCGTCGGGGTCGATCTGCTTTATCACACGCCTTGGGGTACCGGTTATTCGCAGAGCGGGAGCATTCAGGCCCCTCGTGATCTCGACCAACTGATCCTCGCTCAGAGCCGCAACCTGCTGGAGTTCAATATCCGCAAGTTCACCCTGGAGAGCTCGAACATCGTAGCCATGCCAGGTTGTACAGCGACCGCGTTGCAACACGAAAACGGCAGAGTGACCGGTGTGGTGGTGCAGACCTCTGCGGGCACGCAGAGCCTGGATGCCGACCTTGTCGTCGACGCTGGCGGCCGTGGCAGCCGGGCTCCAAAATGGTTGGCCGACCTTGGCTACAGCGCACCACTGGAGACCCATATCGGTTGCGACCTGGCCTACACCACTACCAAATTCCGCATTCCGGCCGGCATCGCCGACTCGCATCAGATCCATGCCTTTTATTCGGTGATCCCGGATACCAAGGGCGCCGCCATGATGCACCACATCGAGAATGACACCTGGCATATCAGCCTCCAGGGGCGCGCACCCGACTATCCTCCGCAAGACGCAGAAGGCTTCATGGAGTTCGCGCGCAATCTGTACAACCCGGACCTTTACGAGATGCTCAAGCATGCCGAGCGCGTGGATGATCTGTATCACATGCGCTTCCCGTCCGCGGTGCTGCGCCACTATGAAAAACTCGAACGTTTCCCGGAGGGCTACCTGGTCATCGGTGATGCCATCTGCAGCGTCAACCCGGTTTATGGCCAGGGTATGAGCGCGCATGCCACCACCCTGCGCGCCCTGAACGAACTGCTGGATGCTCGTACCGCTGCAGGCAGCTCTCTGGATGGACTTGCTCGCGAGTTCTTCCCTCGGGCTGTCGAGTTGATCAACAACCCCTGGACCCTCGCGGCGATGAGCGACTTCATCATGTATTCGGGTACCCAGGGCGACAAGCCGGCCAATCTGGAACAGGTCTATCAATACATGCAGGGGTTGGACATGCTCAGCGTCGAAGACGCCGAAGTGCATGCCCTGCTGGCCGACGTGTACAACCTGGTGCAACCGATCAGTGCACTGTTCGGCAATGACTTGCCAGCAAAGGTACAGGCCAGGCTCCTCGCCATGGCAGACGCCTGATAACACCCCCCCTCACACCTGCCCGCCCCGACGGGCAGGTCGCTAAATTACAAGAACCCAATGGAGCACGCTGCCATGCTGGGCTTAATGCAAGATCAACCCCTGTTGATTTCCTCGGTCCTGGAGCATGCGCTGCAGGCACACCCACAGAGCCAGATCGCCTCGCGCACTGGCGAAGAATCGACGCATCACTGCAGCTATGCCGATATCGGCCGCCGAGCCAAGCAATTGGCCAATGCCCTGACCACTCTGGGTGTGCAGCCCGGCGACCGGATCGCCACGCTGGCCTGGAATGGCTACCGGCACATGGAGATGTACTTCGGCGTGTCGGGCATGGGCGCTGTCCTGCATACCATCAACCCGCGGCTGTTCCCTGAGCAGATTGAGTTCATCGCCAACCACGCCGAGGATCAGTACCTGTTCTTTGATCTGTCGTTCGCCACACTGGTCGAGCAACTGGCCCCCCGAATGAAGTCCGTCAAAGCCTTCATCGCCCTGACTGATCGCAGCCGCATGCCGGTCATCGGAGTGCCCAACCTGTTGTGCTATGAGGAACTGATTCAAGAGCAGAGCGAACAGTTTATCTGGCCGATACTCGATGAACGGGTCGCCTCATCGTTGTGCTACACCTCGGGTACCACCGGAAATCCAAAAGGTGTGCTGTACTCCCATCGTTCTTCGATCCTGCACTCCCTGGCGTTATGCACCCAGGACGGCTTCGGCCTGTCCTCGGCGGATTCGGCGCTGTTGGTGGTGCCGATGTTCCACGTCAACGCCTGGGGCATGCCTTATGCGGCGGCGATGTGTGGGGCGAAGTTGGTCCTTCCAGGTGCGCAACTCGATGGTCAGAGTCTCTACCAATTGATGGATGACGAGGGGGTCACCCTGGCGCTTGGCGTACCCACGGTCTGGATGGCATTGCAGCAATTCGTCGAGGCCCATGCGTTGAACCCGGCGATGGATCTGCAGCTCAACCGGGTTGTAATTGGTGGCGCCGCCGCGCCGCGGACCGTGGTCGAGACCTTCGAAAGGCGTTTTGATGCACGGGTCCTTCACGCTTGGGGCATGACCGAGATGTCGCCGTTGGGCACCGTCTGCCACCTGCTACCAAAGCACCGCGATGCAACGCTGGAAGAACGACTTGATTTGCAGGCCAGTCAGGGACGGTCGTTGTTTGGGGTGTCGATGAAAATCATCGATACCACAGGCGCCGAGCTTCCCCGTGACGGCAAGGCTTCTGGCCACCTGCTGGTCAAGGGACCCTGGATTGCCAGTCAGTACTATCGCGCAGAAGGTGGGCCGATCCTCGATGACGCCGGTTGGTTCGACACCGGCGATATCGCCAGCATCGACCCGGATAACTACCTGCACATTACCGACCGGGCCAAGGATGTCATCAAGTCCGGTGGTGAGTGGATCTCTTCGATCGATCTGGAAAACGCCGCAATGGGTCACGCTGCGGTGGCGGAGGCCGCCGTGATCGGTATTCCTCATCCCAAGTGGCAGGAACGACCTCTGCTGGTCGTCGTCCTGAAACCGGGCAAGATCGCCAGCAAGGAAGAACTGCTGAGTTTTCTAGAGGCCCGTGTAGCGAAATGGTGGTTGCCGGACAATGTGGTCTTCGTTGAGGCGCTGCCGCATACGGCAACCGGCAAGCTACAAAAAATCAAGCTGCGTGAGCAGTTCCAGGACTACTACACGGCACTATCAGGCTCGCCAAAAAAACACATTCAGTCTTGAGCTACCCATTTTTCGCATGCCCGAGAAGCACCTCCAAAACAGCACTGACAGACAGGGGAACCACTTTTTCAACAGAACCGGTCAGAAGCAGCCTCCCCCCACAAAATCCTGAAATAAACAGAAGATGTGCCGCGCCGATCACAAAGGTAGCGGTCTGTCTTGAATGACCCGCTTCATGACCAGGGTCGAGGTGAGCCGTTGCACATTAGGCAATGTCGAGAGGCTCTCATCGTAAAGCCTTTGAAAGGCGGGCAAGTCCTGGGCAATGACGTGCAGCAGGTAGTCCGGCTCCCCAAACAACCTTTGGGCATCGACCACCTGAGGTATTTCAATGAGCGCCGCCTCGAACGCCTCGACGGCTTGCCGGTCACCCTCGCGGAGCGTGGCAAATACCATTGCGGAAAAATTCAGGCCCAGTGCACCGGGATCAAGCTGCGCACGGTAGCCCAGCAATACACCGGAGTCCTCCAGTGCCCGCACTCGCCGATGACAGGGTGAAAGGCTCAAGCCGACGCGTTCGGCAAGTTCAGTGACCGAAAGACGGCCATCCTTTTGCAGCTCGGCAAGAATCTTCCGGTCAGTTCTGTCCACGTAGAATAATCTCCCTCACTGTGACGAAAATACGACCACATTTGAAAGTTAATTCTAACAACATTTCATTAATCTTCCCCCATCCATTAACAGCCGTACTCCTCTTCAGGAAACAAGAGGGGCGGCCTATGAGAGGCGGGATGATGAATAACGCGATGATTGATAAACGGGCGTGGGTGACGCCATGACCTTCAGTGTCTTTGTTGCCTTCTGGGCGGTGTCGTTTCTGTTCGTCGTTACGCCCGGAGCGGATTGGGCCTACGCGATATCCGCTGGCCTGAAGCATCGCGTCGTCATACCGGCTGTGGGCGGACTGCTGTCCGGCCACCTGATTGCCACATTGGTGGTAGCCGCTGGTGTCGGCACCCTGGTCGCCAACCATCCTGGGGTCATGTCAGTGCTGACGGTGGCCGGGGCGGGTTACCTGCTTTGGTTGGGCATCAACATGCTCACCCGTCCCTCCACACCCCACACCGATGAAGTTCAGGCGTCAGGCTCATGGTTGCGCTGGGCGCTCAAGGGGCTTTGCGTCAGCGGCTTGAATCCGAAAGTGTTCCTGCTGTTCCTGGCGCTCTTGCCCCAGTTTGCCGATGCCACTGCCCCCTGGCCTGTACCGACGCAGATGATTGCGCTCGGGCTCGTCCACACCGTCAGTTGTGGCGTTATTTATCTCCTGGTCGGTTTTGGCTCACAGGTTGTTCTAAAGGCACGCCCAGCCGCCGCTCAGTGGGTCAGTCGTTTCTCCGGAGCGATCATGATCATCATCGCCGTGACGCTGTTTACCGAACAGATGCCGGCTTGATTGCCTCATCAGGACAGGTCGTCGTTCTCATCCAGAGGTGATGATTGATGTGCGCATTCTCGTAGCCAGTTCATGAAAACCAGCAATCGCTTAGGGATAGTGCCGAGCGACGGGTGAACCAGATAGTAATCGTAGTGGCCTGAGCGGCTGAATTCAGCGAGCGGCAGGACGAGCTCGCCGCGATCAACCCGCTTCTGCACAAGCTGCTGACGGCCAATCGCAATGCCGGCGTGGTTCATGGCTGCGGTCACACATAAATCAGAGCGATCGAAGGTCAAGCTACGTTTGGGAAGTGCCGCGAGCATGTTGTGTTGCTCTGCCCAAAGCGTCCACTCGGCATCATAGGCCGCATGATCCCACGCCAGGGAGTCATGCAAGATTGTGCAGTTCCTTAAGTTGTCCGGGTTCTCCTCCAGGCGATGGCGTCGCGCATACTCGGGACTACACACCGGGGCCAGCCGCTCGCGCATCAACCGATGGCTCGTCAACCCGGGAAACTCGCCATTGGCGTAGTACAGGGCCAAGTCGATTTTACGGGTTCGAAAGTCGACATTGTCATTGCCTACCCGCAGGTCCAATGACACCAAGGGATATCGCTCGATAAAATCCGCCAGCCTGGGAACCAGCCAGCATTGGGCAATGGAAGGCCTGACATAGAGCGCGATCGAGCCGGCAATTTCCGCCTGTGTCGATTGCTCGAGTGCCTCGGACAATTCTCCCATCGCATTCTGGAGTATTTCGAAGATACGCTCGCCTTCGTCGGTCAGGCTGACCTGCCGGGTCAGGCGCTGGAACAGCTTCATGGATAAGGCGGTTTCCAGACGACTTATGCGGTGGCTCACGGCGCTTGCGGTCAAACACAGCTCCTCTGCCGCACGGGCGAAGCTCAGATGACGAGCGGCAACCAAAAAGGTGTGAAGGTTCGCGAACTGGCTGCTGTTGAGCCTGGAGCTGATACGTGGAGGAAGGTTGAGCACGACAGTTTTCCCTCAAACCCAAAAGCCGCCTTGCGTTGTACGCATTTCCAGCGGGCAAACGTAACGGATGTGGCAAGACGTTGATCTTGCCACATCCGGTTCAGGCTTAAATCAGCGAGAACTCTGTCGAGTCCAGGCAATTGGGGTCCATTCAGACCAGATTAACCTTTGGCGAGCAATTCACGGCCCTTGGCCAGATAAGCTTCCATCTCGTCGCAAGGCACCATATTGCCGCCCGTTGCCCAAACCAGATGGGTGGCTTGCACCATGGCCTGACGGTCCAGGCGCGCGCGAGCCAGGTAGCCCTGCTGGTCGGCCTGGACTCTGGCAATGCCGGGCACGCCGGCGAGCGCGGATGGCTCGAGGCGCACACCTTCGCTGCGCTCCATCAGTGCCAGCAAACTGTACATTTCCTCGTCGCTGACCGTGTAGAAACCATCAAGCAAGCGCTGCATGGCCTTGCCGACAAAACCTGAAGCGCGTCCGACGGCCAGGCCGTCCGCAGCCGTCACGTTGTCGATGCCGAAGTCTTGCACGCTCACTTCGTCGTGCAGGCCGGTATAGACGCCCAGCATCATGCATGGCGAGTGTGTGGGCTCGGCGAAGATGCAATGGACAGCGTCGCCAAAGGCTAGCTTCAGGCCGAAGGCCACACCGCCAGGCGCGCCACCCACCCCACAGGGCAGATAAACAAACAATGGATGTTGCGCATCCACGGTGATGCCAGCCGCTGCCAATTGCTTTTTCAGGCGCTCGGCAGCCACCGAGTAGCCCAGGAACAGGTTGACCGAGTTTTCATCGTCCACAAAATGGCAGGCTGGATCGGACTCCGCTTGTTGACGGCCTTGCGAGACGGCCACGCTGTAATCGGAGGAGTACTCAATAACGGTAACGCCGTGTGAACGTAACTTGTCTTTCTTCCATTGCCGCGCATCCGCCGACATATGCACGGTCACCTGGAAACCCAATGCCGCCCCCATGATGCCGATGGACATGCCAAGGTTGCCGGTCGAGCCAACGGCTATTTTGTATTGGCCGAAAAAGGCACGCGCCTTATCGCTGTCCAGCACCGCGTAGTCGTCATCAAGCGTCAGCAGATTCGCGGCCAACGCCAGGTCTTCGGCATGCTTGAGCACTTCATAGATACCACCGCGCGCCTTGATGGAGCCCGAAATCGGCAGATGGCTGTCCCGCTTGAGCCACAGCGCCCCTTGCAACGCCTGACCGTAGCGCTCGCCGAGCAATTGCTGCAGGTGTGGTACGGGCAGAATGTCCGATTCGATAATGCCGCCACTGCACTCCGTCTCCGGAAACGCGCGCCGCAGGTAAGAAGCAAAACGCGTCAGTCGCGCGCTGGCATCGGCGACGTCTGCGGCCGTCAACCCCACATCGCCAATCGATTCCGCGACCGGGGCCACGGCAGGGTTGAACCAAGTGGTTTCTTGCAGCGCGACCAGATCGCGAATCAAAGGATAACTGGCGTACCAGCTTTCAAGTGTCTTGCCCAAAATCATGGCGTGGTCCCTTTAAACAATCAGGCGGAAAATACGGGTTGAATCAAACGAATTGCGACAGCAGCAGGGTCAGCCCCAGCGCGATCAATGAAGCCAGTACGGTGGCCGAGGTGAATTTCTTCAACGCTTCGGCGAGCGAGACTCCCAGGTACTCCTTGACCACCCAGAAGGCCGAGTCCGTCACATGGGTCCAGCCAATGGCGCCGGCACCGATGGCAATGCAGATAATTTCCTTACTCACGGTGGGATGAGCGCTCAGCATCGGCATCACCATGCCGGCGGCGCTGATCATTGCCACCGTTGCTGAACCGACGGCGAAGTGCATCAGCCCTGCCACCAACCACGCCAGGACGATGGGATTCATATTCAATTGCGTCAACGAGCCGGACAGCGCGTTACCCACGCCGCTGTCGACCAGGATGCCGTTGAATGCCCCACCGGCACCGATGATCAGCAGAATGCTGGCCAGCGGAGGAAAGCTCTTCTGAGTGTGCGCGAGCAAGTCAGGCATTGATAAGCCGCGGCGCAAACCCAGCGCCCAGTAAGCGAACACCACAGCAATGGACAGTGCTATCAGCGGCGTGCCCAGGAACGAAACGATGCTGAAGAGCCCGGAGTCATGGGGCAGTCCGGCCGCAAAACTTTTACCGACCATCAGCAGCAGTGGCAGCAGGATGGTCAGCAGTGTCAAGCCAAGGCCTGGCAAGTCCCGGGTCGCGCTGTCAACGCAATGTTCGTCCAGAAAAGCTTCTTGAGTGTCGGGCGCTTCACTCTTGCAGACCAGCTTGATCCACAGCGGCCCGGCGATGATGGCGGTAGGCAGCGCGATAATGAGGCCATACACAATGACCTTGCCGACATCGGCGCCCAGCAGCCCGGTGATGGCCATCGCGGCAGGGTGCGGGGGCAACATGCAATGAACCGCCATCAGCGACACGGCCAAGGGCACGCCCAGGTATAGAAGGTTGATCCGGGTCTCTTTGGCGACCACATAGATCAGGGGAATCAGCAGAACGAATCCAACCTCGAAGAACACCGGGATGCCCGCGATAAACCCTACTAGCATCATGGCCCATGAGGCACGCTCTTTACCCAGGGTGCTCAATAGCGTCTGGGCAATGCGCTCCGCGCCACCGGATTCTTCCAGCATCTTGCCGAGTATGCCGCCAAGGCCAATGATCGTTGCCAGGAATCCGAGTGTTCCACCGACACCTTTTTCATAGGAAGAGGCCATTTGCGCCAGTGGCATGCCTGAACCGATGCCCACCACAAAGCTCGCTGCGGTCAAGGCCAGGAATGCGTGGACACGCACTTTGACGATTAGAAAAACGATCAGAATGATGGCGGAAAACAACACCACCAATAGAGTGGGACCACTGTGCATACAATCTCCTGAAAGAGCTTTTATTGTTGAAACAAGTGATCTTGGTCACTCAGCTTTTCGGCATTAGAGAGCGCAACACAGGGACCTGACAAAGGATGGATTTTCAAGGGATGGATGACATGAGGTCATCTATGGTGAGTGCATGGCGTGAAGTGATGAAAGTTCGAGCCATATCTACAAGGGACTGGAGGCTATCAAAGCCTGGAAGCAAGCCTCGCAGGCCAAGTGAACCTGAAGCACGGGGCCAATGAGTTTTTTTATCATGTCAAGGAGCGCAAAATGAGCTGTCTGGCGTTCGAATGATGTGTCGCAGTCGGCTGGCGTGTAGACATCTCGGGCACCATGGGTAAGGACTTTCTCGAGTACGATGAGCGCGCGCTTGCTGTCGACTGCAGGGGCCGGAGGAGGCGTTTTGAAACCATTCGCGCTCAGACCTGGCGCCTCGACTCTGAACATGTTCCTGCAAGGGGGCTTGCCACGCCGTGATGCTGTGCCGCAAACGTTAACGGAAAAAGCGGTCATCCCTGGCATTCCCAATGCTCGCTATTGGTTGGACCACGACCTGACTCTGTTCATTCAGGATGCAACTGAGGGCAACAAACGCGAGAGCGAGGCTCTCGCCAAGGCAGGGAAACCGAACAACATCCTGCCGCTGGCAAATATGCTGGCAGTTTCGGGAGGCGGTGACGCAGGCACATTCGCAGCAGGACTCATTACGGGGTGGACCACGCATGGGACTCGCCCCATGTTCAAGGTCGTCACGGGCATTAGCGCGGGCGCCCTGGTCGCCCCGTTCGCTTACCTGGGATCCGGGTACGACGAAGTCATTCGGTATATCGCCAACGCCATCGGTCCAAAAGACGTTTTTCATTCGCGAAACGTGCTGACCCGTCTTGCCAGCGACGGTATAGCGGACAGCAAACCACTGTCGCGGCTCATCACAAAGTACATCACCGCGGAAATTCTTGCGGCGATTGCATCGGAATACGCCAAAGGGCGAATCCTGCTGATCGGCACAACCGACCTTGACTCAGGGCGGCCAGTCACTTGGAACATGGGCACTATTGCCGCAAGCGAAGCACCGGGAGCGCTCGACCTCTTCCGCAACATCATGATCGCGTCGATGAGTATTCCCGGCGCCGTCTCACCCGTCATGATCGATGTAGACGTTGACGGCAAACAGTTTCAGGAAATGCACGTGGACGGTGGGGTAATCACTCAGGTGTTCCTTTACCCACCTGGCACAAAGATGGCGCTGAACAGAGCCACCGGAGCACCTTTGCGACTCGAACGGCATTTCTATGTCATTCGTAATGGGACACTGGAGCCGCAGTGGTCCGGGACGAAACGCCGTACATTGAGCATCGGCGGTCGAGCCATCAGTGCATTGATTCAAACTCAGGGGATCAGCGACCTGGAGCGAATTTACCGTATGGCGCAGCAGGATGGAGCGGATTTCAATCTTGCGT
>RCUP01000488.1_pt1 | contig 29656 bp, 39 predicted proteins | sample 2166341 | NCBI WGS metagenome assembly RCUP01 (sample SAMN09932325, study PRJNA488358) | compost metagenome | isolation source: compost soil in succinonitrile-enriched | place: Germany: Experimental Botanical Garden | reverse complement strand
GTGAAGACTCCACCAGAAGTCCTCAACACGGTAGAAGAAGCTCGCCGTATCCTGGATACCTTCCGTCACGCTACCATGGTGATCGTAGAAGGTGGTTTCAAAGAGGTGCCGGTGATCTCTGACCAACTGCCAGCCGTAGCTCCGAAAGAAGGTGAGCTGGTGGATGAGGAGGAAGAAGAGGACACCAAAGACTACAAGGCGTTGCGCAAGACTAAAGGCAACGACGTCGAGTACACCGAGATCAAGGAACTCAAGACCGGTGCGGTAGTTACGCAAGTGGTCCTGTATCCGACCAACGATGCGATCAAACCTGTCTGCTACCCTGACCGCCAGAATGTAACGGCCGACGGTGTGCGCTTGGAACGTGATCTGGATGACGTGGTGTTCGATCGTCTGATGATCCAAATGTCTGACGGCACTACAGCTATGTTCCAGCATCACCAGGATTGCTGTGAGAGCGTTTACATCGAGGACGTTGAAGGCGACTTCATGGACTTGATCGGGCGTCCTCTGGTAGTCGCTGAGGAAGCCTCACACTCGGCGAAGCAGGAAGACGGTGAGTTGGGTCGGTGGTGTGATTCCGAGACTTGGACGTTCTACCGCTTTGCTAGCGACAAGGGTATGATCGTGGTGCGCTGGATGGGTTCCTCCAACGGCTACTACGGTGAATCCGTAAGCTGCGATTTCTCCCACGGTGGCAAACGCGAAAACGCTCTCGGTCACGACGAGTAATCAAACAGGTCGTCCTTCGGGGCGACCTTTAACTCCTTCAGAAAGGAAAGAAGTAATGGCAGACGGTAGCTTGATGACAGCAGTACTCACCACGATGATTCTGAGTCCGGTGGGTAACTCCGTAACACAATCTGTATTCCCTGTACAATCCGAACGCTACACCGAGTGTCAACAGGTAGCACGGGAACTGTTGAAGCACGACGTGGTAATGTCGGACGGCAAGTACTCGTACACCCAGAAGATCAAAGTAGAAGGTAAAGGTGGTGAGGGTGGCATCACTACCACCATTATCAAAACACTGGAATGCGTCCTTCGTCCTGAGGGTTACTGAGATGTTACACAATCCACTCGTAGACCAAATGCAACGCCGCCGTCAAGATCGACACACGCACGCTAAGTTCGTGTTTCTTAACGGTTTGTTTATTGTTACATGCTTGGCCAATCTGGTGTATCAGTTGGTTAAGTAACTCCCTTTAAATCTCAAGGCTATGGAGCCGTATATGACTGATAAGAAAACTGCAAAAGAAAAACTGTACGATCGCGTGATGTTTGTACTGGATGCCGCTGAAATTGATCCCTTGGTGAAACGTCGGGTAAAAGAACAGTTCTTCCCGCCAAAGACCACAGGACTACTGCGTCCACAGAAGCGCCAGTTCAAAGCCGGTGTCCTGCAACCTCGGGCTCCTGGGTGGGTTCGGTCAAGCGACTACTATTACTGGTTCGAGTTGGCTGACGTAACTATCGAGCCTGATAAAGACTACCGCCTGGTAGAGTTGGAAATGATCGGTGAATCCGATCCTGACTGGGCTTTGTTGATCACTCCGAAAGGCTGTGACACTCTGGCCATCAAGAACGCTATCTTCTATCACGGCTGGGACGACTTGCTCAAAGCCAACCCGTCGTTTGAAGTGCGTCAAATGAAAGACCTAGATAAACGTGAACGCCTCGGTGGTTACCACACTGATGTGCCCCGCATTATCTATTCCCGTCGCAAAGTGAACGGCGGTTTCCGTGAAGGCGGGATCGTCTACCCAAGAGGGTTCAAACATGCGTAAGAAGAAATGCTACTTCGGCCAACGCAAAGTCAAACACACCTTTGGCATCGACTTGAACGGTCGTCGTTTATGGGTTGTACCACGAGTACTGCGCCCGTACTTCCACGCTGAATGTGAGAAGATGCTGGCGCTGCTCCCACCACCAACACACCACCCGGAACTCCTGAATAAATGAATGCGATCTACCTTGGCTTGATTAACCTAGTGTTGGTACTGGGTCTGGTAGTGTTCCGCCGTGATGGTGAAACAATCATTCAGAATGTCATGCGTCGTTTCGAGTACTACATGCGTTACTGGGTAATCCTCGGTCTGTTAGAACTACTGGGGACCATAGCGTGGTTTCTTTGGTTCGTACCTAGGCCCGGATTTGCGTCATGACCAAAATCAAAATCAGACACACCCTTACAAACCGCCAGCTTGCACATCAGTACGAGCGGGTAGGTGTTTACCGAGTGAGCACTATGGACATGAGTTTCCTAGTGCACACGCTGTTAGGTGTGTATGATAGACTCCCTGATTTCTATCCTGCCCTCAAAGCAGGTAAGTGGGAGTTTGACTTCACCCGGCCAATTGAGTTCCAAGCCATCGCCTACACCGACGCTAGTGGTTGGAAGATGTTGATGATGGTGGAGAACGAGGATCGTTACGGAGCCACGGTCACCTTTGCCTTCAGTGGGATGGAAGCCATTCCTTATCTGTCGTGTAAAGATTACGAACCGTTGTTCCTGAAGGGTCCTGAAATGATGATCCCATGGATAGAGACTATCACTGTGAAACAAGAACCACCCAAGCCAAAACCGTTAACCCGCTGGCAACGGTTTAAGAACTGGTTCCGTCGCAAGCCTAGCACCAGTAGTAGTAGTGGGACTTCGATCCTAGACGACATCGGCGAAGTCATTTCAGACATCGTTGATTGACGGCATAAAGAAAAGGGGTTCACGCCCCTTTTCTTTTGTCTTCTACTGAAAAAGAACTCAGAGATATATTACCTAGGTGTAGGACTACAATCTACAAGCTAGCAATCCATAGATGGAGCAGAAGTAATGGCTGAAAGTGCAATCGCTAAATTGATTCGTGAGACAGGGAAGCCGATAGGCGACCAGCGTAGTGGTCACGGCGGTGAGTTCGTGTCCCCTAACCAGTTCATTGAAAACGTGTTGGTGGACTGGATGGAAGATGACGTGTTCTACCGTCGTCACAGTAAGACTCTGGCCCGTGACTTGAACAACGCTCGTGAGAAGACCTCACTGGTGATATTCAAGAAGCAAGGTCTCGACGCCTACTTCGGTTACGTCGAGTGTCGTACCCAACTGATGTCTCGCCTGAATCTGGGGCAGTCCATTGCTGGTGCTTACTCCACCCAACTGCGCGCTGCACTGATGATGTTCCTGGCTAGTGAGGGTCTGGAGTTCGTTGGTGTGTATCACGCACAGTCGATCTTCAACTATAACCACTCGGTTAACCAGCCACCGCAAACTCGTAACTTCTCGGTCGACAAGTCCCTGATCGGTAAGACGATCCGGCAGATCGAACACGTGGGCTTCCACATGGACCCACACACTTGGGGCGAGAACAAGTGGTGTCTGATTCCGAAAGCGCTGTTCTCTGCTGATGGAGGTGAATGATGATTAAGCTTTATGGCGTGCCCAACATGCACTACGATCCTAAACTCCTGCTGACTATGGCCAGCCTGACTTGGATGTTGTATGAACGTCCAACGATGGCTCGTCAACATCAGGAGCTGGATCAAAAGGTTATCGAGATCCAGATCGAAGGTACGTCTGACGACATTCAGGACATGCCGAAGGACAAGAAGATCGACGACCTGGAACCCGGTATGTATCGTTCGGGTATCTTTGTCTGGTTTAAAGGCGACCCCAAGCTGTTCAAGGAAATCCGTACAGTCTCCCCAGCCAAACTGGAAGACCCGGCGATTCCTCGTATCACCATCATCGCGGTGATCGAACAGTCCGAGCAACTGCGTGACAACAACTGGTTCAACTCCCAGGCTGTGCGGAGCGCCGTGGATCGCTTCAAACCGAAGTGGGTCTGTAAAGGCTATGTGCAAAGCAAGATCGGTGATGACAAAGTCCGCATCGATTACGTGCCGGTGGCTATCAACGAATCGGCTCTGCACAACGTGATCAAGAACCTGATCGCTGCCATGACCGGTGTCGGTGAGCAATTTGAAGAGATCTTCGACGACCACGGTACAAAGCAGGAGATGAACATCTTCGATCTGTGAGGTGAACCATGCTCACACTGTTTGCGGCAATGGACATGATGACCCCGTTGAACGAAGATTATAACTTCGCCAACCTTGCTCAGCTAACCCTTTATCGCTACCACAATCACGTTAAGCCGAAAATCAACCAAGCAATCTACAAGTTCGAGTTTGATTACCCGGACCCACCGTTGTTTGATCAAGTTGACTTTCCCTTGGTGCAATACCAAGATGGTGTTTACGTTTACAGACCTCACTACATTTATAGAGGCGATCCCGTCTTACCTTTGTACTGTACACGGGTGACTCGCGCAGAGATTGAAACAGATCGAGGGATTCCTAAGATCGATGTCATTGTGCCAGTAGACCCTGAGGTTTTCATAACGCCGTTTTGGTGGTCAGACATTGGGATGCACCTGAAGATGCAGGAGTACTCCCCAAAGTGGATTTGTGAGCATTACGTTACCGGACGTTACGGTAACAAGGTAAGGTTCACTTACATCCCAGTACTGATCAACACCGAGCAACGTGACAACCTGTCTAAAGCTCGTGGTATCTTGGACGACCTCGTAGATGCTTGTTACAAAGACATCTCTGGCGTTCGCTACAACTTGTTCTAATCTCAGGCGGGGGTCTGCCCCGCCTAACCTTAAGGAAGGAAGTTATGCGTAGTTTGTGGGATCGGCTGTTTAAGAATGACCTGCGGCGTGCCCAGCAAGAACTGGACTACTGCAAAAGTTTTGTCCGCATTGCCGTACATGAACCTAATGTGCGTTGCAGTGCGGCTGAGATCTACCATGTCACGGAATTCAACCTCAAAGAAAACACAATGCACTTCTTTGAGCCACAGCGTGAAGGGAACTTCTCGATGAAGATTCCACACCGTAGCCAAATCCAGTTTCTGGATGCTGGTGCTTGTGGGATGCTCGGGTACGACCACGACTTCAACAAGAAGCTAGAACGGTTGTATCGAGAGTTGGATGCCAACCGTGAAGAACTACGGGGCAAACGGATCTATGTGGGAGACTGTGCTCAAACCAATCACCCACTGTACCTGACTGCTACGGGAATGTATCGCAAGCTCTCTAAAGAAGACGCGAAACACTGGCCTCGTCAGTTACCGTTCGAGTTCATCGCACTGATGCGTCAAGCACCAGGGATCAGTCACTATTACCAGTTCGGCTATTACGCCACTCGTGGTACTCGTTTGATCTACCCGAATGTCTCCAAAGACTGGGAACCTGATCCGCACTACCGTTCTCTTCAGGAAGAGCGTGAAGCTAAACTCATCCGGGAGTACAACGATTACCTGAAAGCAGACCACTTTGAAAACGGTGATCTGATTCAAGAAGGTACTGACATGCCTGTAGTGTTCATTCGCTACACTGATCCTGAACGTACGGGAATGGTAACTTATCCCGATGGTGAAGTAAAAGGCATCCGTCGCATCCTTCGCTTTAAGCTGATCCAACGTAAGTATCGGCAGGCGATGGAAGAAGTCTAAATAAAACAATCTTGGGTATATATTACCCTAGTGCAATAAACCAAACCAAAACCTTGTACAAGGAAAGCTGTCAATGAAACTGTCCACCGTTCTCGAAGCTGCAACTACCGTTTCCTTCGTTAAAGTCGCTGGCACCAGCCTGACTGTGCTGAACGACAAAAATGACGTGCTCGTACTCGACATCGCTGATGGCGTTCTGCCTCAGGGTACTGTCGTCGGTTCCAAGCTGACCTTCAGCAAAGAAGGCGAGCTGACCAAATCCGAAAACCCAAGCTTCGCTCCGGCTGCCAAGACTGGCAAATCCGGCTGCCTGGAACAACGCGTTCAAGGCTAAGTAAACACATGGAGTGTGGAGGGCCAACCCCACACTCCTTATGCCGTCAGCTCAAGGGAGCAAATAGATGTCGATGATTGTTGTGAAAGACTGGGTAATGGCTTCGGACACCCAGATGCTGGTTGCTTGTGGAACCAGTGCTGAATACCGTGAGATCGAGAAGAAGATCCATCTCGATATTGAGAACCAGTTTGTACTGGGGATCGTTGGCAGTTCGGTTGACCGTGTGTGTCTGGCGCTGATCCAGAATATGCTCCGGGTTCGCCTGACTGCTTTTTATTTGGGTTATGACGCCTGTAACCCGCTGGAGTTCACTGACGAAGAAACCATGTTGCTGACCGGTTACGCTACGGACAACAATCGATTGATCTACCTGGCTACCGCTGAGCACGTCTGGTTCATCAAGTGGATCAAAGACGAGGAGCAGTTGGAGATCCGTCTGGAACAACCCGGTGAGTTCTTCTGCATGGGGTCTGAGTTACGCTTTGCCAACATCTATCACAAGGCTGGCCTGTCGGCACCAGAGATCATTGAACGCATCTCTGTACTGTCCCCAACCTGTGGCGGTGAGTCTACCGTCATCAACCTGAAGAAGCTGGCTAAGTTCCCTCGCACAACAGCCAAGAAGTCCACTCGTCGGAGCACTAAGTAATGCTTGAGAATTTCGTTGCAGTATCCGGCAATCGTATTGCGTTCATGGCTGACCTGATTCGTGGTAGTGGTCTGCGCATCAAGAACTCAGTGGATCGGCTGTACACTCAGCACGGTTTCCTGTTCCCTACCGAAATGAACTCCTACAACGTGATCGCTTACCTCAATGGAGACAAGACTCCAGAGGTGGCTAACGAAGGCGTCATTAAAGGAATGCTACTGCGCCATGACGGGCAGTTAGAAGAATGGGTGCGTGGTGACCAAGGCGGTATGGCTATCCCTCGTATGATCAAGCGTGTGATCCCTTGGGGTGAGGGTGTAGTGTTTGCTCGCTCCAACAGTTTGACGCTCGAAGAAAGTATCACTGCTGCTCTGGATGTTCATGATGATAATCTTGAACTGGCGTTGGCACTGACCAAAGAAACACTGCGTCACGGCCCTTCGCCACTGTACTTCATGGACATCCCTGAGATTGTCACTGAATTGCACAAGCGGTTCCCTCTGAAGGGAAAGGGGAAGTAAAAGATGACTGACTTTAAAATCAAAGCATATCGAGGTGTCAATGGGACAATAGTAGTTGTAGCTGCGCTACAGATTTGTAAACGATTAAACCGGGCTCGTACGGGTCGTTTGAATACTGCCAAAGTTGTTGTTGGCTTATTCAAGCGTGCGAACTCTGAACTTGAAATTCTGAAGTTGTCGGTGGGAGCATGGGACGGTACGTTGTGGGTTGACCCACGATACCTCCATGAAGGGACACTGGAAGCAGTGATACTCTCGCCAGAGCAGCGCCAAAAGGTTAAGGACTCACAACCACATAAAAGAAAGTAACTTTTTTCTAGGGGCTCGTAGAAATGGCTATCACGTTAATCGTATACCGTTTTGATAAACATCCCGAATCAGACGACATTCTGTTTTACATGGGTCACATTCCGAAGTACTCGGATACGACCTTTGATGGGGTCGTACTGGAGTGTCGTTCCGCCGGAAACCGGCCTCCGTATACCGTATTCAGGGTGGTGGACAGTCAGCACACGTCTGACACGTTCTTTGTGTTGTTCGTTATGAATCAAACTACTGAGCCCCTGGAGGGGTGCGTGTTGGAAGCCAGCTTCCTGTATGAAGATCAGATCGCTGAGGAGATCAGCGAGTGGATGCTGCTTACGAAAACCAACCATGTTAAACCCAGCCTACTCAGCAATGGTAACATTCTGTTTGAGTTGGATGGAGACCAGTCCTATATTGATCGCAACTTTGAAGGGCTACGTCTAAATAATCTTGCCGCAATCTAAGGAGATTGTAAATGAGTTCAATAGAAATCTTGGGGGCCGAACTAAGTAACCCTCATCTACGTGTCCCTGTGGACGTGAACAGTGGCGTGGATCTCACTGAGACGATCACCAACTTGAATCGTTGTGGTCTCCGGTTGGGTTACTATTCGGTGACTTGCGTGGAGATGGACGACGAACAATTCGAAATCAATGCGGGGTTCAAACTCCCTGTCGAAGGTAAGTCTGTTTGTTTCCATGTTCCGAATGGACAGTTCAACCTAACAGTTAGTCCAGATAACACGTGCGTTGTAAGGACAGACTCTACTCCCCGTTTGAAGCGGGTGTGGTTGATGTTGATGATGGTAAGTGCAGATCGTCGTGTACAACTTTAAGGATGAAGTGGATGTGCTTTCGTAATCGCAACACTGCTGTAAATGAACCTCGTTCTGCTACCATGAATATCCCGATGGACTTCAATCGTCAACACGGGGCTCGTGAAGTAGAGCGGGGTCAGATCTCTGGTATTCGCGACAGCAAGATCGCTGGCCAGAAAATGGTGCATGTAGGTGCTCGGTTGTACTACGTTGAAAAACGTCTTGCTGATTGTTTCAAACTGGAGGTGGGTCAAACTGTAAAGATTGTCCACTTCCAGGATCAGTACTACCTGTCCACTGTTTCGGATCGTAGACCTCGGGTTTCTCGGGAACTACAACAATACGCTAAACGCCGCTAACCTAAGGAGCCTATGATGGCCATGTCCGATTGCATCAAATGTTGGGATACCCCGTGTCGCTGTGGTTACGACTACAGTCATTGGTCTGAGAAAGAAATCGAAGATCAGATCACCATGTTCCAGAAGTTGTTGGCCAGCCGCCGAATGGAAGCCTTCCGTAGTGAAGGCGACATCGACGTGACGCTTCAGCCGAATGGCGACATGTTGATCTACTACCACGACATGATCATGTTGCGGGAGAAAGAGAAGCTGATCCAGTTCGACGTAGCCAAGGTTCATGACTCTGGCTTCATCAACACTGTCAGCAACAAAGACGGCTTGACGAAGATCACCTTGGTCGACTCTGGTCACGGTTACATCATGCCCGATGCTGCCTTCGATAAACTGGAAGTCATGGTTGGCGAACGTGTAGCCATCATGCTCCACCACAAGCAGTACCGGATCTTCAAAACCCCGGCACGCGTTGTTCCAATTAAATCTGAATCGAACTAAGGAGTTCATGATGGCTGGTGTAGATATTACAATGTCGGTAGATGGTGGTGACTTCCTCAACTCCATCGACCTGCTGCGCTTGAAAGAAGTCTGGGAACAATACGCCAAGACTCTGAACCCCATTCGTGAAGTGTATACCTTCGATCGAATGAAAGACCGTGTGCAGAGAACTCTGCAACGCCACATCGAACGTCACCCGACCTGGTTCGGCAGCCGCCCTATCTACATCCGTGGGGCGATGATCCACCGAGCTGACGAGTATGACCGCCAAGTGGTGATCTTGCCTCAGCGGGCTACCTGGGACGCTGTGAACCACGGTTACGATTACCTGCGTAACGAAGCACCACAACCGAACGAACCAGACTTCGATTCGACCATCCGTCACTGGGCTGGCGATCATCTGGCTAAGTACCTCGACAATCAAAACGGTTTCTCCCGTCGCAAGGAAGACCGCCAAGATTGCTTCAACCTGATCCAAGTGTTGGACGTGGCTAAACGTCAGCTCTACGACATCGTCGACTCTATCGGTACAGAGTTCGAAACGGTTGAAGTTCCTGAGAACGATCACGTACAACGGGACGTCAGTCTGAAGTACATCATTCACAGTTGCAAACCGCTGCCAGTTTAAGGCGGCATAAAAGCAGGGGCTCTCACCCCTGCTTTTTTTTACCTGTTAATGCCGGAAACCGTAATCAGCAGTGTTCACGTACTCGCAGGTCAAAGCGCCTGGAACGTTGCGCACGATGACTTGAGCGATACCCGTACAGTTGAACAGTTGTTCTACTTCTTCGGGCTTACACAGACCGTTGACGATCTTGAAGTACCGTTCAGTGCCGTCATCCATAATCACGTAACCCGCACAGTGTTCGTGGCGGATCTGATACTCTCTGGATTCAAAGCACACCCGCAAGCGATCCATTACATCAAAGGACAACGGTTCCATCAAACTAACCCCTTACGACAACCATGTACCCACAACCAGCAACCCGATAGACCAATTGATAAAACGATGCCCGAAATCAACAAACACAGCTTTAACGATTCTTCCATGAGTTAACCCTTTAGAAACCAGAAAGATCAAACTCCACCTCAGCGTCGTCGCGTACTACGACGTTCACCTTGTACTGAGCATTGGCTTGCTCTTGTGGAGAAGGTTGGGTATCGCCCATGTTCATCCAGGTCTTCATGTAGTGCAAAGGCAGTTTCTCTACCTGTGGGTACTCCATGTCGAGCTGGCAAGTACGAGCGATGTAAGTCGCGTGGAACAGTACCGAGTCCTTGAGTTGTTTCAAGGTGCAGTACTTGAGGTCTTCAACGATCTCACCCGTGTCGTCGTCAGTGAAAGCAAAGTCAGACCAGTTCAGCTCAGTCGAGATCACTTCGTTCAACACACGGTTCATGCGAGGACGCAACTGTTGGTAGGCAATCTGCCCACGTTCAGTAGTCATCTCGTGTTGGATCACTAGGAAGTCCAACTCGCAGTGAGTTTCGTATTCGTCCTGTGCAATCTTCTGCACCATTTTGCAGATCGGGATGAACAGGTCTTCTGCGGCCAATGCAAAGGTTACGCCGAAGGATGCCATGAACTGGAGACGTTCCAGTACAAACATCATGAACGCAAACATGAACGCTGCGTTATACGTTTCCTGGTCAGCCGGTACGTCACCCAACTGGAAGCGTAGACCACGCTCACGTATCCACTTCATCTCCTTGGCTACTGTTTCCAGTCGTTGCATGGCCTCGGTGATGCTCAGGATCTTCTCGAGCACTTCACGTGGGTTATCGAAGCTGGCGCGAACGATCTCGGAGTAGGTAGCCGCGTGAACGATTTCCTGGTCCGAAATACGTTGCCATGCTGCCCACAGTTCTGGAGCGGGGTTGAACAGGCTGACGATGTGACTGATGCTGCGAGAAGCGAAAGAGTCTGCCTCCCACTGCCAAGCCAGAGACTTGATCATCTTCTGGGACTTGGTACGCAGTAGCGGGTTCTTGAACTCTGCGTTACAGGACGACATCGGGATTTCGTTTTCATCCCAGTCCAAAGACTTAACGGTCTTGTAGACTTTCCAGATTTGCGGGAACTGCTTGTTCACCGTATCAAACAAACCGGCAGGCTGTCCTAACAGCAGACTGGTGTTCTGATAGTCGGTTTTGTGCATGTTGAAAATTGCAGGGTCAATCACGGGGGGACTTTTGGGAAACCCCATTTGTAGCATGATAGGTGCGGACACTTAACTAATCTCTGAAGGCATTAAAGGAAGGGGCCCCGAAGGACCCCAACTAATTACATCTTACAGCCACCACTACCGCAATCGGCTTCTGGGACTTTGTCGGTGTTACGTACTTCGATCATCACGATCTCACCGTTGCTCAGTGTCTTGGCTTCGGTGGTCAGGGTGTTGTAGTAGTAACGCGACTTCAGGCCGTACTTGGTCATGCGGAAGAAACCTTCCAGCAGTTCAGTAGAGCCTACCGTTTCCCCTTGTGGCAAACGACGCCACAGGTCGGCAGAGAGGCCTTGGTCGGTCCAGTACTGACCGATTGCGTAGTTGTCGATCTGGTGTGTAAAGTGTAGATCCCACGCACACTCGTAACGATCGCCCCACAGGTCGCCCTCAGGAGCAGCCCAACGAGACACGATGCCGTTGTCGGTCTTGGTCATGACGATGTCACGAACAGGGTAACGACTGTTTGGTTGTCCAGACGCCTTCGAGCTGGATTCACCTGGCATGTGAGAAGCTACGCACGAGAAGCGCATACCTTTGTTTTCGATCAGGGCTTGACGCACTGGAGCCCAGTCACGTTTAGGACGGACAGTAACCAGTTCGAGAACGTTCTGGTTTGCCGAGTCTTGCGGTAGGTAGCCTTCTGGCCAGCGGGTACGGTGCATCCATTCAGCATTACCACGCTCTTTGCCCAACTTGATCGACTGGGTGATCAGGTGGTAGAGGTGAGTCTCGTCGAGGTGGAACAGAGCGTCCTTACCTTCCTGAGAGCTGTACTTCAGGTTGTTCTTCGCCATCCAGGTAGCCACACCCATCATACCCACACCAGCGTTCATACGAGCCTTGGACGTGTAGCCAATATGTGGCAACTCGTATTCAGCTTTGTGAATGCAGATGTCGATCATCAGCAAGGTGTAGTAGGTCACTTCACCGTACTGTTCGTCACTGTCGATGTTAGCCGGTACTACAGCGCCGATGTTGCACATAGCCACTTCTGGTTCGTGCTTGATCTCTTTGATGGCGCAAACCGTGTGTGGCGATCCGTGTTCAGAGGTGCGGAACTCTTCGCCCACTTGAAGTTCGATAGCCGGGATAATGCGTCGGGCTACACGACCAACAGCGGCACCTTCTGGAACACTGCGGTTGACGTAAACCTTGTCTGGAGCAGAGAGAGTGAACTCACGGTTGTTTTCGGTGTACAGTTTAATGTAGCCAACCGAGCTGGTGGCGTACAGGTCCATCATGTGTTTGTAACCACGCTGATGCAGCATGATTTCCTGACACAGGTTGGAAGCGAAGATCGGATCGTAGAACGGGGTGTGACGATTCATCTCGTCAGCCCAGGTCATGTAGTAACGACCAGTCTCCAGCGCTTCAGTCAGAGCTACCAGCACCAGCTCACGAGCGTTGAAGTAATCCTTGACGAACATTGGGTCCTGTTCGTACTTCTCGTACAGCTCTTCGAACTTGGCAAAGTCTGCCGAGTAGAAAGCGTCGTACAGGTCAGGCGCTGTGAAGCTGTTGAACTTGAACAGCTTGCCCTTACGGCCAGCGAAGCGTGCTACGAACTTGGACAGCGTAACCGAGTAGTCGATACCTCGGATCTGCTTCTCTTCCACCGACATCGGGTTCTGGAGTTGCAGCAGGGTTTCGTTTTCTGGATCGAAGATCTGCCAGGTCAGGGTGTCAGCACCGCCACGACCGTTTTGCAGGTTCGCTTCCACCATCGCTTTGGTAGCTTTGATGTACGGGAGTTTGCCTTGGTGCTTGATCATGCCACCACGAACAGCGTCGCCCAGCGAACGGGTGTTCAGGTGAGTACCACAACCAGCAGACATGTAGGTCATGGTGTAAGCAATGTGCAGACCGATACCGATCGAGGCAGCAGTGTCTTCGTTGCTATAGATGCAGCAAGAAGCGAAACCACGCAGCGGAGTACCCAGGTTCACGAAGTTCGGAGTTGGCGCGTTGATGCGACCGTCGCTCAGGTGCTCGTAGAACTTGACCACGTCATTCATACGACGATCACGCGGCTGCTCTTCCGCCAGAGCCATGGCCATACGCATGTACACGAACTGAGGCGTCTCGAAGACGTTGCGTTCTGCACCCATGCGGTTTTGCAGGGCGTACTTCTTGTAGATGTACTCACTGCGGAAATGTGGGTAGGTCTGGTCTTTCTTGTGGTCGATGACCTTTTGCATCTCGGCGTATTCAGCTTCCGAGTAATCCAGCAGGTACATGTAACCCATATCGGCAAGCTTGAGGTGCAGCTCACGGATAGTCGGCGTGTTCTGGCCGAAGGTCTTTTTCATGATCAGTGGGGCATACAACTTACCTGCCATCAGGTAGTGAGCCCAGCTTTCGCCACGCAAGGTGACGTCGATCAGCTTTTCCTGGAACTCTTGGGAGGTCATCACAGGAGGACACTCATTCACAGCGTCGAGGAGGATCGTTGGCCAATCAACTCGGTTACCCAGTTTGCGTGCAGCCCACTTACCCCACTTCGTAGCCTTTTCGGCCATGAAGGGTTCTCGACTCTTGTCGAATTTGATCATCTCTCGAATCATGGTTCCAAACCTTAATTTTGGGTGCTGGCGAAGGGACTTAAATTGTCCGTGACTATAACATTAGGTTCCGAAATTGCGGTCTTAAAAACACTGCTTGGAACTGACATACTGTTGCCCGGATATGTAGTTTTAGACGGTATCTATTTAAATACTTTTCAGACCTATATTACCCTAGTGCAATACTAACCTAAATGTTCTAAGGAGAACTCATGAACTATCGTCAATTCAAGAAAGAGTACTTTAAAACCTTGCGTCTGCTGGGTTTGACTTCTGATCAAGCTGCTGTCTCAGCAGGTGGGTCTATGTTGCTCTACGGGTTGCGTCGTACTACCAGCGATATTGATCTGGACATCCCTTCAGCATTGTACGATCGTTTGAAGGAATCTGGTCAGTATGAGGTCAAGACCTTTGCTCCTGCCCCTTACGCTGCCGAACATTTGAAATATGCTCCTTGTACTGAGTTGATCGTATTCAACAAGCGAGTAGACCTTCATCGTGCTGAGCCATCGGTACACACGTTCATGTGGCGTGGGATTCGTAGTTGGTCGGGTACTGACGTGCGTCAACAGAAACGTGCGTTGGGTCGCGAGAAAGATCAGAAAGACATCAAGTTGCTGGCGCTTTGGTGTGCAGGTATTCGTAACTTCAAAGGGATGACTCCCGAACGAATTGAAGAACTGGCTAATCGGCAACTGCAACCGCGTAGTGTACCGATTCGTAGTGTGGGTGAATCTGAGACCTGTCTGTATCGCCCAGGCGCATTGGGAGGTTTTTAATGAACGAGCGTGGCTGGAAGAACGGGGTGTACAACCCCGGCTTCCCTATCGACCAACGTTACCTCGAGCGCAAAGCCAAAGAGTTTGCGCTGAACAAAATAGAATTCCCTGAGATCAAGGGCGTTCAGTTCCGTCGGTCCAAGAATCAACACAAGCCGATGCGTAACGTGGTAACTCGTGTGGTGATGGTTGGGTTCGATCCTTTCAACCACTCGGGTTTGCCTGAGCACATCGAGCGTCAGGTAGTGTTCGACTATCTTTACGGGATGGATCGTAAGGCCAAGATAACTTGGGTTAACGTAGCCGAAGGTGCGGAACTACTGAACCTTTACGGTGATGCCAACAACTACAAACCTCATCCTGAACTAACTCGCGAGGATGATGGGGATTACTTCCGGGCTTGGACCGATGGTTACAAGCTCACCCACAATGTACCTTACCCGGATGATGTAGTGGCTCCTGATACTGACGAACCGTTTGTCCTGACTCCTGATCAGCGTAAAGCCCTACTGACGGTTAGGGACGGTCTGGTACACCACAAGATCTCCCAACGTGTGTATGCTGCGGGTTCCTTTGATCACCTGCAACATCGGGACCATTCCCAATTCGCTATCAAGGCCTGCAATATGCCGGAGATTCCCATGACCACTCATTACGTATTCGCTTTTGCTGGGCACCTGTACAAAGCTACCCCAAGCGTAAATGGGGCTCCCGGCACTGTGGAACTTTACATCCCATCTGCTGACGACCTGACTCCCGTGGCTATTTGTCTGGACGAGTTCGGTCCTCGTGGTCCTCAACGTAAACCTGTGGAGTTCGGTACGTTCCCTGAAAGATTCTTGGAGCAAACCGGACCAGACCTGAGCGAGATCCGCAGTACTCGGTTGACTCCAGCCCGCGATAACTGGGTAAAGCACGGTGATCCCTACGAAGGGCGTTTGCCAATGCCTGCTGGGATGACCCAGTCGGATCTGGACGGAATTCTCAACCAGCAGCGTGACGAGCTGGAAAAGAAATTCCCTGGTACTGTTTCTCGCATGAGGGGGTTTGTGGAACTGGCTTCGACTATGTCCCAGTGTGGTCGTAACGAAACCATGGCGGTACAGCTCGATCCTGTGTCTGAGTCGGAACCTGAAGTGCTGACTCCTGAAGACATTCAGGATCGTGAGCAAGCAATTCAAGAAGCCTCTGAAGGCAAACTGGATTACCTGCTCGAAGGTACGCAACATGATCCAAAGCTACGCAAGTAAATCCTAACACCGCTGGACTATTAATTGTCCAAACAAACCTGTTCTTAAAAAAGAATAAGGCTAGGGGTTCTTTATTCCCTAGCCTTATGGCATCTGCTCTAAGGAGAGTATACTCATGCCAATGCTTGACCCCAACCAAGTCCAATCAGCGGTAGACTTGTTGGTTAAGCTTCTCCCGCAAACAACCTTCACAACAAAACATGGGAAGAACGTAATCCTGTTTCCTCCCAACACTGCAATAGAAGCGTGTCAAGCTCTAGGTCTGTTGTCACAGGCCGACCAAACCGTACACCAACGTTATCTGGACATGTCCCTTCTAGAGAAGGTCTCCCGTGTCCGCAACCTCTATCATCGTTCGTAAGGAAAGAAAAGAAATGGCTTCCACTACTAAAGACACCACCAAAGCTGCTACCGTCAAACCAGCAGCCGCTGCAAAACCTGCTGTAAAGAAACCAGCCGCTAAACCGGCTGCCAAGAAACCTGCCGTGAAACCGACTACTGAAGCCAAGCCTGCTCGTGTCAAGCCAGGTCCAAAGCCAGGCGCTAAAGCTGCCGCCGCCAAGCCTGCTGCTACCGCTGCTGCAAAACCAGCCAGTAAGTCCTTCATGGAACTGGGTAAACACCATCAACGTCCAGATGGTGGCGCTCCTGAAGTTGGTTCCTACGCTTCCCAGCCGAAAGCTGCTCCAATGGGTGCTGGTCGTATGGCTACCGAAAGCGGTCGTTCGGGTAACGTAATGGCTGCTCTGGCAGAACGTGCTCGTGAAACCCTGGGTAGCGGTGAAGCGTTCCACATCGACCGTGACTTCCCGATGGTAGATCCAAGCGCCGCTACCGAGCTGCTGACCAACCTGCATCGCAATGAAACCGCTCGCATGGTCTTGGGCCAAGCGCTGTCGGAACTGCGTCGTCTGCAAGTAGCCCAACACCAGATGCACACTGGTGACGCAGGCTACAACCACAGCCGTGAACGTACGCTGATGACCTTTGCACAAAGCCAAGGCATCACTACTACCGCCTACGTGGTGATCGACGGTAAGGTGTTGGCTACTTCCCAGCAGTTCACCCTGACCGAAGAGTCGATCAAGTTCGATCTGGAAACTGTACCGTTCTCCTTCGCCTACTACGTCCACAACCCGGCCTACCCAGAAGCCCTCGACAAGTACACCGGTGTGGTCATCGACCGTGCTGATCTCGAGAAGCTGGAAAAGGCTATGGCTGCTCAAGACCAGTTCACTCGCCTGCAAGGTGAGAAGGACATCGCTGCCCGCCTGAAAGCCGAGCGTGTGACGTTCAAGCGTGGTGATCGCCTGCGTTCCTTGATCAACCCGAAAGAAGTTGTGTTGGTTCTGGAACAGAAAGACCTGGACGTATTCCAAACTCGCACTCCTCGCTTCGATCGCAGCCAAGAAGTTCCGTCTGACCTGATCGTGATCGAAGTATCCACCTACCGTCGCAAAGCTAACGAAGAAGCAGAAATCACCATCCAGGGTTCTCCACGTTACGCGCACAGCTCGATGTTTGAACTGTTCCCGTTCGCTGACCCGTTGACTCTGCTGGCACCTAACGCTGACTTCGACGGCGATGCGCTGAATATGCTGGCCAAGTAAATGGTTGGAGCACCGGGGTTTTCCCGGTGCTCTTTTTTTGCATCTACAACTACGGAGTCCAAGAGATGGACATTGCAGCCCGAATCTTAGAACTTCGTGGACTGATCAACCAGTACAACAAAGATTACCACGATGCTGACAACCCTAAGGTTTCTGATTGGGTGTATGATCGTGCGTACCGGGAATTGGTTAGTCTGGAAGCACAACGTCCCGACTTGAAGACCGAAGACAGTCCAACCCAGAAAGTGGGGCACCGTCCTACTCCTCGGGGTTTCAAGAAGGTAGAGCACCAAAACCCGATGATCTCCTTGGGTAACGCGTTCAGCCTTTCTGAATTGGCTACCTGGGTTGACACCACAGGGATTCCTCTCCACCTGGAAAAGAAAGCACCAATCGTTCCTTTATATACAGTTGGCCAAAAGATGGACGGTCTGGCTGTGTCCCTGCGTTACTTAGACGGGGTGTTTGCTCTGGGGGCAACTCGGGGTGACGGGGAGATTGGGGAAGACGTTACTGACAATCTGCGGGTTGTAAAAGACATCCCACTAGATTTGATTGGGGACGACATTCCAAATGAGCTGGAAGTTCGTGGGGAAGTTTACCTTGAACGTACCACCTTGGTGGAAATCAACGATCAACGTAAAGCGAACGGAGAAGAACCGTTTGCTAACTGCCGAAACGCAGCCGCTGGCACTCTGCGTCAGTTGGATGCCAATATCGTGCGGGAACGTAGACTGTCGTTCCGTGCGTATGGTGAGATGAACCGTGTGGGTGAAACTTACCTACACAGTCAGCACAAACTGGAACAGTGGGGTTTCCGCTGCGTAGATGACTGGCCTTGCAATAACCTAGATGAGATCTGGTTCCAAATCACTCATCTGGAAAACCTGCGCCCAAACCTGAACCACGACATTGACGGAGCTGTGGTTAAAGTCAACCGTTACGAAGACCAAGACCGTCTGGGTTTCCGTAGTCGTGAACCACGTTGGGCGATTGCATTCAAGTTCACCGCAGAAGAGGCTTTGAGCTTCCTGTGGAAAGTGGTGTTCCAAGTGGGACGTACAGGACAGATCACTCCTGTGGCAAAGATCCTCCCAGTCTCGTGTGGTGGTGTAACTGTTTCATCTATTACACTCCACAACTTCCACGAGATCGAACGACTCGGTTTGGGTATACACGACCAGATCCGTATTCGTCGGGCTGGTGACGTGGTGCCGCAACTGATCCGTGTAGAGAAGATGGCTGACAATCGTGAGCCAGTGGTTTTCCCTACCAACTGTCCGGTTTGTGAGACGCCACTGATCACTGTGGGTGCCGCATGTATGTGTCCTGCGGGCTGGGGCTGCTCAGCACAGCGTCTAAGACGTTTCGAGCACATGGTCAGTCGTACGGCTTTCAACGTAGACGGAATGGCTGAGGCGACACTAGACCAGCTTATTGAGGCAGGTCTGATTAAAAAGCCCCACGATCTGTTTAAGTTGACAGCGAAGGACTTTCTTATGTTACCTGGGTTTGCTGCTGTGTCTGCAAAGAACGCAGTGGATGCTATCCAGGCTACCCGTAAGACTCCTCTCCACCGGGTGTTGTTTGCTTTGGGGATTCCAGAGGTCGGTATCTCGACAGCTAAGTTGCTGGCGCGACACTACTTCAACATCGGTGACATCCTCGAGGGTGGTTACGAAGAGCTGATCAAGATTCCTGACATTGGTAAAGAAACAGCTACCAGTATCGTGGAATGGTTCAAAGATGACTCGAACTTGAGTATGGTCGGGGACTTGCTGGATCACATGGAGGGGGAATTCAATCCACTCTTCAACCAAGAGGGTAAAACCCTTCAAGGTCAGACCTGGGTAATCACTGGCACTATCGACGGGAAGTCAAGAGACGAGGTAAAAGAAACGCTGGAACAACTGGGAGCTAAAGTTTCCAGTGACGTCAGTAAGAAGACCACGTGCCTAATCGCAGGAGAAGGTGCTGGCGGTAAACTCGATAAAGCTAAGAAGCTTAAAGTGAAGGTTCTGAGCCCACTGGATTTCAACCAGTTTATTCAGGACGTTCTGAGGAAGACAGATGAATGAACCCGTAATGTTGAACGCAGGGCTTAAGTCCCTGCTGAGCCACATGATCTTGGATCTACTGATGCCACGATTCCGGGATCAGTACGTTCACAGCAGTGAGGTGGAAGTTGACGGTAAGTTGTTCACCGCGTACTTCAAGCGGATGGGTGACGATTCCATCGAGATCCACCTACACCGTAACTCGAAGACTATCTTCCTGCTATATAAGAAGACGGTCTTCGAGGAATCGCTGGAAGTGTTGTACCGGTTCCCTGTTCCTGGGGAATCTGGGTACGATCGCGGTTTCGACGACCCATGGCTGTGGCTGAAGATCTTGGCTACCTACATTGACAAATATCCAGAAGGACATCTACATGTCTGCGCCTAAGACCACAGTGCTGTATCACCGCAATTGCCTCGATGGTATTACGGCTGCGTGGGTAGCTTCCCTAAAGTTGCCCCATGCTCGCTTTGTTGCCACCGACTACCATGATGCTCCGGTAGAAATCGAACGTGGTGAGATCCTGTACATCCTGGACTTCTCGTATCCAATCGAGACTCTGCGTGAACTGTGCAAGCAGGCTGAACTGGTAATCCTGATCGATCACCACGAAACTGCCATCAAGATGGATAGCAAGGCCATCAGCGAACGCACCCAAGCGCAGATCCGGGCTAACGCTGCCGCAGAGTACGACACCCCGATGGTGGGTCCAACCCCGGATGAAGTCTATCCGCCCAACCTGAAGGTCTACGTGGACTCCTACGAGTCGGGTGCTCAACTGACCTGGAACTTCTTCAACGGTCACGGTAAAGAACAACCAGACATGGTGAAGATGGTTGGCGATGCTGACCTCTATCAGTTCAAGATCGCCGGTAGTCGTGAGTACACCCGTTCTCTGGCCACCAACGAGATGACTATCCCGAACTGGGATCGCCTGTCTTACTTCCCCGTACAAGACCTGATCCAAGAAGGCTTTGCTTTGCTCCGTAGCGACAAAGCGCTGTTGGACTGGATTGAAGTCGAAACTCGCAGTGAGCTGAGCTTCTGTCTGGACGGTGACGAAGAGCAGGGCATTCCTGCGATCAACGTAGTCCGTGCCCCAATGTTCAACTGCCCTAAGCCACTGTACAGTGCGCTGAATGCTCGCTACACCATGGAACACCCACTGGTCATCAGTTACTTTGATACGGCCAAGTACCGTTCGTTCCGTTTCAACTCTGATCGCAACAACCCCGATGCTTTCGACTGTGAAGCTCTGGCTGTGCGTTTGGGTGGTGGTGGTCACAAGAACTCGGCTTCGGTCAAGGTTCCTTTTGATCACTGGTTCGCCAAGCTGTAAGACGTCGCTCCTCGGGCTCTCTCGGGAGCCCAATCTAATTAATTGCTCTGAGTAGAGCTAAGACATACAAGGTAGTAGCCTGTGAAACTGTATAACGATCTCGACACCCTTCTGATTCTGGCTCTCGTGCTGAGCAACAACCGTAATAATGCTACAGCCGTTCGTCAGAAAGCAATCAAGTTAATGAAGAAGGTACAACCGATCGTAGGGCGTGCTGTTCTGAAGACCATTACCCAAGGCACTGCTGCACAAGCTGTGAAAGCCCTGGAGCTGTTTATTGAGGATTACCTGTACTACGCCTTGCCTGCTTCCGAAATCGGTCAGAGCGAGCACCCAGGCATGGTGATCATCAACCACGAAGAAGCGATCCCCCTCAACATTCATTATGAAACTGAGGAAGACTTCAAGTGGGCCCGTCGTAACGAATCGGAAATCCTTACGACCATCTGCAAGAGCCTTCTGTGGGATGCTTATGCGGAAATTCGTACACCGTACGAATATGAATTGAAGGAAGACGGTAGCTGGTCGATCGTTGTTCCACACGAACCTATTCCAGTGAAAGCTGACATTCTGCTGTTCGGTAGCTGGGGTTTCTCCGGTGCTCCTAAGTACTGGGGCGTAGAGCTTAAGAAGAACGAACCACTGTTCCTCACTGAGCTGGTCGCAGAAGACCGTGAAACTCCAACCTTCCTATACGCAGCAGCAAAGGAAACCGCATAATGAAAGTGAAACTGATTGCAGCAATTGACCAGGAATTGGGGCTGGGCGTACACGGTGTAATGCCATGGCACGCTCCTAAGGACTTGCAGTACTTCAAGGACACTACCCTCGGACACTTTGTCATTGTGGGTAGTAAGACCATTGATACACTGATCGCCAAGAAACGACCTATCCCTGAGGACCAGTCGTTTACTCCAGCCGATCAACCAGTGCTCCCAGGGCGCGTTGTGATAGTCCTTAGTCGTAAGGATTACGTACGTGACTACCTGCGTCTGGGTTTCTACGTAGCACGTAGTTTGGAGCACGCACTAGAGATGGCTCGAACCATCCAGAAAGAATGGCACGCAAATGCCAGTACGTCAGCACGGGAAAGCGACATCTTCATCGCAGGGGGCGGCCAAGTCTATCGAGAAGCTCTCGAGAAAAACGTGGTCGAAGAGATGCACCTGACCCATATCCACAACACGTATGAATGCGATACGTATTTCCCCGGTTGGAACACTAGCGAGTGGGACATTACGCCCCACATCTCTGGTGAGGACTTCAACATTGACATTATGAATAGAAAGGTGATCACATGAGCCTGCTCGGTCTTCGTCGTGAAGTGGCTGTTCCAGTAGGTATTAACACTGAGACGTTTAACCCTAGCGAGCCCTTCGTGGCCGTTAAGAAAGCGTCCGGTGGGTACGTGTACTTCAACATCCTGTTTAAGACCACCGGTTTCCTAGACCGGCTGGTAATGCCTAAGGACGTAAAGACTCGCCGCAAGGTGTCTCTGGACGTCCTGACTGATCCAACGCTGATCGAAGCGCTGCATCCTTACGGCAATCCTATCTCGCTCCACAGTAAACACCCAGACTTCCTCAGCAACATCGTGGAAGGCAATGTGATCCCATGGAAGCGTCTACACCTCCGTGAGTACCACGAAGGCGACAAAGTGTTCTACGCACCGACTAAGGTCGACACGGTGCACTGATTACGGGGGGCTTCGTGCCCCCTTCTTTTTTTTGCCGTAATGTATGTCATTTGTTATTGAGGTAGAGTTCCATGTCCAAACGGGACTTGTGCTTCTATTGGGGACACGGACTATTTATTAGTAGCGTGGTAGTCTGGGGAATCACTGAACTGTTCAGAACATTGACTTGAGGGGGCTTCGGCTCCCTTTTATGCCGTCGATCCTATGTAAGCATAGGAGATTCAAAGATGGCAGCTATAGTAGGTTTTACAAAGTTCGATGCTGAGTTGTGGGTGACGTATGACGCCCTAGCCAGCAAATTACTGGGTCAGGAGTACTGGCGGGTAATCAAAGGCTTCCGTTACTACATCGGTAGCAAAGACTCCAATCGTTGGGTAGAAGTCCCTGAGGGCTATTTAACTGATGGGGCCAGTGTACCACGAGCATTCTGGGGGATCATTCCTCCATGGGGCTCATACGGGCAAGCAGCGGTGGTTCATGACATCCTCTGCGAGTACTTGACCATTGTTGAGGATGGAATGCCTAAACGGATCACTCGTAAGGAAGCTGACGAGATTCTGTTGGAAGCGATGCACGTCCTACAAGTCCCGGAACTAACTGCCCACACCATCTACAACGCGGTCAAGCTGTACCAGATCACATTCCAGATTGATGAACCGAGCAATGATCCGAAGAAGCGTGCAGTTGAGGCACAGTGGGCTCAGCAGCAAATGACGGCATAAACGGCCTATTAAATGACGGGCTCAGCGTCCAGACATCCATAATAAAATCGAGACCGTGGTGTCTGCCAACTCGTAACACAATAGAATAACTCCCCGAGTTCTTCTTGTCATCAATGGGATATGGAGTACAAACGATGGCAACAATCGAAGCAGCGGTGGAGCGTAAGGAAGCAATCCAGTTCTTACCTGACACCAAGATCTACTTGCTCACGGACGCATCCAGTAATCTTGGACCTCAAGCTGTAGGGTTTTTCTCCTACAACAAGAAGTCCGATGGGTTTGCTACAAGGAAGCAATATTTCTACATGGAAGTAGGGGGAGACACTACTACGTACCCAGCTCAACATAAAGAGATTGACTTCATTGTCTCTTTGGGTGAGTTCCTTGAACGTAAGTACAAGGAGTGCGGCATGACGGTGTTCGAAGTACACTTGCCAAAATCGCACGGTTACAGTGGTAACACTTACGGGTATCTGACTACCCTACGGTTGTTCCCACATGCAGGCATCCCAAAGGTGACGGCATAATAACTGTGACTGCTCTAGTAGCCCTCCTAAGAAGGCTACTAGAGCATTTGGGCTTTTATGCCCATTGGCCACAGGAACACGGGTTGTGACAGTTTTAGAAACTCTCTCACAAGATACCGGATGTTAGAGCGAACTTGCCTTGGCAACGATCTACTCGAATCCTGGTGAAGGTCCAGAAGCTTTGCATCGTGAAGGTCTATGACTCTATCGACGACTGACTGCTCAGGTTTAAGAAATGCACAACCACTGTGTTGCTCGGGTGTGGTCTTTAGGGGAAGACGAAGCCGATGCGAGACAATCGCACTTGCTACCGCTAAAGCTAGTTTACAATCACTGAGTAACCCCGATTGGGGAGAAACGAGCGATTTGGGTAAAACGTTTACTACAGTACCGCGCCGAGAATCCACACCCTTGCCAGCTTCCATGGCATCAGGTTTGATGGTTCTCGCGTTATCCGCTTCCATTGGTACACTATCCTTTTTTGATTATGTTCCCCCGAGTGGACATCATATCCAACTCATCTACTAGGTGAGCTATGTAGATTAAAACTGATCCAAAGGATTTTCAGGTGTATATTACTTAGGTGAATAGGTTAAGTTAACTTGATCCGTTCGCCACAACTATAGACCTTAGGAGGCCTCATGGGCGTTAAGAAACATCAGTGGGTAGTTCTGTCAGAAGACGATCACCACACTACCACGGCAATGCAAACCGGTTACGGGGCTCTGGTCAAGAACCAAAGCTTCGAGATGGGCCGTGAAGATGGGATGCGCATTACCAAGCAGATTGGTGAAAGCATGTCCTACGTTCCGAACGTCCGGGTCGAACAGGTTAAAGGGGTATGGGTTCTCGAACCTCACTACCCTGGTGCCCTCGGTACCACCAAAGCTCCAAACCTCTAATCCAATTCAATCCTCAGAAGGAATGTAACAAATGGTAGTTAAAGCAGTTAGCACCAAAGACCTGGCCGATCACATCAACAAACTGATCTGCGATCGTTTCGAACTCCTGATCAAGCTGGGCGTCACTAGCGACATCACCATCGAGTTCACCCGCAGTGAGTTGCGTGAAGGCGTCACCAAGACCGACCGCATCAAAGACGTCAGCATTGCCACAATGATCAAGAAGCTTCGCCACATGGGCTATCACGTCCGTGGTGAAGAAGACGGTGAAGTATTCCAGGTTACCTTCCGGGTGTTGGAGTACCTCACTCGTTCGGCTACGCTGGCAGAGATGGAAGAAACCAATGACTACCTCGAGGACATCTTGATGCGCCCTACAGTGGTCCGTGCTGCGAGTAGCGACGAATGAACGAAAAGCCGATTGAAGACGAACTGACTACTGACGTGATGTTGTTGGAGATCTACAAAATGTCTTCGGGTAGTTTGACGATCATCATCAATGAACACCGCGACTATGGTCACAGCATCGACGACGCGCTGGCTCACCTGCTCAACCAGGAAGCCATCGACACGGATCGGGTGGAAGACTACGTAACGTCCGACACCATTGTCCAGATCACCTCTAACGGCCTTACAGACGAAGAAGCGATAGACATCTACGCTCCGACTCTGGAAGAAGCCATTGGCGTGATGTACTTAACTCTCAAAGACGAGTGACGGCATAAAGAAGTAGGAGACCCCCTAAAGGTCTCCTACTCTGAGAGTCCGCGTTAAGAACTCTTTTTTTTGGCCTCTAGGCCGCCATCTTCTCTTCAGATTCCCACCAAACGTTACTGCTACCACCATCGTTCGCAGGACGGCCACCCACTTTACGAACAGAACGGTCAGGGCCGTTGATGTCGTCAGGGATGTTGCCGATCTTCTCGAACTTCAATACACAGTACAGATCTTTCTCAGGCGTGATCGTTACCTTACGGTGTTTACCGCGTTGGCAGGTTAGGAAGGACTCACCGTTGAATTTCTCAATGTGGATTGAGATCTCCATGTCAACCTCTTGGTCGACCGTCCGGCAGGAGTCGTAGTAACCCTTGTTGGCAATCTCCTGTACAAAGTTCTCGATCTGAGAACGTACCAGCTCTTTAGCCTGCGTAGAAAGCTGGTGAGGAGTGATGAAGCAAATACCGCGAGGTGCGGTGAAGTTACGGAAGCGACGTATTAAGTCACGTGTCTCAAAGCCGTGGGGACCTTGCTGACAGCCGCGCTTGGAAATCATGTTCAGGTAGTCGAACACACAACCGTGTACTTCATAGCCTTCCGATTCATACTTCGCAACGAGGTCGAAGAAGTCTCGGTAGCCGAACAGGGATGGATCTACACGCAACATACGAACGTGGTAGCCATTGCCCATCAGACGAGCCTTGACGTATGCAGAAGCCTCTTTCTCGTCCACGTCGCAGATAGCCACTGCTTCGCCAGTCTCGTTCTCTTTAATAGAGACATAGAGCTGCATGACGTTGTCGATCAGGTTGTTCTCCGCCGAGATATGTAGCATCAACGGTTTCTTGGTCGGATCACGCATGTACGGCATGTTGTACAGACACATCTGTTTAAACAGGTTCAGTGTAAAGCCTGTCTTAAAGTTGTGTTGCAGTGCACCGACCAGAATAAACTCCCCACGACGGAAGCCTCCTTGATCACCACACATTCTATTAATAGCCTGCCAGCCCGTACGAAGCACACCAGCGGCCGATAGCTCTTCCTGCGCCTGGTTCATCAGGGCCATCACAGCTTCGTCGTCATCGATGTCTACAGAGCCTACAATCGCAGGGTTCGATTCGATGGTCTGTACCGTAGCCAGTGGCTCCAGTTCACCCATGACATCTTTAACGAAGTTCTTCCAGTCAATCGAGTGTGGATTGAACAGAGCTTTCTGAGAAGCTTGTTTGAAGATCTCAGTAATCTGCGAACGGTTGAGGAATGCGTTCAGCTCACAACGGAACTCCAGAACCATTCGCTTGATATAGTTGAGGTCTTCACAAGGCTCTGTCGCACCTTCGAAGGCTTGGTACAGGGAATCCTCGTCACCGACGTTTACACGTATTCTTTGAAGCAGGATCGTCCTGTCGTAATCCTGGGTGGGAGGATTTGAGGCCATCCACATGGCGGTGGCTCTCAGAGCCTTTAACGACTCACGTCCGCGATCAGCCTCCATAGCCGTCTCTGGGATACGGATAGTGGCCACAACCGAGTTAGCCAGGTCACTCGAGTTTGAATTGCGAGTCTCTAACTGGCTTTCTCGATACAGGAGTGTGATCACCTGTATCAACAAAAGTTTATCATCCATCACGGTTACCCTAACGCGGAGTTTTAAATGAATGTAATCTTGGTACCCCAGTGGCTGAAGCGCTCGCTGGACTACGCTAAATTGGATCTCTCAACCGTCAAAGACCTCGACGCGTTGATTGCTATACTATCACCCGAAGACGTAGCCAAATATCTGGATCTCCAACGCAACCGTGGTAAGCTGTTCTCTCCAGCCTTTGAACAGTCTTTCCCGACGCCGTATTGGATTGGCCCTTGTGCGGGTTCAGACAATAAGGAAGAAAAGATTTCGTACTGCTTGCAGTATTTGAGCGTCAAGAAACCAGCTACTGTCATCGAGCTTTGGTTCGGTCGTGACGACGGTTCTACTGTCGAATACACCCTCGATGTAACACCGCTGGGTTCCGATACGTTAATTATTACACCTATGTTAGGACAGGCCGGTGCCAGTGCTTCTGAGAATGAAGCAGTCCTGCTAGATCGCATCGTCGGTCACTGGGTCATCGCTGAAGGCCTGGAGAAAGTGGCACCAACCGCATTCTTCAAAGAGTACTTATTGTCTATCAAAAGTACTTGATGTACGTAAATACGTATTTTATGTTTCAATGACTCTGCAATTGTTTCTGTGTAGATGTTTAATTATATAGCAGCTATAACCGAGACAGTAGTAAAGTCACAACTGGTCTAGGCAGCGTGCCGACTCCACCCCACTTGTACTTAGTCAATAAGTAAAGGACTTCCTGATATGTCATTCCTGAAATTCAAAGGCTCGGCTGGTTCGGCCCTGGGCAACGTTGTTTCTGCCCTGCGCGCGACTGTCGACGCACAAGGCACTCAGTTTGCTTCCAAGCAAATGACCACCAACCTGATCTCCATGGAATCCCTGGACGAAGGCGCCTACCACGAACTGGACCGCCACGCCAAAGACCTCGGCGCCCAGATCAAAGAAGCTTTCGCTGCTCTGCGTCCTTCCCTGGAAGACGGCGAAGGTGAAGGCGATGAAGATCTGACCGAAACTCAACTGCAAGCCGGTGCCATCGCGGCCATGGCTGCTGGTAACCCAGCCGAATACGCTGACGTCGCCATGCGCTCCCAAGCTGTAGCTGACGGCGACACTTCCGTCGTTGACATCGGTTCGAGCGGTGCTGCTGGTGTTGTTGACACCCGCGAAACTCCATCCCTGGAATCCTTCGACGAACGTGAGCTGGCCAAGTTCCTGCCTTACTCCATCGTCTTCAACGTGAAAGCTGCCGTACAAGACAGCTTCTCCGAAATGTGGTACCCGACCACTGTCGTTGCTCCTGAGCAAGGCGGTCTGGACATCACCGTTCGTCGTACCCTGGTTCACAACGCCATCCAGCACAGCAACACCGGTAAAGTTACCAACTGGAACCGTAAGAACCTGGTTGACGCTGCGATGGACCACACCATCCTGGCCGACGAATCCACTTCGCTGGTTCCGGTTGTTCTGGCCAACGGCTCGAACGCTGACATGTTCATCGACGACTCCCTGGTAGCTCCTACCGTGCGTCGCATCTCCAACGTTGACGTGCCTACTGCTCCACTGGCCATCAACCAAGAGCTGAACCTGCTGGGTCTGTCCCAACACCCTGGCCTGATCGGCGCTGGTATCATCGATCACACTGACGCGATCGACAACAGCATCGGCCTGGAAAAGATCTACATCCAGCTCGCTGATGGCGAAGCTCTGGTGTTCAACACCAGCCGTCTGGCACGTTCGCACTTCGTCAAGTCGATCGAAGGCGCCAACCGTGAGATGAACCTGAACTTCAAGACCTCTGACCTGGTCTTGGACAAGAACACTCTGACCACCGCTGGCGTTGCACCAACTCTGTTGGCTGCCATCGTTGCTGGTGAACTGACTGTTCGTCTGTCGGTTAACCTGAACGGCGAGTTCGACACTCAGCTCGGTAACGGCCGCGTTTACAGCTCGCCTGTAACCGTTGACTCGATCATCGACAAAGACGGCAACGACATCAGCCTGACCGCTGGCGCCGGTGCTCCGATCGTTGCTTCCCTGAAGCCAGCCAAAGTCGTTGCTTACGACCTGAAAGCTGCTCGTACCAACAGCAACCGTCGTACCCGTGGTCTGCTCCTGGACACCAACGACCGTACCTTCCGTTTCCACATCCCGCTGGGCGCGCCGATCTCGGCTCCTTCCCCTGCTGGTTCGAACCGTGATGCACGTGACCTGGAATCCCTGATCAGCGCCGCTCGCGTCCGTAACACCAACAACGCGGTAACCCGCCTGTTGAACTACGCTGAAACCCTGCGTTCCTACGCGGTCAGCGTTAAGCGTAACGATACCATCCCGGAAGTGGAAGGTGTTGGTCGTTTCCTGGTCAAGCCTTTCTTCGAAGAGAAAGAAATCGACCTGGAACAAGAAATCAACTCCATCCGCGACATGGACCGTGCTCAGGACATCAACGCCGTCCTGGTTAACGCCATCCGTGACGTGTCGTACCGCATGTACCGTGACTCGGGCTACCAGCCTGCACTGAACGCCGCTGTCGGCGGTTCGCAACAGCCGAAGCTGCTCATCGGTACTGACGTCGTTCTGCAACGTCACCTGATGGTCATCGGCGATCCGCGCACCTTCGGTATCGCGTTCCCTGAATACCAAATCGAATCTTCGTTCGACGGCC
>RCUP01000484.1_pt1 | contig 29734 bp, 28 predicted proteins | sample 2166341 | NCBI WGS metagenome assembly RCUP01 (sample SAMN09932325, study PRJNA488358) | compost metagenome | isolation source: compost soil in succinonitrile-enriched | place: Germany: Experimental Botanical Garden | reverse complement strand
AGGCCCACGGCCTTGCCGCCGGCCTGGTTGATCAGGCCCACGATGTCCTGCTGCACCTCGCCGGCCAGCACCCATTCGACGACTTCCATGGTCTCGGCGTCGGTCACGCGCATGCCCTGCACGAAGCTGCCCTTCTTGCCCAGCTTGTTCAGCGCGGCCTCGATCTGCGGGCCGCCGCCGTGCACCACCACCGGGTTCATGCCGACCAGCTTGAGCAGCACCACGTCTTCGGCGAAGTCGGCCTGCAGCGCCGGGTCGGTCATGGCGTTGCCGCCGTACTTGATGACGATGGTCTTGCCGTGGAACTTGCGGATGTACGGCAGCGCCTGGGCCAGGATCTCGGCCTTGTCGCGCGGAGGGATGTTGAGGACGGGGTCGGTCATGGGCGGTCAGGCTCCAAAGCGGTGGACGATGGGAAGAATTCTCGCAACAAGGCGGCGCCGGCGGTCAGGGCCGCAGCCAGCGCGGGACCTTGAAGCGCACGATCATCAGGTACGCCCCGACGTAGGTCGTGACGAACAGAAGGCAGAACAGCATCAGCACGAAGGTGTTGTTCCAGAACAGCACCGCGGGCACCACCGACAGCGCGGCGAACATCCACAGGTAGGGCGAGGTGCGGTTGTTGCGCGCCAGCAGCTGGCGCGCCTCGTCGTCCGCGAAGGCCACGCGCACGATGCGCCGGAAGATCAGCTGGTGGAAGTGCAGCGCGTCGGCCGTGCCCGGCGACTGGCCGCGGGCCAGCTTGCGGTAGATGGAGAACAGCGTCTCCCACACCGGGTAGATCAAGAGCAGCATCGGGAACCACGGCGACACCACGCGGTGGCGCTGCACCAGCGTCACGCAGGCCACGGCGATCACCATGCCCCAGACGTAGGCGCCGCCGTCGCCGGCGAAGATCTTGCCGCGCGGGTAGTTCCAGACCAGGAAGCCGAAGGTGGCGCCGACCAGGCAGATCACCATCGCGGCCAGCTGCCGGTCGCCCAGCTGCAGCGCCACGTGCGAGATCGCCAGGCACACGAGCACGGCCACGGTGCCGGCCAGCCCGTTGTAGCCGTCGATGATGTTGAAGGCATGCGGCAGGCCGCCGATCGCCAGGGCCGCGAAGACCAGCGAGGCATAGGGCAGCAGCGCGAGCCAGCCGTCGAGCGTCTCGAAGCCGGTGCGCGCCACGCCCAGCCCCTGCACCCAGCACACCAGCAGCGCCGAGCCGATGGTCAGGCCCAGCCGGTAGCGCACCTTGACCTGCTGGGTCACGTCTTCGACGATGCCGCCGAGCACGGCGGGCAGGATGCACACCAGCGTGAGCATCGAGGACTTGAGCGGCCAGGCGATGTTCAGCGGCTCGATCAGGCCGGCGCCCAGCCAGGCCGCGCTCATGCCGAGCATGATGCCGGCCCCGCCCAGGCGCGGCACGTGGCCCTTGTGGAAACGCTGGGGCATGTCGGCGCCGTAGCGGCGCGCGTGTCTGCGCGCGCGGCGCATGAACAGCTGCACCGCGATGGCGGAGACGAAGAAACTGAGGATGATCAGGGCAATCATGTGTGGGGTTGGGGGAACCCTAGAATTCCCGAGCGAAATTAGACCATGCCCACGCCCCCTTCTTCACCCCACGCCCCGGTCACCCTGTCGATCGTGAGCCACGGCCAGCTCGCGCTGGTGCTGCCGCTGCTCGAGCAGCTCGACCGGCACAGCCGGGACGCGATCGCCAAGGTCGTGCTCACGCTGAACATTCCCGAGGCCGATCTGCTCGCAGGACGCCAGTGGGGCTTTCCCATCGAGCGCATCGAGAACGCGGCGCCCCTGGGCTTCGGCGCCAACCACAACCAGGCCTTCGCGCGCTGCGACACGCCCTGGTTCCTGGTGCTCAACCCCGACATCCGCTTCGACGCCGACGTGCTCGCCCCGATGCTCGCCCAGGCCGCGCCCGACGCCGGCCTGATGACGCCGCGCATCCTGGAGTCGGGCCGGCCCGAGCCCGAGCCGCACCGCGCGCTGCTGACCCCCTTCGAGATCCTGGGCCGCAAGAAGCCCGGCTACCAGCCGCCGGCCGTGCCGGCCTGGATTCCCGGGCTGTTCATGCTGTTTCGCAGCGAGGCCTACCGCAAGATCGGCGGCTTCGACGAGCGCTTCTTCATGTACGGGGAAGACTTCGACATCTGCGCCCGCACCCGGCTGGCCGGCTGGAAGCTCCAGGTGACCGAAGACCTGCGCGCGCGCCACGACGCCCAGCGCGCCAGCCACCGCAGCAAGAAGTACCTGTACTGGCACGTGACCAGCCTGCTCAAGGTGTGGCTGTCGGGCGCTTTCTGGCGCTACTGGCGGCTGCAGCGCGCCGCCGCCTGAAAAAGGCACGGCAGCGTTTGCGAGGACAATCGGGGCCGAAAAGCCCCGCACGAAAAGCCCGCTAGCGCCGCTTTCAGCACCGACGATGACGACCACGAGCAGCCCGACCTCCCTCCCCGAACACGCCCACCTGGTTCACCCGAAATACCGCCCGGACATCGACGGGCTGCGCGCCGTCGCGGTGCTGTCGGTGCTCGGCTACCACGCGTTCCCGCAGTGGATCAAGGGCGGCTTCATCGGCGTCGACATCTTCTTCGTCATCTCGGGCTTCCTGATCACCACCATCATCCTGGGCAGCTTCCAGGGCGACGGCTTCAGCTACCGCGAGTTCTATGCGCGGCGCGTGAAGCGCATCTTCCCGGCGCTGGCGCTGGTGCTGCTGGCCACCATGGCCTTCGGCTGGTTCGCCCTGCTGCCGCACGAATGGGAACAGCTGGGCAAGCACGTGGCCGCGGGCGCGGGCTTTGTCTCGAACTTCGCCTTCTGGAGCGAGGCCGGCTACTTCGACAACGCCGCCGAGACCAAGCCGCTGCTGCACCTGTGGTCGCTGGCCATCGAGGAGCAGTTCTACATCTTCTGGCCCGTGCTGCTGGGCCTGGCCTGGAAGCGCAAGTGGCGCATGCTCACGGTGCTCGGCACGGTGGCGGCGATGTCGTTCCTGCTCAACGTGACGACCATCCACAGCCACCGCACGGCCGCGTTCTATTCGCCGCTGTCGCGCTTCTGGGAACTGATGATCGGCGGCATGCTGGCCTATGCGCGGCTGCACCGCCCGCCGCCGCAGCCGGGCTGGAGCCGCCACGCGCAGTCGATCGCCGGCCTCGTGCTGATCGTGCTGGGGCTGTGCTACATCCGCGGCGGCAAGGCCTTCCCGGGGTTCTGGGCCATCCTGCCGTCGGTGGGCGCCTTCTTCTGCATCGCGGCCGGGCCGAGCGGCGTGCTCAACCGCTATGTGCTCGCGTCCAAGCCGATGGTGTGGGTCGGGCTCATCAGCTACCCGCTGTACCTGTGGCACTGGCCGCTGCTGGCCTATGCGCGCATCCTGGAAGGCAAGCTGCCTTCCGACGGCATCCGGGCGCTGATGCTGGTGGCGTCGTTCGTGCTCGCCTGGCTGACCTACCGGTTCGTCGAGCGCTACACGCGCCGCAGCGAGAACCCGACGGTGACGGCGGGGCTGGTGGCCGTGATGATCGGCTTCGTCGTGCTCGGCCTGCTGGCGACCACGCGCTACTACGTGGGCCGCCACAGCGATCCGTACTTCAACAAGACCGCCGCCGCCGCCAAGGACTGGGCCTACCCGGACGGCCTGAGCCCGATCAAGGTCGACGGCGAGGTGCTGCAGCAGATCGGGCAGGGCAAGCGACGGGTGCTGTTCTTCGGGGACAGCCACGTCGAACAGTACGGGCCGCGCGCCGTCGAGCTCTCCAAGACCTCGCCGGGCACGCTCGATTCGCTCTCTTTCGTGACCTGGGGCGCCTGCCCGCCGATTCCCAACGTGGTCGACGAGCAGAACAACCTCTGCGGCGAACGCCGCGACGGCGGCATGCGGCTGGCCATGAGCGACCGGTTCGACGCCGTCGTCTTCGGTGGCTGCTGGAACTGCTATTTCTCCGAGACCGGCAAGCCCAACGCCGAGAACGCAGCGGCCGACCGCTACTACTTCTTCGACGGCAAGGACAAGCGGCGCTTCATGGGCGGCGGCGGCGTGGACTTCTCGCTCAACATGCTCGAGACCGTGCTGACCACGTTGGCCAAGCACAAGCAGGTCTACCTGCTGCTGGACAACCCGGTCGGCGAGGGCTTCGGCCCCGAGGAGTTCATCAAGGGTGGCCGCCTGGGCGACATGCAAGTGGGCAAGATGTCGCCCACCGCTCCCTGGGACGCGAGGCAGAAGGCGCTGCACGAGCGCATGCGGCAGATCGCGCAGCGCAGCGGCGCCATCGTGATCGACCCGATCCCGACCCTGTGCCAGAAAGACTGGTGCACCCGCGCCGATGCCGACGCCACGCCGATCTACAAGGACGCAGGCCACCTGCGCGCCGAGTACGTGCGCTCGCACGCCACCTACATGGACCCGGCGATGACGTCGGCGCCGGCCCGCTGAGGACCAGGCTGCGGCGGCCTGCGGGCCGCCGCGGCGCGCATCAGGACTTGTAGACCTTGCGCAGGCTGCGGATGCCCGGCAGCTTCGTCAGCGCGCCGATGAAGCGCACCATGCCCGGCGTGCTCCGGCGCAGCAGGAACAGCGTGATCCACAACCGCAGCTTCTTCTTGCGGCCCACATACGGGTTCGCGAAGACGATGGCCGCGTAGTCGTCCAGCACCGCCGTCATCTCGCCGCGGTACTGGTCGTCCTTCTTGATGGCCTCGATCGCCTCGTTCACGAAGAACAGCTGGAAGCGCGGCATCAGGTATTCGCGCAGGTAGTAGCGGCCGCGCTGGTGCTCGTCGGGGAACATCTGCAGCAGCTTCTTGAAGTACTTGAAGCGGCTGCGCACCATGCGGATGCCGAACGAGGTGCTGGCCGTGTGGATGCACCAGACCGTCACCGCCTTGTCCACGAAGTGATTGCTGTAGCCCTTGCGGAAGATGCGCAGGAACAGGTCGTCGTCCTCGTAGCCCATGAACTGCGAGTCGAAGCCGCCCACCGCGTCGAAGGCCTTGCGGCTCACGAGCGCGGCCGAGGGCAGCACGAACATGTCGTAGCGCAGCAGGTCGAAGATGCTGCGCTTCGGGTGCTGTGCGTGGTCCTTGATGACGCCGGTGCGGATCACGTTGCCGTCGCCGTCCGCCTCGTACAGGTCGGCGTAGATGTAGCCGAACAGGCGGTCGTCCCACGGGATCGACGACACCAGCGTCTCGATGTGGTTCGGCAGGTAGAAGTCGTCCTGGTCCAGGAAGCAGATGTACTCGGAGGTCGACGCCGCCACGCCCGCATTGCGCGCCGAGCCCTGGCCGCCGTTCTCCTTGTCGAGGATGCGAAACGGATAGCGGGCCGCCAGCCCGTCGAGCGCGGCGCGCTCTTCCGGGCGGGAGCCGTCGTTGACCACGATCACCTCGTGCGCCGGCACCGACTGCTCGAACACGCTCTTCACCGAGCGCTCGATGAAATCGGCGCCGTTGTAGAACGGGATGATGACCACGACGTTCGGCCAGGCCATCGGCTCGCCGGGCGGGGAAGGGTTCGCGGGGACGTTGGTTGGGTTCATTGTTGTTGTGTCAGACGGATTCGAAAAGATCGCGGACCACGCCGCGCACCCCGCGGCCGAACTTGTCGTAGCGACCGGTCATGGCCTCGCGCAGGATCGGCACGCACCGGGCCAGGCGCGAGGCCGGCAAGGCGGCGCGGAAACGCTGGTGCACGATCTTGCTGCGCACCTTGTCGATGATCTCGGGGGGCACGCGATCGCCCAGTTGCAGCAGGCGCTCCAGCAACAGCTCGGCCTTGATCGCGCGCTCGACGTGCGTGTTGCCGCGCGAGGCGAGCGCCTTGCGCACCTTTTCCTTGAAGGTGTCGCGGCGGGCACCGATCTGGTTGGATTCGTGCTGGCGGTATTCGATGAGGGACTCTTCCAGCAGGTCGACCCGCGACGTCGTCGACGCGATGATGGCCAGCCATTCGTCGTGCACCCACTCCACCGGCAACGGCAAGGCATCGGCGAGCAGCGAGCGACGGAAAACCGTGGTGGCGCCGGTCACGAGGTTGCGGCGCAACAGCACGTCGAAGGCATTGCCGGCGTGGACGCGCGCCAGTTCCGAAGGCGAAACTTCCAGGGCATGGAACAGTGTATGACCGATGTCTTGGCGGTCGGTGTCCACGAGGCGTGCGTCGGTGTGCAGCAGCACCAGGCTGTCGTCCTGCTCGAAGCGAGCCACCATTTTTTCAAGGCGGTCGGGCATCCACACGTCGTCCTGGTCGCTCAGCGCGATCAATTCGCTGGTGCAGGCGCTGATGGCCTGCTCGAAATTCTTGACGACGCGCAGCGCCGTGGTGTTCTCGAAGATCCGCAACGCCACGGGATGTTGTGGCCGCTCGGCGGCGCATTCAGCAACGGCGGCACGCACCACATCGACCGAACCATCGCGCGAGGCATCGTCGGACAGGACGATCTCGACCGGCGGACGGCTCTGAAGGCAGATGCTGCGAACCTGCTCGCGCAGGAAGCGCGCGCCGTTGTACGTGCACAGCGCAACGGAAACTTCAAGGGGACGGGTGATACTCATGGGTTGCTCGCTTTGTCGAGTGCGCGCGGCCCGTCAGATGTCTTTGCGGACGCTTTTTTACTTGTTCACGGGTGCCGATGGCCGGTGTTCCAATCGGGTCGCCGAATCAGCGCCGGTAAAATTATCGCCCACTTCACACCAAACCGAACATGCGCCCCTTCCGTCACACGGCCGAGGGACAGGTTCCCGGCCTTGGCAAGCTTCGCGATGACTGGCTCCCCCGCCGTTCATCCATGAAAAAGGAAAACATCTCTTGACACGCATCGGCAGCGAAAAACTGGCGCTCGACGAAGCCGGTTTCAACAACCGCCCGGACAAGGGCGGCACCGCCCCTCGGGCACACATTTCCGGACTCACATGAGCCAAGTTCACTCAAATCTGCACCGCAGCGTCTTCGCTGACTGGTGGGAAGGTACACGCCGGACCGACATCTGGTGGACTCTTGCCTGGTTCGATATCGTGCTGCGCTACCGGCGCTCGATGCTCGGCCCCCTGTGGCTCACGCTCAGCATGGGGGCCATGATCGGCGGCATGGGGCCGCTGTACAGCTCCCTGTTCGGCACCCCGCTGGACAAGTTCTTTCCGCACCTGGCGCTCGGCATCATCTTCTGGAGCTTCTTCTCCAGCACGGTGACGGATGCGTGCAATGCCTTCGTCAGCTCGACCAACTACCTGAAGCAGGGCTACTTCCCCGTCAGTCTGTTCGTTTGGCGCAGCATCTCGCGCAACCTGATCCAGTTTGCACACCAGATCGTGCTGTACATCCCGGTCGCGCTCTGGGCGGGTGTCTCGCTCGGCTGGTCTGCGCTCCTGGTCATTCCTGCGTTCCTGATCGCTGTGATCAACGCACATGCACTGGGGCTCCTGCTGGGCCTGATCTGCACGCGGTACCGGGACGTCACCCAGATCGTCACCAGCGTGATGCAGATGTTGATGTTCCTGACCCCCGTGTTCTGGATTCCTGAAAATCTTCCGGGGCGCGCCAAGTACATTCTCTGGAATCCCTTCGCGCAAATGCTGGACCTGCTGCGCACTCCGCTGATGGGTGGCGTGGCACATGCCCACAGCTGGTGGGGCATCCTGGGCTGGACCGCGGTAACCGTTGTCGCCGCGACCCTGGTGTTCGCCAAATACCGCCGCCGCGTCGTCTACTGGCTCTGATCATGGCTCTTATCTCTCTCAAAAACGTCGGCGTCAGCTTCCCCATCTATGGCGCCGGCGCCTCTTCGCTGAAGAAGACGATTGCTGCGTCGGTCACGGGCGGGCGCTTCGGCAAGGAAACCGGCGTCACCGTGGTGCAGGCGCTGAACGGCATCAACCTCGAACTGAAAAGCGGCGACCGGCTCGGCCTCATTGGCCACAACGGCTCCGGAAAGTCCACCCTGCTGCGCACGCTGGCAGGCGTTTATGAACCCTCTTCGGGGGAAATGGTCCGCCAGGGCAGCGTGGCCAGCCTGATCGATCCGGCACTGGGCATCGAGCCGGACGCCAGCGGCATCGAGAACATCATGCTCAGAGGCCTTGTGATGGGCATGAGCCGCAAGGAGATCGAGCGGCAGATCCCGTCCATCTGCGAATTCAGCGGTCTCGGCGAGTACGTCAACATGCCGGTGCGGACCTATTCCACAGGCATGATGATGCGCTTGGCCTTTTCCATCTCGACCAGCGTCGAGGCGGACATCCTGCTCATGGACGAATGGCTGTCGGTGGGCGATGCGGACTTCAACGAGAAGGCCGAGAAGCGGATGCGGGACGTCGTTTCGAAATCCGGCATTTTGGTGCTGGCCTCGCATTCGCCCGAGCTGATCGCCAAGGAGTGCAACCGCGTCATCCACCTCGAACACGGGCGGATCATCGAGGAGCGCTGAAGCGGATCGAACCGCCCCGGGCCCTTGTGGCGCGGGGTGGTTGCTCCGCCGTTCAGTTGTCGAAGTTCAGGCGTTCCCGCTCTACCACCAGCGGGCGCTTCATCACATGCGTCAAGATGGCGCCGACGTACTCGCCCAGAAGGCCGATGAAGAAGAGCTGGACCGAGGCGAAGAAGAACATACCGATCAGGATGGGCGCGGTGCCCATCGAGAACTCGCTCCAGAACAGCATCTTCAGGATCAGATAGAGCAGCGACACGCCAAGACTGACACCCGACAGCGCAAAGCCCACCATCGTGGCGATACGCAGCGGTACCCGCGAATGCGAGGTGATGCCCAGCATCGCGATGTCGTAGAGCGTGTAGAAGTTGTTCTTCGTGATGCCGCGCTTGCGGCGCGGTTGGTTGTAGGGCACCTGCACCGCCTCGAAGCCGACTTCCGACACCAGGCCGCGAAGGTAGGGGTAGGGATCGTCGATCCGGCGAAGCTCCTCCAGCACCTGCCTGTCGTACAGGCCGAAGCCGGTGAAGTTCTGGATCAGCTTGACGTCGGCAATGCGCGTCACGGTCCGGTAGTAGGCGCGGCGGATCGCGAACATCAGGCCCGACTCGTCGGCGGTCGGCTTGACCCCCACGACCAGCTTGGCACCGTTGTGCCAGTGCTCGACGAAGGCCTTCATCAACTCCGGCGGGTCCTGGAGATCGGCCACCAGCAGGATCGCAGCATCACCGCGTGCCTGCAGCAACCCGTGGTACGGCGAGCGGATGTGCCCGAAATTCCTTGCGTTCAGGATCACCTTGACGTTGCGATCGGCAGCGGCCATCGCGCGCAGGATCTCCGGCGTTCGGTCGGACGAGAAGTTGTCGATGAACAGATGCTCATACGTCACGCCCTCGATCGTCTCGAAGACGGCGCGCGCCTGGCGGTACACCTCCTCGACGTTCTCTTCCTCGTTGTAGCAGGGGGTGACGACGGTGATGTGTTTCATGAAGCAGAGAAAACAAAGCGGCGCTGGAGCACAAAGGCGATCAGCGCCAATGGAAGAATGACCATCGCGTTCGCCACATAGACACTGAGCCCGGCGCGCAGCAGCAAGGCAACCGAGCCGACATTGATCAGGTAGACGACAACATACACCGCGACGAAGCGGCCGAGTTGCGACAAGGGGGCGCCACCAAAGACGAGCCGCCCTGTGCTCTGGAAATTGAACGCCACGCCGAGCACGGTCGCCAGTCCGATGGCGAGCGGGTACGCAAGTCCCGCCCACACGAAGGCAGCGAACAATGCGTAGCCCACCACGGTGTTCAATCCACCGACCAGCAGGAAACGCAGCAGCTGCGAATTCAGCATCTCAGGACATTTTCCACTTGCCGACGAAAGGCGCCACCCGCGCGCGCACCGACACCAGGTCGAGTCCATGCTCGCGCATGGCATGGGCATAGGAGCCGCAGGTTTCAGAGAAACGCTCGCCCACACCAATGCGCAGCACCGGGACGGGCGTCGTCTCGGAGATCGCCTCCAGCACCGCGGCACCGAGTCCACCAGCCGCCGAATGCTCTTCCAGCGTGACGATGGCCCGGCTTTGCGCGGCAAGCGAACTCAGTTGCCCGGCATCGAGCGGCTTGATCCAGGGCGCACTCCAGACCGGCACACCGAGCTCGGCACCCAACGCGCATGCGGCCTTGACCATGGAGCCGGTGGCGATCAGCTGCACCGGGGCATTCCCCTCCTGCACACGGACCAGCTCACCGCGCACCAGCGAAGGCGCCTGGACATGCACGGCGCCCAGGTCGGCCTTGCCCATGCGCATGTAGACCGGGCTTTCGAGCGCCAATGCCGTCGACATGCAGGCCGTGAGTTCGTGCGCGTCGCACGGCGACATGATGTCGATGTGCGGCACCCCGCGCAGGCAGGCGATGTCTTCGAAGCTCTGGTGGCTGGTGCCCAGCGTGCTGTACACCAGCCCGGCACCGTCACCGGTGAAGATGACCGGCAGCTTCTCGTAGCAGACGTCGATCTTGATCTGCTCGAGGACCCGCACCGGCACGAAGGCGCTCAGGCCATAGACGATCGGCCGGAAGCCGGCTTTGGCCAGCCCAGCGGCCACGCCCACCATGTTCTGCTCGGCAATGCCGGCGTTGATGTACTGGTCCGGGCAGCGCTTGCGGAACTCGTCGAACAAGGCGTAGCCGTGGTCTCCTGTCAGGAGCACCACGCGCTCGTCCCTGGAAGCCGCCTCGACCAGGGCTGCGGAGAACGCGGCCCTCATGCCGATGCTCCCTCGAGTTCGCGCAGCGCCTGCGCGTACAGCTCAGGATTCAGGCGCGAGTAGTGCCACGCATTCACGTTTTCCATGTAGGAGACACCTTTGCCTTTCACCGTCTTCGCGACCAGCGCCTTGGGCCGGCCGTTGTGGCGCCCTTCCAGGTCGGTGATCGCCGCAGAGATGGCCTCCATGTCATGACCATCGACCGTCAGCACATCGAAGTCGAAGGCTGCGAACTTGGCTCCGAGATCACCCAGCTGCATCACCTCGTCGGTGGTGCCCATCGCCTGGAAACCGTTCGCGTCCACGATGACCATGAGGTTGTCCAGCTTCGCGTGCGCCGCGAAGAGCATGGCCTCCCAGATCGGTCCCTCGTTGATCTCGCCGTCGCCGATGAGGGCATAGCATTTCTGGCCGCTCTTGCGCCGCGACGCGGCCAGGGCAAGCCCCACGCCGACCGAAAGCCCATGACCGAGCGTGCCGGAGGTCACCTCGCACCCGGGCACGTGTGCGTCCGACAGCCCCTTGAGCCGGGAACCGTCGTGGAAGTACCTGTCGATGTCGGTGCGGTCCAGCCACCCCAACTCGTACAGGCAGGCGTATTGCGCCATCACGCCGTGGCCCTTGCTCAGTACCAGATGGTCGCGTGCAGGATCGGCGGCATTGGCCTTGTCGTAGCGCATGTGGCGCCCGTACAGGCAGGACAGCAGCTCGATGATCGAGAAGGCGCAGCCCAGGTGCACGGCGTTGCCTGCGTAGGCCATCTCGAGCACCGTCTTGCGCAGGGAGGCAGGGTCGAATGAATGTCTCATGATGAAAAAGATCGGTTGGTACCCGGCGTGGCAAGCCAGGAGAGGGTTCGGCGGATTCCTTCCTCGAGACCGACGGCATTCGTCAACCCGAGCTCATCGGCCGCGCGCTTCACATCCGGAACGTACCGATGGCCGGCCAGACCCGGGACTGCGCGCCCTGCCACCTGGACAGGGATGCCCGTGCGTGCAACACGCGTCACCTCACCGGCAAGTTCGGCGATGGTCACCTCGTTGTCGCCCCCGACGTTGTATACGCGGCCAGGTGCGCCCAACGCCAGGCAGCTCAGCAGCCAACGCGCCATGTCGCCCGCGTACTGATAGGTCCGGATCGCCTCGCCGCTTCCCTGCACCACGATGCCCTGGCCGTTCGCGGCCTGGGCAATGAACTGGGCCGCCGCAGCGCCGCTCGAAGGCAGCAGATAGGGCCCCAGGAATGCGAAACAACGCGCGACAACCACCTCGAAGGGCCAGGGTTGCGCCACGACGCTTTCTGCCCGGCGCTTCGCCCGGGTGTACGCATTCGCACCATCGGCCTCGTGCCACGGCTGCGATTCCGCGAGCCGCGCCACGCCCAACTGGGCGCCGTACACCGCGCCCGAGCTGACATGCAGAAGCCGGCGCACGCCACTGGCGGCCGCGAACTCGCACGCGCGACGCGTTCCCGCCTCGGACAGGTGCTCGAGCCGGCCAAGGTCCGCCCCGGGTGGAGCCACCGGCAATGCCGCATGGATGATGGACGAGAACGTTCCGCCTGGAAACTCGAAATCGACGACATCGCCCTGGTGCAATTCGACCGGCTTCGCCTTCGCGAGATGCGGGCTGCCTTGCGCGAACCGGTCGGGCTCGCGCGTCAGCACCGTCACGCGCAGGCCGAGACCCAACGCTCTGTCGGCATGCAGCAGGCATTCCAGCAGCCACTTGCCGACGAAGCCGGTGCCGCCCGTCAGGAACAGCGCCTGTCCGCGCAACACGTCCCACACGCTCGGCGCGGTCAACCTCAGCACCTCATCGAGTTCCGACGCCGGAACAGGAGGCGCAAGGTCAGTCAAAGCGCAGGCCGAGGTAGGTCTCGATGCTTTCGACGGCGTGATCGAGCATCGGCTCGGTCAGACCCGGGTAGACGCCGATCCAGAACGTGTCGTTCATGATCCGGTCGGTGTTCTTCAGCTCGCCGACCACGCGGTAGTTGCGGCCGATCATGTACGGCTGGCGCAGCAGGTTTCCCGCGAACAGGAGACGTGTACCGACCTTCTGCTGGTCGAGGTAAGTGAGCAGGTCCACGCGCCGCGTGTTGGCCGCCTCGCGCAAGGTGATCGGGAAGCCGAACCACGACGGCTCGGAGCCCGGCGTGGCTTCGGGGAGCTCCAGGAACTCTTCGCAGCTGCGCAGGCGCTCTGTCAGGTAGGCGAAGTTCTTCTTCCGTGCCGCCACGAAGCCGTCCAACCGGTCGAGCTGGGCCAGGGCGCATGCCGCCTGCATGTCGGTGATCTTGAGGTTGTAGCCCAGGTGGGAGTACGTGTACTTGTGGTCGTAGCCCTCGGGCAGATCGCCGAGCTTCCAGCAGAAGCGCTTGTTGCAGGTGTTGTCCTTGCCGGGCGCGCAGTAGCAGTCGCGCCCCCAGTCGCGGATGGATTCCGCGATCAGCCGGAGTTCGTCGTTGTTGGTGAACACCGCGCCGCCCTCCCCCATCGTGATGTGATGGGCGGGATAGAAGCTCAAGGTGCCGATATCGCCGAAGGTGCCCACGAGCTGCCCTTCATAACGTGCGCCCAAGGCATCGCAGCAGTCCTCGACCAGCCACAGTCCATGCTTTTCGCAGGCGGCCTTGACAACCTTCAGGTTGTACGGATTGCCCAGCGTGTGCGCCAGCATGATCGCCTTGGTACGCGGGCCAATGGCGGCCTCGAGCAGATCAGCATCGATGTTGTAGGTTGGGATGTGCACGTCGACGAACACCGGGACTGCGCCGCACTGCAGGATCGGATTCACCGTCGTGGGGAAGCCCGCCGCCACGCCGATCACCTCGTCGCCGGGCTTGATTGCGCGGTCGCCAAGCTTGGGAGATGTCAGGGTAGAGAACGCGACCAGATTGGCCGAAGAGCCGGAGTTCACGGTCATCAGGTGCTTCACACCCAGATAACCCGCGAGACGGCTTTCGAACAGCGTATTGAAGCGCCCCGTCGTGAGCCATGCGTCGAGCGACGCATCGACCATCAGTTGCATTTCGGGTGCACCGACGACCTTGCCCGAAGGCGGGATCATGGTTTCGCCGGGCACGAAGGGCGTGGGCTCACTCGCCAGCTCGCCGTACTCGCCGACCAGCGCGAGGATCTTCTTGCGCAGCTCGTTTTTCTTGAAGGAGATTTCAGTCATGGGTGGGGGCTCTTTCGTATTGTTCGATTTGTTCAAGGGTAACGTCGGTCATGTCGCGACCGTCGAGCCAGGCGCGCTGCCAATCGACGATGGCACCGAGGCTTTGGCGCAGATCCCAGCGCGGAATCCACCCCAGCGTCTGCCGTGCCTTCGAGCAGTCGAGCTTCAGCCAGTTGGCTTCGTGAGGCTGGTCTTCTTGTGCATTGCTGCGCCATTGCGCGCCGCCGCCCCACAGATCGACCAGACGGTCCGCGATCCAGGAGACAGGTCGGGCGTCCGAATCCGCCGGGCCAAAGTTCCAGGGCTGCGCCCATCCCGGGCCCTCGGCATGCAGGCGCTCGGCCAGCATCATGTAGCCCCGAAGCGGCTCCAGCACGTGCTGCCACGGCCGGACCGCATGGGGGTTGCGAATGTCCGCCACACGCCCTTCGGCAAAGGCATGCAGCAGATCGGGCACGAGCCGGTCTTCCGACCAGTCGCCTCCGCCGATCACGTTGCCGGCACGGGCCGTTGCGAGCGCAACGCCGTGCTCGCCATGACGGGCTTCATTGAAGAACGAAGACCGGTACGAGGCCGCGACCAATTCCGAGCATCCCTTGCTGTTGCTGTACGGGTCGTAGCCGCCCATGGGTTCGTTCTCGCGATAGCCCCACTGCCATTCCCGGTTCTCGTAGCACTTGTCACTGGTCACGACCACGATCGAGCGGACGCTGCTGCAGGCGCGCGCCGCCTCGAGCAAGTGCACCGTGCCCATCACGTTGGTGGAATAGGTCTCCACCGGATCGACGTAGGAACGCCGTACCAACGGCTGGGCGGCCAAGTGGAACACCACTTCGGGCGCGAACTCGTGCAGGGCAGTGCGCAGTGCACCGAGGTCGCGCACGTCGCCGATCAGCGAATCCGTGGCCGAGCGCGCCGTAGCCAGCGCATGCAGGCTGGGCTCGGTGGACGGCGCCAGTGCGTAGCCTCGGACAATGGCACCGTGCTTGCCCAGCCACAGCGCGAGCCAGCTGCCCTTGAAGCCCGTGTGCCCCGTGAGGAAGACGCGCTTGCCGCGCCAGAAAGACGGTGTCATTCCCAGACCTTCCACGGCGCCCGACCGCACGCCCACAGTTCTTCGAGGTGGGTCTTGTCGCGCAGCGTGTCCATCGGCTGCCAGAAGCCGCCGTGCTTGAAGGCGGCCAGCTGCCCCTCGGCCGCCAGGCGCTCGAGTGGCTCACGCTCCCACACGGAAGCATCGTCCACGATGTAGTCGATCACCGAGGGCGACAGCACGAAGAAGCCGCCGTTGATCATGGCGCCGTCGCCCTTTGGCTTTTCCTGGAAGCTGCGCACCTTGTCACCCTGCATGTCGAGTGCGCCGAAGCGCCCAGGCGGGAAGGTGGCCGTGAGCGTGGCCTTGACCTTCTGCGACTTGTGGAAGGCAATGAGTTCGGTGATGTTCAGGTCGGCCACCCCGTCGCCGTAGGTGAAGCAGAAAAGCTCTTCGTCCCGCACGTAGGGCGCCACACGCTTGAGGCGCCCGCCGGTCATGGTGTCTTCGCCGGTATCGATGAGTGTCACGCGCCAGGGTTCGGCCTTGCGGTGGTGGACTTCCATGGTGTTGCCGACCATATCGAAGGTGACGTCGGACATGTGAAGGAAGTAGTTCGCAAAGTACTCCTTGATCACGTAGCCCTTGTAGCCGCAGCAGATGACGAAGTCGTTCACACCGTGCGCGGCGTAGATCTTCATGATGTGCCAGAGGATGGGCTTGCCGCCCACCTCGATCATGGGCTTGGGCTTCAGGCCCGTTTCTTCCGAAATGCGGGTGCCCAACCCACCCGCCAAAATCACAGCCTTCACTTCTTCCCCCTTGAAAATCAATCCAATTTTAATCGAGGCGAGTCACAGCATTCACCGCACCCTGCTCGTTCTCGCAGACCAGGCCACGCTCGCCAGAGCCAACGCTACAAAGACCGAAAAAATCTTGGGGAGAAAGAAATACCTTACCTCGAACTGCACCAAAACAAATATCACGAAGAAACAGGCGTAAAAAGAAGAAAACACCCAAAAATAGACAAGAAAATCAGATGATTTTCGAATTAAATACAGAAGAAAGAATGAGGCCGCAAACAAAATCAATACAACTGAATTTCCCAAATAGTCACCAGAAACATCCTCCGCCAAAAGCTTCGGAAAGGAGCGAATCGTCGGAAACCAGTAGATTCTTGCCAGCGACGCTTTGTACTCAACCCACTCTCCAAAATGGTCGAAGAATGCCTTGTAAAAAAGGGAGGGCTCTGTTTTTCCGCAAAAATCGGGCTCGAACTTACAGGCCAAATGCCCCCCGCCCGCCACAACAAAGTCTCCGTCCATCTCCCTCAATTTTTCCTCGGACATCAAGGCATTTCGGATGACGATGTCTTGCGTTTGAACCCAGTCCCATCTGCCGACGTCGACATAGTGATAAATGCGCCACGGCAGCATCAAGAGTTGCGCTGCAAGCACACAGATCGCCATCGCCTTCAGCGCAGTTGATCCGTTTGTTCGAATTGATTTTTTCTTTAAAAGAAAACTCAACGCCAGCACCAATACCACCAGCCCAAGAAAACCGACACTGAGCACAAGCGCGATCAGTTCATACTGCGAGCGAAAATAGGCCGCCAGCGCCAAAAAAACACCACCGGCCACTGCATAGCGCACGGCCCCGGTTCTGGCAGCAATCAGAAGAAGAAATGTGAATGTGATGAAGAATAGAACCGAAAACCCTTCACCAAAGGAAAGGCCCACCGGTTGCAAAAGAAAAAATCTTGTAACCGGAAACAGGAATGGGACCAGCGGCAGCAACAGGGCCAAGAATGCCGAAACATAAAATGAAAGGTAGCGCCTGACCGTCATCAGCATGAAGACGCCAGTGACGATGGTCAACCCGAGAAGAACCACGAGAAACGGGGCTTCCGTGCCAAGCATCTTGAAAATTCCGCCCAACAACAGCACGAATCCTGGCGGCCAGAGATTGAAGATCCAGGCGGACGGCTGCGCCAGCCACCCCTGATCAGCGACTTCAAGCCCAGCTCGGGCAAACGTTTTTGGATCGTTGATGGTCGGGAAATTCAAAAAATCCGAAACACTGATCCACAAGTTCGGCTGTATGGCACTGTCCCGGAACCAACTGATGGCGAGCAAGGCCGCCGCGTAAAAGAAAGCGACAGCAATTCGCTTCGTCGTTGTTTTTTTCATTCGTGAATTTTTCGACTTCCGACCGGGCGCGGGACGTTCATTCCTGATTCAAGAACCGGACATGGCGCGCCGGCGCCCCCACGACCAGCGAGAACGGTGCCACGTCGCGCGTCACCACGGCACCTGCCGCCACCATGGCATCATGCCCGATGGTGATGCCCGGCGTGATCACGGCGCCAGCCCCGATCGAAGCGCCGCGGCACACAGTCGTACGCAGAAACGACTCCGGATAGACCTTTGACCGGGGAAACAGGTCATTGGTAAAAATGGCGCCGGGGCCAATGAATACATTCGACTCGAGCGTGATGCCGTCCCAGAGATAGACTCCGGACTTGACTGTCACGTTGTCACCCACCACGACATCGTTCTCGATGAAGCAATGTGCCGACACATTACAATTGGCGCCAATGCGCGCACCCGCGAGAACAACATTGAATTGCCATATGTTTGTTCCATCACCAATTTCCTTGGCTTGAACATCGGCAAGAGAATGAATAAACGCCGAATTATTTGAAGTCATTTTGAGTCCATGCTTTCATGAAGTTTCACGAGATCCCGAATCGAGCCGCAACACGCACATCCATACAATGATCCGATTTCGCTCCTTGCTGCTACGCGCCCTCACTCGAACAAAATTCGTCAATGCGGAATATTATAAGCAAAAATATGAAGATGTTGCAAGGGCGGAGCTGGATTCAAATTACCATTATTTCAAATACGGAATAAAGGAAGGCCGATACCCCAATCACTCCACCGAACGACTCGTCGATTGGATTTACGCCACCACCACGAAATTCCTGATTCGCTTCTGCCTCAACGAATCCTACTACCTTCGAACCTACCGGGATGTGCGGGAAGAAGGAATTTCCCCAAGCACTCACTATGCACTGAAAGGTCGCAAGGAAAAAAGATACATCAATCGCTTCTTTGCAGCGATGAGCGGTTTGATCTATTTTGCGAAACTCGAACTCACATCACTCTCCAAAAACAGTGCTGCTCGCGAATCAGAGGTCGCGCTATACAAATACTCAATCTTTGAGTCCGCCCGAAAGGGGATCTTCGAAGAAATAAAATCCAAAGCCATTTCCCGACAACTGAGCGCAAAAAATTCAGGAGAAAAGATATTTCTCTCGAAGCTCAAAACCATCGAATTCTTCGACCTCCCCAAGGCCGGGTACAAGCTGGAAGACATCGAACCCGCCTATCCGATGGATTTTCAAGAACCGAAAATCATCGGCTCGAACGCTGAACGCCCGCTACGCAGAGCGGAAGTTCCGCGCAAATGGCTCGCAACGATCGATGACGCCGCTGTCCTTGGTGGATTCCAGGTAGTGGCAAAGCATCGCATGGTGATTTACGAGCCAGCGGCAGATCCACATCAGGGTTTTGTAGCAGGCATCTGGCCGTACGTCGTCTCGCTCGATGAAAAGAGCGAAGTTCTTTTCTGGTTCCGCTATAAACAGGAAATCAGCATTCCTTCTGCCATATTGCTGAGCGGTCGCTGCAGTCCAAACTACTACCATTGGCTTATAGAGTACCTCGGGAAATCCCATATTCTGTCGAAGCAGGACCGCCTGAGAAAAACGCCGCTGATCGTCGACGACAAGATGTTCCCGCAGGAATTCGAGTCGCTGCAGACCATGCTGCCCGACTGGCCCATTTACCGGCTCGATGACTCCACGTTGCTGAAAGTAAAAAAACTTCATGTGGTATCTGCCTGCACGAACCTGACCGACAACCTGCGCGGGCCGATGTGGAAGTTCTCGGCCATCTGCTTCAAGACTTTGGGCCACATGCGGTCCACCGTTTTCCAGCGGTTCGGCATCGAAGAGGCGGGCCCCGGCAGCAGAAAGGTTTTCCTTGCGCGTCGCACCGGCCGGAACATCATCAACACCCCGGAAGTCGAAGAGGTGCTCGCGTCGTACGGCTACGAAATCGTGGACACCGGCCAGCTGTCGTTCGAGCAGCAGGTGCGCCTGTTCGCGGAAGCCCGCACCATCGTCGGCGCCATGGGAGCGGCATTCACCAACCTGATCTTCTGCCAGCCGGGCACGCAGGTGCTAGCGCTGTCGTCGCCCTACACGCAGCTCTTCTGCTCGCAATCGAACATGGCACTGTTCGCCGGGTGCAGCTATCAGATCCTCGTAGGCGAACACGCGTTGTTCCAGCCCGGCGACGAGCACACGGTTTCCGACCCAAGCTTGTTTCTCGACAGCTACGCCATCGATTCCAAGAAACTGGCGGCCGCGCTGGAGCACATCGAACGTCAGGCGGCCGAGGCGTCCGCTGCCAAATAGCAGGCACCCACTGTCAGTCTGGCGGCCATCTCTGCCGAAGACCGCTCCATATCTGGATCTTCTGCTGTTCGTGGGGAAACACCGCGTCCCCGCAGTGCTCGAAATTGGCGGGGAACCCCTTCAACGCAGCCGGAAGCGGCGGCAGGCTTGCATCGATGTTGAGCCGGATCGCGACCACAGCCTTGTCGGCAAGGGCTTCGTTCGACGCAAGCACCGCGTCAGCCTGGGCGACGTTGTTCAACCAGGGCGTCTCCACAGGCACCGCGTTCAGCGCCAGCGCCAAGCCAGGGACGTTGTACAGACCCAGGAACGGTGCGCCGGGCGCAATGCGGCACTTCGCGATGGCCGCATCGATCTCGTGCATGAACTGCCGGGTTCCCGCGTCCACCTTCACCCGGCCCAACGGGCCGATGGTGACGGCGAAGGATTGCCGGTCCATGCGTTCGTTGAGGTTATAGGGGATCTTGGCTTTGGAAACGAGGATCTGGGCGCTCGTCAGCGCGACGAACCCGACCAGGATCGCCATCGACGCCACTGCATCCCTTGTTGCTACCGGTCTGGCGTACGCGGCGAGCGCCATCAAGGCGCCCCAGGAGGCCAGGGAAATGATCACCTGGCCGAAGAGCGCGTTGCCGGTTCCCATCGCCACGGTATAGGGCAGCATGGCCAGCAGGACGAAGAGCCATCTGGAGCGCACCGGCACGGTCTGCCACGCGACCGCGAGCATGAGCGCCAGCAAGACCAATGCCCGTTGCATGTACTCGACGTACTGCGCCATGCCGTACGAAAAATACTCCGCGGCGACAAGCGCATGGACGAGCGCGGCGATCACGAGTCCGATCGTCACCCAACTTTTTCTGATCAGGTACACGAGAACCGCGACGATGAGAAACACATTCGAGCGCATCGCGTCGGCCGTGTAGCCCCCGAACTCGATGGCGTAGCGGCCCAGCCGCGTGAGGATGGGCTCGGTCTGGACCATCCTGAAGAGCGCCATGCCACCGCTGAAAGCTTGCGCCGCCTCACTGGGCGTGGTGTGCGCGAAGAGGAGCGCGGCAAGCCCGAACAGCCCGCCAGCGATCACTGCCGCCAACGCCAGCGTCTTGCGCCCGCCCGAGCGGTCCAGCCACAGCACGGCGATCACCACGAGCACGAAGGTGGCCAGGCCCGACGAAGGCTTGCAGACGAACTCCACCGCGAGTGCGACGCCGGCCAACCCCAACATCCCGGCGCGCCCGGCTGCCGCCGTCTTGTCTCCAGCCAGCAGCACCAGCCCCAGAGAGAGGTACGCACCCGCCGAGGCCAGCAGGTTGTAGCTCGGCGACACATTGATGGTGATCGCATACAGCAACGCACAAACAACGGCGCAGCCGATCACGGCGATGCGGCCCGGCCACTGCGGCATGACGGACGCAGCGCGTCCTCGCGCCGCGGTCAGCGCGCCCATGCCGAGCACCACCGCGCTGCCGGTCAGCAGCAGAAAGCCCGCCATCCGGAACGACGCGAGGCTGCCCGTGATCTGCCAAAGGGGCGCCATCGCCCATTGCTGAGCGCTGATGTAGTACCGGGTCTCGGCGGGATGGATCGCGAGCAGGAGGTAATAGGCCTCGTCGGTGATTTCGAAGCCGCGGTTGCGTGACCAGACCGCGTAGACGGCCACTGCGCACACGGCGGCCAGCACGAGTGCTGCAACCGCCGCTTCCAACACGCGCTGCGGGGTTGTCGCGCGGCCGCCTGCCTCTTGGACAGGCTTCTTGCTGTCGGCCACGGGTTTCACGGCACCGAGGGTTGCTCGGCCCGCAGCGACCAGAGCCTTGCCGTGAAGAAGTTGAACAGCACGACGAACGGGATCAGCAGCAGCTGCCCATAGAACGGTGCGATGTGCGTGCTCGAGGTGAGCAGGTGCAGCAACAGCACGTTCAGCCCGACCGATACCAGGCCCGCACCGATGTACTTGGCGAGCCGCGATCCGTAGGTGACTTTTTCGCTCGGCTTGAAGACCCAGTAGTAGTTCAGCGTGTAGGTGAGCAGCATGCCGATCAACGAGACCAGCACCAGCGCGATCAGGTGATTGATGTGCAGCACCACCACTGACAGGTAGAAAAGCACCAGCGTGAAGAGAAAGTTCAGCCCCCCGACGACGGTGAACTTGGAAAACTGCGCGGCGAGGGTCTTGAGACGAATCACGCGCCGGGCTTCAGAAACGGTCCCTGACGATGTAGTTCGGCCGCTTGCGCACTTCCTCGTTGATGCGCCACACGTACTCGCCGACCACGCCCAGCATCACCATGATGAGTCCGCCGATCAGCAAGACAGCGATCATCAGCGGCGCCCAGCCCTCGAATGGCGTGTGGCCCCGTGCCCATGCGACCACGATGCTGAGGCTGTAGAGCACGCCCAGGCCGGAAGTCAGCAGCCCTACCAGTGAGATGAACCGGATAGGCAAGTACGACGCGTCCAGCATCGCATCCAGGAAGTTTTTCAGTTTCTTGCCGAAGTTGTACTGCGACTTGCCGATGGTGCGCTTTTGCCGCTCATAGGGAATCAGGCTGGTCCGGTAGCCGGTCCACAGCAGGTCGCCCTGAAAGAACCGGTGGCGCACGTCGATGGCATTGAATTCGTCCATCACCTTGCGATCCATCAGCACGAAGTCGAAACCACCCGACGGCATCTGAGGAATGGCCATGCGCAGCATGCCGTAGGCCAGGCTCGAATACGTCTTGGCCAGCCAGGTGTCCGCGCGGTCCGTTCGGTGGCAGATGACGATCTCGGACCCGGCAATCCACTTGTCGACCATCTCAGGGATCAGATCTACCGGGTCTTGCAGGTCCGCAGAAATATTGATGACCGCGTCTCCCGTCGCTTCCTTGAAGCCCGCCAGCATCGCGGCCATCTGGCCGAAGTTGCGCGTGAAGGTCAGGCCCTTCACGTTCGGATCGCTCGCGCGGAGCTTGCGGATTTCTTCCAGCGAGCCATCGGTCGAACCATCGTCGATGAAGATCACCTCGTACTGGTGCGCCTTGAGGCGGCCTGCGAAAACGCCGGCGATCTTCTCGTGTGTCTTGGAGATCGCGCCCTCGTTCTGATAGACCGCGACGACGAAGGAGACTTTCATTTTTCAGGCCCGCGCTCGCACATAAGGAAAATGCTCGAGCACAGGTCGGGATAGACCTGCCCGAGTTGGTAGCAGCCTTCCAGGTATTCCTTGGAAATGATGTCGGTCTTCAGCAAACGGTCCCACTGGAAGTTCGCCAGCGCCTTGAAGAAGATGCCGCTTCGGTGCACCACACGCAGGCCGGCGGCGACAGCATCGCGCTCCAGCGTGTCCAGCGAATAGGTGCACAGGTGGCCGTGCTGCGCCTCGGCGGGCGTGACCGCCGCGTTGTGGGTGATCAGGCCCATCTTCACGGCAATCTGCCGTGAAGGCGCATTGGCATTCGGGCACACGAGAAAGAAGCGCCCATCCTCGCTCAGCCACTCGTCGTTGATGCGCTTGAGCACCTTGACCGGATCGTCCAGGTGTTCGAGCACGTGCGTGAGCACGATGTTGTCGTAGCGGTGCGGCAGCGTCGCGTCCTCGAAGCGAGAGTGGATGAACTGCGCCTTGTCGCCCAGACGCTTCCTCGCCTCGTTGAGTGCCACCTCGGAGGCCTCGACGCAGGTCACGTCGTCGAAGCGCGCCACCAGACGTCGGGTGAAATCGCCTTTGAAGCTACCTAGCTCCAGCACCTTGCCAGGCCGGATGAACGGCTCGAACGACCGCAGCATGTACGGGTGCATGACGTCGAAGTCGAAGCCATATGCATACTGGTGGTCGGCGGTGTCCGCGATCTCTTTGTCGTAGTTGCGTTCTGTGCTCATTTTTTATCCCCGCCCGTCGCCGGGCGCTCCATGCAGATCAATTCGCCCGTTTTCGAAGCCGGGACGAAGCCCATGCGGGCGTACAGGCGGACCGCCGCCTCGCTGCGCTGATTGACTTCGAGCCTGTAGCGCCTCGCACGAGGAATATCCATGCGGTCGAAGCAGCTCTGCAGCAATCGCTGCGCCAGGCCCGCGCCGCGGCACGAGGGCGCGACGCTGACGTTGGTCACGAAGACGTCGGGCCCCGCATTGTCGTACACCGCGACCAGCCCGACGAGGCCCAACGCGGCATCCCAGGCCTCGAAGCGGACCGCCTTGCTGGCAATTTTTTCGGCGTAGGCCGCAATGTTCACGCGCCCGGCGAGCGGCGGCGCGAAGCTGTCGCTGCATTCCCGCAGATGCCGGGCGATCTCGTCAGCCGAGGCCCGGTCGACCGCCAACGCGAAACGCCCCCGCGGTGTCATGCCCTGCGTCACTCGAGCACGGCAAGCCCGAAGCCGTGGCGCCCGAACTCGTTGCCGTTGTAGAGCAGATAGACCTTGCCTTGGAAGGTGAAGGCATGTGGATAGCACTGCATGTCCGAATCCCATTCCGTTTCCGGGATGTCCAGCTTCGGCGTATCGTCGTCGCGGGTCCAGTTCGAGAGGTCGTCCGACCAAGCATGGCCGATGCGGTAGCCCCGGCCCTTGGTCGCACGAAAGTCGAACGATTGGCGAAAGCAGAAGAACATGTGGAACCGGCTGCCGATGCGAACGACCGTCGGCAGCGCTTGGCTCTCGTCGGGCCCCAGACTGTCGGAGACGATCTGCCTGGCCTCTTCCTTGGCCCAACGGATCCGGTCGGTCGAGGTGGCGTGGCCGATCTTGTAGGTGCGGTCGGGCGCAGCGCCATCGGCGTACTGCTTCCAGCCGGTGCCGAAGATGTACCACATGTGAAACACGCCATCGACCAGGAGCACGAAGGCATCGCCCACGAGGCAGGGCTCGTGCAGCGATGCGCCCATGACGGGGCCGTGGCCGAGTTTGGTGAAGGTAAGGCCGTCGTCATGGCTCTCAGCCAGGCCGACCGCCGTATCGACCGACACCGATACCCGCCGGTTCCACCCGCAAGTGAAGGCTGAAATCTTGCCGTCGTGGCGCACCACGTTGATCGGGAAGATGCCGTGCTCGTCGAAGCAGCCCAGTTCGCCCAGCGGGATGACCGGCTTGTCGGCCACGCGGAGGATGGTGCGCAGGTCCGGCCCGACGTCGACGAACGCAACGTGGCTCAGGAACTTGCCGTTCTTCGGATCGACAGCGCGCGTCGAAAAATAGATCCGCACGAAGTCGTCGAAGACCAGCGTCTGCGGCGACTGCGCGAACTGCACGCAGCCGTTGGGGAGCGTGTGCTGCGTCGGGTCGAATATCTTGCCCAGCCTCTTCCACTTCATTGCCATGTCCTCACTCCAGCTTTCCGTCGAGCACTGCGAGCCCGAAGCCCTCGCGGCCGACCTGGTTGCCCAGGTAGGCCATGTAGATCTGCCCGTCCACCTCGAAGACGTGCGGGTAGCTGATCATTTCCGAATCCCAGCCCGTCTCGGAGATGTCGATGCCGGCCTTGTCGTCGTCGCGCGTCCAATGCAGCAAGTCGGGGCTGGAGGCATAGCCGATGCGGTAGCCGAAGGTCTTGCCTCGGTAGCCAGCGCTGTACCGGTAGCAGAAGAACATGTGGTATTTGCCATTGGCAAAGAACACATCAGGGCTGGCCTGTGCCTCGTCGTCCTCGATGCGGCTCTCGATGAGGTCCCGGTCTTCCTTGTGCCAGGTGACGCCGTCGTCGGACGTTGCCATACGGATCTTGTAGACCGGCTCCGCGCGGCCGTCGACCACCTTCCACTTGCGCCCGGCGATGTACCAGAGGTACCAGCGATCGTTGAAGCGGCGGATCTTCGGGCCGCTCATCACGAAGGGTTCGTTGGGCGAATACCCCAGCACCGGCCCGATGCCGAGCTTGGTAAAGGTTTCCCCGTTGTCGTGGCTGATTGCGCCGCCGATGGCCACGTTAAAGGGCACCGACTCGCAGCGCGTCCACCCCGCGTAGTAGGCGCGAACGGCCGCGCCGTCGCGCGCCACCGACACCGGGTAGATGCCGAACTCATCGAACGCACCCAGCGGCCCCAGCGGCAGGATCGGGGTTGCGCTGACGTTCAGCACCTTGAACAGGTCGCGCCGGTCCAAGTCAAGAAAGGCCGAGTAGCTCACGTACTGGCCCTTGGCATCGGCCTTGGGGCGACACGAGAAATACACACGCACGAAGTCGTCAAATAGCAGAGTCGCGGGCGCTTGCGCGAACTCATTCAGCCACTCGCGGCCATGTTGAGGGCCGGGGCTGAAGACCTTCCCCAGCTTTTTCCACTTGAACATATTCAGACCAATTCGAATTTCGGCAGCAACGAGTCTCTGATCTCGTCGGCGGGATTGAACATCATGACGTCGACCATCGACAGCCACGGCACAAACGGGTCCTTGCCGAACTGCTTGTACTCAATGGGCAGGGACCGGATGAACTGCAGCGCAATGCCCTCCTGGGAAAAGCGCTCGCGCGAATAGAGTTCCAGGCCGCCGATGGTGTTGATATAGGTATCGGCATGGCAAGCCTCGCAGATGGCGAGCACACGGTCTTCGCCCTTCTGCGCATGATCGGCCGGCACGCCGGACGAGATCGCGATGGGTGTCGTGATGCCGAGGTACGTGCAGGTCTGGACGATCGAGCCGTGGATGTAGCGAAAGAGATTCGTCTCCTCGTTCATGACGAGCGAGCGCAGGAGCTCGATGCAGGGCTCGAAGTACGGCGCGGACCGGTACGCGCCGATGAACTGGTTCAGCAGCTTCTGCCGGTTGAAGTCAGCGGCCAGTTCGCGCTCGACGACATCCAGCGCATCGGAGTCCTTCTTCAGCGGCAGCGAGAAGACGGCGTCCGCGCCACCCTGCAGCAGCCGGTTGCGGTTGATCCAGCCCTTCTTTGTGTACTTGATGTTGTCGTACACCACGAACAGGTCCACCGCCGCGATCAGCTGGAAGTAGCCGATGTACGGCAGAAAGTACGGTTGCATGATCCCGACCTTCATCGCGCCGCCCTCCGTTCTTTGCACGCGCTCACAGCGTCGCGATCAGATCGACGATGCGTTCGACCTGGTTGAGGTCCAGGTCCGGATAGATCGGCAGGCAGAGGATGCGGTCCGCCGCGCGGCTCGCGTTCGGCAGGTGGTCGCGACTGGCCGTTGGGAGACCGCGGTACATCGGGAACTCGGAGATCAACGGATAGAAATAACGGCGCGGATGGACCTCGTGCGCCTTCAGTTGGGCGTAGAGCTCGTCACGCGACAGGCGGTACTCCGGTCCGACGAGGATCGGGAAGTACGCGAAGTTGGCCACCGATTCGCCGGCATCGGGAAGGCACACGATGCCCGGCACGCCGGCGAGCAAACGCCGGTAGGCGCCGTCGATGGCCCGGCGCAGATCCAGCGCGGTGTGCAGGTGCTTCAACTGCAGCAGGCCCAGCGCGGCATTGAACTCGCTCATCTTGCCATTGATGCCGGGCGCTACCACGGTGACTTCGCCCACATGGCCGAAGTTCTTGAGCTGGTCGATGCGGGTCTTGGTGGTCGCATCCTTGCAGACGATGGCGCCGCCCTCGAAGGTGTTGAAGACCTTGGTCGCGTGAAAGCTCAGCACCGACATGTCGCCGTGCCGCAGGATGCTGCCGCCCTCGTCCTGCACGCCGAAGGCATGCGCCGCGTCATAGATCACGCGCAGGTTGTAGGTGTCGGCAATCGTCTGGATGGCCTGGGTGTCGCAGGGATGGCCGTAGCAATGCACCGGCATGATCGCCGTCGTCTGCGGCGTGATGAGCGCCTCGATGCGCGCCGGATCGAGATTCAAGGTGCGCGGGTCGACGTCTGCGAAGACGGGCTTGATGCCGTTCCACAACAGCGAGTGCGAAGTGGCCACGAACGAATACGGCGTGGTGATGACCTCGCCCGTGATGCGCATCGACTGGAGTGCCGTGACCAGCGCGATCGTGCCGTTGGTGAAGAGCGCGATGTGCTCCACGCCCAGGTACTCGCACAGCGCCTTCTCCAACTGCTGGTGGAACGGCCCGCCATTGGTGAGGATCTTGTTGTCCCAGATCTGTTGCAGATAGGGCAGGAACTCGTCCAGCGGCGGCAGGTAGGGCTGGGTCACATACACGGGCTTGGTCATGGGCGTTTCTTCTTTTGAACCTCAGGAGCCCAGCATGGCGAGCACTTTTGTGCGCACCCTGTCCGCCGGGACGACATAGTCGGAATGCTTGAAGCTGGTGCTTTCGGTGGCTTCACCTTCCATGAACTCGGGCTTGAAGCCGAGATCAAGGATGGGGCCCAGCCAGCCCCCCCAGTTGAAGCTGTTCTGCTGGCCCAGGATCAATGCCTTCACATCGGTGGCCGCGAAGATGAGGCTGTTGAGCGCGGAACCGTTGGGCGCGACGATGAACTCGGCTTCGCCGAAGGTTCGCACCTGGCGCGCGAAGTCGTACTCCTCCAGGAAGATGGATTCGAAGCCCAGGTCCTGCAGCCGCTCGATAATTTCGGCTTCGTTGCGCAACAGCCGCCAGGCACTGTTCTTTCGCGACAGGAACAGCCTGCGTGAACGCTGGGCGGGCAGCGGATACCGCGCTGCCATCTTGTCCTTGATGTACTGCATCGACTCCGCAGACCATGACGCCTGGCGCTCCGGGGGGACCGTATGGTCGCGAAACAGCTCGACCGGAAAGAAAGTCGTCGTCGGCGCCACATGAAGGCGCCCGACGTTCAGCGCGTGCCCGGTCTCCAGGCGATACAGCGGGTTCCCGACCAGCGCGGCGATGAAGTCGAAATGAGATGCAGGCATCTCGGCGTCAACGATGATCGGCAGGCTCGAGAAGCGCGGATGTTTCTCGAAATGGCGAAGCTTCGGGAGAAACTCGGCGAACCAGTGACCATACGCATTGCTTGCGAGGCCGGACAACATGATCCCCTCCTCGAGATGCGCGGTAGTGCCAATGGGTGCCAACAGCAACGCATCCGGCCGCTGCGCCAGCACGGTCTTGTCGTACGCCAGGCTGACCTGGTTTCCATACAGCTCGTCTGCCAGCACATCGGACACCACGCAGTCATCACCCACATAGACCAGACTGGACGCACTGACGATCCGCGCATTGCGCAGTTCGGCGAGATAGGGCTGGCTTGCGAGCACCTGCTGTTCGTGCGGGTCGCTCGCATAGACCTCGGTCGGTGCGACGAGGCGTATCGAAGGCGGCGCTCCCAGGCTCTGGTAACCCTCCCGGTTTTCGAGCGCCCAGTCCTTCACGGACCGGATGCGCCTGAACGACGGCTTTTGCCCCTCGTCGGCCCCCTCATCCATTTGCTCGAGCATGCGCACCAAGTCGGCATCCCGGCGCCAGAAGAACAGGAACTTCAAGGCCAGTGGCAATGGCAGTTTGTCCTTGGCGTACAACATGTCGAAGAGCCTGGAGAGTGCTGCGCCTTCGCCGCTGTCTGCCCGCACCATCGCCATCCTCATCGCGGCCTCGAACGGCTCGACGATCGACTCTGCGGGCAGCTCGCAGCATCTCATGTACAGGGACAAAGCTTCCCCGGAATGCCCCATGGCGCTCTCGGTGTGCGCAAGCAACAGGTTGGCATAGTAGTCGTTGCCATTCAAGGCCACTGCGGCACGGAGGTACTCCCGTGCATCCGCGTGCTGCTGCATCTGGGCGTAGGCATGCCCCAGGAAAAGCGACGCCACGAAATTCGATTCCGGCACGTCGATCACGGTGCGACAAAGGCTGATGGCCTCGTCGAATCGCCGCTCTCCGGCCAGCGCCATCCACTTGGCGTGTTCGGCGTAGATGTCGACCTTCCGCACAGCCTCAGGAGGCGCTGCGACAGGCGCCGGACCGAGCGGTTGGCGCGCATCCACCACCGAGGGGGATCGGCCCGTCAACCTTCGAATGATTCTGGACAGCATGAGATGAGATTGTTCCTGCGTTGGGGAGCCCGGCGATCACCGGAGAAACCCGTCAATCCGTGCGAGCACGTTGAAGACTGCTTCGGCGCCTTCAGGCCGATCGCTCATCCTCGGTCACGGCGGTTTTCTTCAGCATCGCCCCCTCACACCGCGGTCAGGGCGAATCGCGTGAGGTTGAGGCCGAAACGCTCGGCCTTGGCCAGGAAGACTGGGTCTTCCGCCAAGGTCACGAGATGTTCGACCCCCATCATGCGTATTTCTTCCCGAGGATGAGACAGGAGAAAGAGCGCCTTGTCGAACGAGGTCAATGGCGTGTCAGGGTTGGCCACCGGTTCGAAGAGGCTGGGAAACGCGCGCCGAAGCTCTGCCGGCGCCCCGGTATCCAGAAGCGACCTGAAGATCGGGATGGACTCCGCCGTCGACGCAAAGCTTGCGCGCGTCG
>RCUP01000481.1_pt1 | contig 29867 bp, 28 predicted proteins | sample 2166341 | NCBI WGS metagenome assembly RCUP01 (sample SAMN09932325, study PRJNA488358) | compost metagenome | isolation source: compost soil in succinonitrile-enriched | place: Germany: Experimental Botanical Garden | reverse complement strand
TGCTTAATCATTGTGCCGTCTCCTTAAGCCTGGACCAGCGGGCCGGGGTTCTTCAGGTACTGCTCCCGGATCGCCTGCGCGGCCCAATAGGCCAAGGCGCCGACCAGGCCCGTCGGGTTGTAGCCCATGTTCTGCGGAAACACGCAGGCCCCCATCACGAACACGTTGGGCACATCCCAGCTCTGCAGGTACTTGTTGACCACGCTTTCCTTGGGGTTGGACCCCATGATGGCGCCGCCGGTATTGTGCGTGCTCTGGTACACGCGCGTGTCGTAGCGCGCGCCCTTCTTGCGCACACCCACGAAATACTTCTCGGGATTCATGGCCTTCGCCACGGTCTCCATCCGCTTGCCCATGTAGCCCAGCATGTCGAACTCGTTGTCGTGCCAGTCGAACGTCATGCGCAGCAGCGGCTGGCCGAATGCGTCCTTGTAGGTCGGATCCAGCGACAGGTACGCATCGCGGTAAGACATCACCGAACCGGAAATGCCGATGGTCATGTAGCGCTGGTAGGCGTCCTGCACGCCGGCCTTCCAGGCCGTGCCCCAGCTAGCGGTGCCCGGCGGCGTGGGCGTCTGCTTGATGGGGCGCCCGCCGGTACGCACGTGGCGGATGCTGGCGCCGCCCACAAAGCCCAGCGGGCCGTGGTCGAACTGGTCGCCGTTCAGGTCGTCCATGCCGACGCCGCCCGCGCCGGTGCCCATGAACGGGTTCAATTGGGTGCCCTTGGGCAACAGCACATTGACCCCGCCGTTCATCTGGTAAGCATAGTTCTTGCCCACCACGCCTTCATTGGTCTTGGGATCGTATGGCTTGCCGATGCCCGACAGCAGCAACAGACGCACGTTGTGCATCTGGTACGCGGACAGGATCACCAGATCGGCCGGCTGGTCGATCTCTTGGCCCTGCGCGTCGATATACGTCACGCCGATGGCCTTCTTGCCGGTCGAATCCAGGTTGACCTTGATCACCTGCGCATGCGTGCGCAGTTCGAAGTTCGGCTTCTTCAGCAGCACCGGCAGAATGGTCGTCTGCGGCGAGGCCTTGGAATACATGTAGCAGCCGTAGTTCTCGCAGAAGCCGCAGAAATTACAGGGCCCCAGGCGCACGCCGTACGGGTTGGTGTACGGGCCGGACGCGTTGGCGGCCGGCGTGGGATACGGGTTGAAGCCGACTTCGCGCGCGGCCTTCTCGAACAGCGACGCGCCGTACGTCGTGGCCAGCGGCGCCAGCGGGAATTCCTTGCTGCGCTTGCCTTCCAGCGGATTGCCGCCTTCGACGATCTTGCCGTTCAGGTTGCCCGCCTTGCCGGACGTTCCACACACATATTCGAACTTGCTGAAGTACGGCTCCAGCTCGTCGTAGGTCACGCCGAAGTCCTGGATGGTCATGCCTTCCGGGATGAACTTCTTGCCGTAGCGGGTTTCGTAGCGGGTGCGCAGTTCCAGCTCTTCGGGCAGCACGCGGTAGTGCATGCCGTTCCAGTGAAAGCCCGCGCCGCCCACACCCGTGCCCAACAGGAACGAACCATTCTGGCGATACGGCACGGCCACATCGTCCACGCCGTGGCGGACCGTCACGGTTTCCTTGGACAGGTCCTGGAACAGATAGCCGCGCACCGAGTACTTCAGCTCGTCGATCACCTTGGGGTATTCGGCGTCCTTGGGCGTGTCCTGCATGCCGCCGCGTTCCAGCGCCAGCACCTGCAGGCCCGCTTCGGTCAGCTCCTGGCCCAGGATCGCGCCGGTCCAGCCGAACCCGACCAGCACCGCATCCACCTTATCTTTCTTGATCGCCATGATTTAACCCTTCTCCCCAGAGATCGACACGGGGCCGTAGGGGTATTTGACGTTGGGCTGGTCGGTCCAATCCATGAAGTCGGCGCGCGCGCCGGGAAAGCCCACCATCTTCCAGCCCACCATGTTCTTGTTGCCGCCGTAGATCGGATCGGCAAAGAACCCTTCCTTGGCGTTGGCCAGCAGGAAGTTGAAAAACGTCGTGGCGGGAACGGATTCGAATTTGATCTTGTTGCCCTGCAGGTCCTTCAGGATCTGTTCCTGCAAGGCCTTGTCCAGTTCGGCATACACCTTGCCGTGCGTCTTCACGCACCAGGCATCACAGGCCTCGATGCCGTGGCGGTAGACCTCGCGCGGATTCTGATTGAGCTGATAGCCCAGTTCCGGCACCTGGTCGGTGTGGAACGGCCCCTGCATGTACCAGAGCTTGCCGTGGCCGAAGGGCGTTTCCATCTGGCGGTCGATGAACTCGGGCACGCCAGCCTCGATCGCGCCGGGACCGTACTCGTCGGCCGGGATCAGGTGATCGACCGCGGCGACGATAAAGGCCCACTCGGGCTTCGTGAAATAGGTGGGCTCGTAGGGCTTGGCCGCCTGCGCAACCTTGCCGTCGGCGGCGTTGGTACAGCCGGCGGTCAGGCCGCCTACCGCCAACGTCGACGCCGGCACGATGGCCAGCGCCTGCAGAAAGCGCCGGCGCGGCTTTGCATCTTCTGTCATAGACATCTCCGTGAATATTCCAAGTTGTCCTAGCGCGCTACCCGAACATGAGACCTGGAAACACGAACTGCCGAGCTAGAGACAACACGCTCTTTTCTTGCTGAATATCAATACTGCTCTTTGAAAAGGGACGTAAGAGCAGGTGCCCGAATTATGCGCCTATAAACGCATCTGATCCGCCCAATCGGCCATATCAGATCAATTTTCTTGACATAAAAAAGTCTTTTGCATTAAGGACAATGTAAGAAGCCCGCCAAAGCGGGCTTTTCTGACAGCAGGGTGAACAGATTCGGTATATTCGCGCAGCAATGCAGGGCGCAGCGGCCCCGTGCCCCATGCAGCCGGCGCGGCGTCGCGCACAACACGAACGGACCCCACGATGACCGACAACACGAAGACCTGGCGCAGTTCGACGACCACGCGAAGCTGGAGTTCCACGACGGACCTCACGCCCGAACAGCGCGCGAGCATCGAGGAATTGCTGGACGGCCGCATGGACGGCGTGACGGTCAGCGAATCCTGGAGCTACGCGGGCACCGAAAACGGCGAGGCCTTCAACGTCCAGATCGACGACGGCGCCGTCACGGTGAACGGCCGCCGCTACGGCAGCCTGGACGAGGTGCCGCGCGCCGACCGCGAGCGCATCGAGGCGCTGCGCAACGGCCAAGGCATGGACGGCCTGTGGGACATGCTGCAAGACGGAGGCATCGACGTGAAGGATCTGGCGGGCGCCCTGGCCGCCCAAGGCGCGAAGCCGGCATTCACGATCGAAACCGAAGGCACGGATGCGGCCGCGGCACGTTCAACCTCGTCCGAACCCGGCCATGCAAGCACAGATACCGCCTTGGCGCCCGGCGCGGTCCCGGCCGGCGGCGGGCTGCGCAGGACGCTGCTGATCGGCATCGCCATCGGCCTGGCGTTGTGGGTGGCGCAGGCGCTGAACCTTTTCTGAGGCGCCCCGCGCCTCGACCGCCGGTTCAGGCCGTGGTCTGCACGTGCAGCCGGCTCGACTTGCAACGGTGCAGCGCCCGGTAGTATTCCAGCGGACGCCCATTGGCGCCGTAGGCGATGGACTCGATGCGCAGCAAGGGTTCCGCGCTGGCCATGCCCAGCAATTCGCAGGTCAGCGCATCCGGCGCCACGGCGTCGATCCACCGCTCCGCGCGTACGATGCGCAACCCGTACTGGCGGCGCAGCAGATCGTAAAGCGAGCGGTTCTCCAGCCGCGCGCGATGCAGGCCCGGGGCCAGGTCCGCCGGCACGGCGGTTTCCACCAGCAACTGCAATTCCCCATCGACGCTGCGCAGCCGCTTGAGCGCCACGACGGCATCGCCCTCGGACAGCGCCAGCGCCACGGCCTCTTGCGCCGTGGGCGCGCGCAGTTCCTGGACCAGCACCTGCGTGCGGACCGTGCGGCCCTTGCGCGCCATTTCGTCCGAAAACCCCAGCACCGTCGACACGAAGTCTTCGTCGCGTTCGCGCGCCGACACGAAAGCGCCCTGCCCGCGTATCTTGTAGATCAGACCGTTGCGCACCAGATCCGCCAACGCCTCCCGCACCACGATGCGTGAAATGCCGTACTGTTCGCCGAACTCGGCCTCGGTGGGCAGCTTGGCGCCCACCTCCAGTTCGCCTTGCAGGATCTTGCCGCGCACCACGTCGCGGAACTGCGTCCAAAGGGGGGCTCCGGCATTGCGGTCCAGCACGTCTAGGGTAGGTATGGAGCTGCTCATGTCGTGATTGGGCTTGAAATCGAATCCGTGGACGACGCGGCATCCTTGACGGATGCCTTGGCCGCTTCGTCCGCGGGCAGGTCTACAAAATGCCGGTCGCGCAAGATGGCGGCGCAGGCACGCCACTCTTCGCGCCGGCGCGTGGCCGTCCAGCCCAGCGCGGCGGCGGCCAGGTCGGCCAACTCGGACAGCAGGCCGGCACCGACGCGGCCGCGTATCGCCAGCAGCGTGCGCCGGATCACCAGGTCATCCAGGCGCCGCACGCCGGTCTCCTGGCACAGATGGCGGATCTCGGCCTCGGTATAGTCCGGCGCATGCCGCAGCGGCGCGTCGCCCGCCCTGGCAAAGTCCCGCGCCAGCACGTCCGCGCGCGAGCCATAGCGGCCGACCAGCACAGCGATGCGTGCCCGCGCCAGGCCGGTACGGGACTGGATGCCGTCGATCAGGCGGTCCCGCGCGGCCGTGTCGGCGGGCATGTCCGCGCCGCCCCCGATGGCCAGTGACTCCGTCGACCGCAGGCGGGGCCTTGCCAGCAAGGCCAGCGCCTGGTTTGCCGCCAGCTCCGCCAGCGACCGGAAGGTGGTCCATTTGCCGCCCACCAGGCACACCAGCGGCACCTCGCGCACCGCGTTCGGCGGGTCGATGACAACGGCGTGATCCCGCGATATCTGCCCGGGCTTGTCGGCATCCGAGTGCGCCAGCGGGCGCACGCCGACGTAAGTGTAGACCACGTCCCCGCGCGCGAAGCGCAGCCGTGGAAAGACCTCGCCCAGCACATCGAGCAGGTAGTCGATCTCGGCCGGCTCGGTGGCGGCCCGGTCCGGATCGTCCACCGGAATGTCGGTGGAGCCCACCAGCACCCGTTCCATGAAGGGATAGACGATGCACACGCGGCCGTCGGACGTCTCGAAGTACGCCATGCGGCCGCCCAGCGCCGCGTGCAGCGCCGGATGCTCCAGGATCAGATGCGAGCCCTTCGTGCCCATGACGCGCGCACCCGCGCCTTGCAGCGCGCCGGCGGACCGGTCCAGCCACGCGCCCGTGGCATTGACCACGGTATCGGCGGTGACTTGCACGGAGTCTCCCGTGATCTCATCGCGCAGGGTCAGCGCGCGGCCACGGCAGGCCGTCACGCGGCAGTAGTTCGCCGCCACGGACGTGGACTGGTCTGCGTGCGCGTCGGCCAGCAATTCCAGGATCAGCCATTCGGGATGGCTGATCCATGCATCGAAGTACGTGGCCGTCCAGCGCACCGAATCGCGGAACAACGCCCCGTCCGCCGCCATCAGCCGCGCAATGCGGTGCCCGGGCATCACGCGCTGCCTGCGGCCCAGCCTGTCGTACAACCGCAGGCCCAGCGCCACGACGAACAGGCCCCGCGCGCCGGGCGACGCGCTGAAGCCGGCAAAGCGCAGCACGCTGCCCAGCAGCCCGCCGAACCGGCTGGACAGCGGCACCACCGTTTCCAGCGGACGCACCAGATGGGCCGCGTTGCGCAGCAGCAGGTTGCGTTCGCGCGTGGCCTCGGCCACCAGCGAGAACGCGCCGCTCTCCAGATAGCGCAGGCCGCCGTGGATCATGCGCGACGGCGCGCTGCTGGCCCCGGCGGCGAAGTCGCCCTTGTCCACGATCAGGCAGTCGACACCCTGCAGAGACAGGTCGCGGAAGACGCCCGCGCCGTTGATACCGGCGCCGACGATCACGGTGGAAAAGTGCCGACCCGCCAGCGACGCGGCGCGCACGTAGGGCAAGGTATGCGGCAAGGTGTGCGCCGTCATCGCGCCGGCCTCGACAGGTGTTCGAACACGGGCGCCATGCCGCCGATCAGCGCTTCGAAGCCCGCGTAAAAGTCGGCGTGCGCCTGCTCGGCGCCGGCCTCGGGCACCACGGTTTCACAACGCACCGGCAATGCGTCGCCGGCGCGCAGCCCTTGCGACAGCGCCGCATAGCCCGCCGCGCCGCGCGCCCCGGTCTCGTCGTCGCCGCAGCGTTCCACCGCATGGCCCAGAAAGCTTGCCAACAAGCGCACCAGCCTTGGATCGCGCGCGCCTCCGCCCAAGGCGGCCACCCGCCCTGATGCGCCCAGGCCGCGCGCGGCATGGCGCTTCAGATGCCAGGCATGCAGCGCCGCGACCGCATCCACCACGGCGCGCGCCATGTGCGCGCGCCCATGATGCCCCTTCAGGCCCACGAACCCGGCCGTCGCCCCCGCCGCCACGCCGCCGCCGTTGATGAAGGGCAGAAAACGCAGGCCTTCCGCGCCCAGCGGCACGGACATGGCGCAATCGACCACCGCCGCCGCGTCCGCGAATTGCAGCGTGCGCGCCAGCCACGCCACGTTGGCCATCGAAGACGGACTGTTTTCCAGATACAGACGCGCCCCTGGCGGACCATGGCGCACGATGGCGCCGACCTGCGGCTTGGGCTCGCTTGCCGGCGCCACGACGGCATTGACGCACCAGGTCCCGAACACCGCCACCGCATGGCCGCTTTTCACCGCGCCTACCGCCGACAGCGACGCCAGCAGATCGATCGCGCCCATCGCCACGGGCAAGCCCGCCGGCAGTCCGCAGGCGGCGGCGCGGGCGGGCAGCAAACGCCCGATTACCGTTCCCGTGGGCACGATGGGCGGCAAGGCGCGGGCCATCAGGCCGGACAGGCCCGCCGCCTCGAACGCCAGCGCCGACCACTCGCCCGACTGCAGGGACAGCAGACCCGCCGTGCTGGCGTCGCTGGCATCGGTGGCGATCTCGCCGCACAACAGAAAGCTCAGGTAATCCTTGGCGAACAGCAGCCTGTGGATGGCGCGATGGCCGCCGGCCTGCGCGTCGAACAATTCCGCCGCCACCAGGCTGGACTGGCCGGACCAGGGCCGGCAGCCGACCTCCTGGTACAGCGCGTCGCCCTGCCGCGCAGCCAGGGCCCGCGCGCGGTCCGAGGCGCGCTGATCCGTCGATGCCACGGCCCGCCCTGCCAGCAAGCGGCCGTGTTCGTCCAGCGCATAGAGCCCCGCGCCGTGTCCCGTGCAGCACAGCGCGCGGATGTCCGCCACGCGCGGACCGAGCTGTTCGGCCACCCCGCGCAGCGCCAGCATCAGCGCGGACTCGATCGCATCCGCGCTCAGCTCACAGCCGCCCCCGGGCAGATGCGCATACGGCAGCGCGCCGCCCGAAGCGGCCAGCGAGACACCCGTCCCCGCCTCGAAGGCAACTGCCTTCAGGCCGGTGGACCCCATGTCGATACCCAGGAATATGTCGGCTTTCATGTTATGACATTGTCTACATAAACTTTCGGCAGGATAGCAGTGTTTCCCCTAGTAAAAGAAATAATTCGGCTGCCATATAGTTCACTCGATGTCATAACAACGAGTTGGGTCTATCAGGCTCACCCCCACCCGGTATCCACGCCATCAGGCACGGACCAATGCGAGGAAAAGGAGCGCAACATGAGAAGAGAATTCTTGAAGACCGTAGCCGCTGCGGGCGCCAGCCTTGCAGGAGCCAATGCCTTTGCGCAGGCCGCGCCCGCCGCCCAGGGGGCCGGCCTGAAAGGCGCGAACAGCGACGTCTATGTCATGAACGTCATGGTGTCCGGGGTGGAGTACTGGTTCCCGGTGTATGAAATGATGAAGCAGTTGGGCCAGACACTGGGCGTGAAAACGCGCTATTCCGGCACGCCGGAATACGACGTCAACAAGCAGCTCGCGTCCTTCGAGCAGGAACTGGCCCGCAAGCCCGCCGGCATCCTGCTGCACCCGATGAACCCCGACCCGTTCATCGAACCCATCAACCGCGCGGCCGCGATGGGCATCCCCGTCGTCACCTTCGCGGCCGACTCGCCCAATTCCAAGCGCGTGTCCTTCGTCACCTCCGACAACGAACGCGAAGGCGCGCAGGCGGCCGATGCGATCGCAGCCGCGCTCAACGGCAAGGGCGATTACGCGGTGCTGGAAAACCCCGGGCAGGACAATCACGACCGCCGCATCGCCGCCTTCATCAACCGCATGAAGACCCAGCACCCCGGCATGAAGCTGGTGGGCCGCGCGGCCAGCAACCAGGACCCGAACAAGGCCTACCAGGCCACCCTGAGTCTGGCGCAGGCCAACCCCAACCTGGGCGCGCTGTTCATGCCGGAAGCCAACTCCGCGCTGGGCGCCGCGCAGGCCAGCATCGAGACCAAGAAGAACATCAAGGTGCTGTGCTGCGACGTCAACGCCAAGATCCTGGACATGATCAAGTCGGGCGAGGTCTATGGGTCCGTCAATCCGAACCAGGGCGTGCAGGGCTACATGGGCATGATGCTGCTGTTCCTGGCGCGCAACCAGCAGCTCATCGACCCGATGAACGACGCCAAGCGCAACGGCACCAACCCGATGTCGGTGCCCTTCCTGGACAACGGCCTGTCCATCGTCAGCAAGGCCAACGCCGACGACTTCTACTGGGACAAGTACCTGGCCCGCCGCGGCACGAAAGGCATCAACGAATGACCGCGCCCGCGCCGTTGCTGGAATTGCACGGCATCGCCAAGCGGTTCGGCGCCTCGCGGGCGCTGGCCGGCGTCCATTTCTCGCTGCAACGGGGCGAAATCCATGCCCTGTGCGGCGAGAACGGCGCGGGCAAATCGACGCTGATGAAGATCATCGACGGCATCCACGCGCCCGATGAAGGCGAAATCCGCCTGAACGGCGAGCGCGTGACCGTCGGCGGGCCGGCCCACGCCATGCGCCTGGGCATCGGCCTGGTGCACCAGGAAATCGCGCTGTGCGGCGACGCCACGGTGGCCGAGAACATCTTCATGCCCGAGATCTCCACCCGTCCACGCGCCTGGATGGACTACGCCAGCCTGAACGCGCGCGCGGCCCAGGTCCTGGGGCGCCTGGGCCAGCGCATCGATCCGAGCCTGCGCGTGGACGATCTGGGCATTTCCAGCCAGCAACTGGTGGAAATCGCCAAGGCGCTGACGCTGGACTGCAAGGTGCTGATCCTGGACGAGCCCACCGCCGCGCTGACCGAAGTGGAATCCGTCGCCCTCTTCCGCGTGCTGCACGACCTGAAGGCGCAAGGCATCGGCATCATCTACATCAGCCACCGCATGGCCGAGATCTTCCAGCACAGCGACCGCGTCACCGTGCTGCGCGACGGGCGCGACGTCCTGTGCGCGCGCATCGGCGACATCACGCCCGATGCGCTGGTGCGCAGCATGGTCGGGCGCGACCTGGGGAGCTATTACCCGCCCAGGCAGGCGGCTTGCGACGAGCCTGCCGAATCCATCCTGGAGGTCGAGGACATCGCCGACGGCGTCAGCGTGCACGGCATTTCCTTCACGCTCAGGCGCGGCGAGATCCTGGGCATCTCCGGCCTGATGGGCGCTGGCCGCACCGAATTGGCGGAAACCCTCTGCGGCCTGCGCCGCGCGCGCCGTGGCGCGGTCCGGCTGCGCGGCGCGCCGCTGCGCCTGCGCCGCTACGGCGACGCGTTGCGCCACGGCATCGCCTATCTCAGCGAAGACCGCAAGGCGGCGGGCCTGTTCCTGGACCTGCCCATCGAACAGAACGTGTCGTCGATGGCGCTGGGCCGGATCAGCTCGCGCTTCGGCCTGCTGAGGCGCCAAGCCGAACGCCGCCTGGCCGTCGACCTGGGCGCCCGGCTCAAGCTCAAATCGGACGGCGTGGCCATCGACGCCGCCAGCCTGTCGGGCGGCAACCAGCAGAAAGTGGCCATCGCCAAACTGCTGGCCACGCAGCCCGCCGTGCTGCTGATGGACGAGCCCACGCGCGGCGTGGACGTGGGCGCCAAATCCGAAATCCACCACATCCTGCGGGACCTGGCGAACCAGGGCGTGGGCGTGGTGGTCATTTCATCCGAACTGCCCGAGATCATCGGCCTGTGCGACCGGGCGCTGGTGATACGCGACGGCCGTCTGGCCGGGGAACTGGCCGCCAGCGACATGACCGAAGAGCGCCTGCTACGGCTGGCATCCGGCCTGAGCGCCGAGGAGACGATCCGATGTCCGAACTGAAACCCTCCTCGGCGGCAGACGCCGCCCTGCTGGCCGACGCGGGCCTGGCGCCCAGGCCCGGCGCCTCCGGACCCGGTCTCAGGCGCCGGCTGGCCAGCATGCGCGAAGCCGGACTGCTGCTCATCATCGCGCTGCTCGCCATCGTCATGAGCTTCGCGTCGCCCCACTTCCTGACCTGGGAAAACATACGCGCGATGCTGCTGTCGTTTTCCATCGAGGGCATCGTCGTCGTCGGCATGACGCTGCTGGTGATCGTCGGCGGCATCGACCTGTCGGTGGGATCCGTGGTGTGCCTGGCCATGGTCATCACCGGCAAGCTGTTCCTGATGGGCGTGGACCCCTGGTCGGCCAGTCTGGCCGCCATCGCCGCAAGCGCCCTGGTCGGCGCGCTGATCGGCCTGTGCGTCACGCGCATCGGCCTGAGCCATTTCATCGCCTCGCTGGCCTTCATGGTGATCGTGCGCGGACTGTCGCTGGCCATCACCCAGGGCACGCCGCAATCGCTGTTCTCGCTGCCGCCGCAGTTCAAGTTCATCGGCCAGGGCGCCATCGCGGGCATCCCCGCGGTGATCATCATCTTCGCCCTCATTGTCGTCGTCAGCGACTTCGCGCTGCGGCGCTCGGCCCTGCTGCGCAAGGTGTTCTACACCGGCAGCAACGAAAAGGCCGCGCTCTATTCCGGCATCCGCACCGGCCGCGTGAAGTTCTGGGTCACGGTGCTGTGCTCGGCGCTGGCGGGCCTGGCCGGCGTGGTCTACACGGCGCGCTTTGGCGCCGCCACCCCCAACTTCGGCCTGGGCATGGAATTGAACGTGATCGCCGCGGTGGTGATCGGCGGCGCCAGCCTGAAGGGCGGCTCCGGCACCGTGCTGGGCGCGGTGCTGGGCCTGGCCCTGCTGTCGGTCGTCACCAGCTCGCTCATCCTGCTGGACGTCTCGCCCTACTGGCAGGACGTGGTCAAGGGCCTGATCCTGCTGGGGGCCGTCACGGTCGACCATCTTATGAACGTCAAGAAAGGACATCGATGAACACCACGACACTGGGTGCCTCGGGCATCGAATGCGAAACCGTCGGCCTGGGCACCTGGGCCATGGGCGGCTGGATGTGGGGCGGCAACGACGACGCCGCGGCGGTCGATGCCATCCGCGCGTCGCTGGACGCGGGCGTGCGCCTGATCGACACGGCGCCTGCCTACGGCCTGGGCCATGCGGAAAGCCTGGTCGGCACGGCGCTGAAGGGGCGGCGGCAGGACGCCGTCATCGCCACCAAGTGCGGACTGGTGTGGCATACCCAGCAAGGCGCGCACTTCTTCGACGAAGCCGGCAAGCCGGTGCACCGCCACCTGGGCCGCGACTCGATCTTTCATGAAGTGGAACAAAGCCTGGGCCGCCTGCGGACGGACTATATCGACCTGTACATCACGCACTGGCAGGACAGCGCAACACCCGTGGCCGAAACCATGGACGCGCTGCTGGACTTGAAGCGCCAGGGCAAGATCCGCGCCATCGGCGTCAGCAACATCACGCCCGACACGCTGACGGAATACCTGCGCCACGGCCCGGTGGACGCCATCCAGGAACGCTACAGCCTGATCGACCGCGGCATCGAATCCACCCTGCTGCCGCTCTGCCGGGACCATGGCGTGGCCTCTCTGGGCTATTCATCGCTGGCGCTGGGCCTGCTGGCCGGCCCCATCGATCCGGCGCGGCAATTCGCCGGCGACGACCAGCGCGCCGGCAATCCGCGCTTTTCCGCCGCCAACCGCGCACGGCTGCAGGCGTTCTTCCAGGACCTGGCGCCGCTGCAACAGCGCCTGGACTGTTCGACCGCCCAACTGATGATCGCCTGGACCACCCGCCCGGGCGCGGTCAGCTTGGCCCTGTGCGGCGCGCGCACGCCGCAACAGGCCATGCAGAACGCCGGCGCGGCCAGGCTGACCCTGGACGCTGCCGCCATTGCCGCCATCGACGCGGCGGCCGCGCGCCATCTCAACACGCTGGACTGAACCCCAAGGACCCCCACATGCCGCACAACAAGGAAGCGCGCCTGAACCGCCTGCTCAACGCCGGGCGCTGCCTGGACATCGCCGTGGACCATGGCGTCTGCAACGAACCCGGCTTTCTCGACGGGCTGGAAAACATGCCGGCCGTCATGGAACAGTTGGCCGCGGCGCGGCCGGACGCCATCCAGCTCAACTACGGCCAGGCCGACCTGCTGCAGCAGCGTCCGGGCCGCGACAGGCCCGCGCTAGTGATGCGCCTGGACATGGGCAACCCCTACAACGCCACCACCCACCGCGTCATGTGGGCGGTGCTGCAGAACACGCAGGACCCGGTGCTGCCGGCCGTGCAGATGGACGCGGCCTGCGTCGTCGTCAACCTCTTCATGCTGCCGGATGAACCCGACCTGTTCCGCCAGTGCGTCGCCAACATCGCCCGCGTGCGCGCCGACTGCGACCGCTATGGCATGCCGCTGATGATAGAACCGCTGGTCATGGCGCCCCATTCGGCGCGCGGCGGCTACATGGTGGACGGCGACGCCGAAAAGATCGTCACGCTGGTGCGGCTTGCCCGTGAAATGGGCGCCGACATCGTCAAGGCCGACCCCACCAGCAACACGCAGGACTTCCACCGCGTGGTGCAGGCGGCGCGCTGCCCGGTACTGGTGCGCGGCGGCGGCCGGGAGGATCTGCGGCAGGTGTTCGAGCGGTCGCGCGAATTGCTCGACCAGGGCGCGGTGGGCCTGGTCTACGGCCGCAATGTCTACCAGCACGCGAATCCCTCGGCGGTGGTGCGGGCGTTGATGGCGATGATCCATCGCGACGCCAGCGCCAGGGAGGCCTGGGGAATATACGAAGGCCCGGCCCCGCATACCGGACACCCCTAGCGCGGCGACCCCGCCTGGCGGCCCTTCCCGCGAAGCTGCTCCAGCAACGCGACGGCGCGATCGGTGCGCACGTCGTGCTCGGCGGCCATCTGCCTGGCGATCGTATCGATCTCGTCGCCCGCGGCCCCCGCGACCAGCGCGATATTGCGGGCATGCAGCGCCATGTGCCCGCGCTGGATGCCTTCGGTGGCCAGCGCGCGCAGCGCGCCCAGGTTTTGCGCCAGGCCCACGGCCACCGCGATCTCGCCCAGCTCCTGGGCCGTCTTCACGCCCATGATCTTGAGCGACAGTTGGGCCAGCGGATGCGTCTTGGTCGCTCCGCCCACCAGGCCCACGGGCATCGGCATTTCCAGCGTGCCGACCAGCGCCCCGGAGGTGTCCTTTTCCCAGGTGGACAACGAGGTATAGCGGCCATTGCGGCATGCCCAGGCATGCGCGCCGGCCTCCACCGCGCGCCAGTCGTTGCCCGTGGCGACGATGACGGGGTCGATGCCGTTCATGATGCCCTTGTTGTGCGTGGCCGCGCGATAGGGATCCACGGCCGCGAAGGTATAGGCGTCCAGCACGCCCTCCACGATCTCCTCCCCGCTGCGCTCGCGGGTCGTGAGGGTCTCCGGCGTCAGGCGCACGCGGGCCCGCGCCAGGCGCAGGTCGGCCAGGTTGGACAGGATGCGCAGGCGCACCTGCCCGCCCGTCAGCTTCTCCACCAGCGGAGATACCGACTCCGCCATGGTGTTGACGGTGTTGGCGCCCATGGCGTCGCGCACGTCCACCAGCAGGTGCAGCACCACCATCGGTCCGCGCGGCGTATCGGGAAAGACGTGGACGTCGATGTCGCGGCAGCCGCCGCCCAGGCCGATCAGCACCTTGTCGCGGCTATTGGCGATCTCCAGGATCTGGTCGCGGCCTTTCAGCAGCGCCAGCCGCGCGCCATACGGGTCGGTGATGCCCAGGATCTGCACCTGCGCGCGCATGATGGGGCCGGTGCTGGACGTTTCAAAGCCACCGGTATCGCGCGCCAGCTTGGCCATGAACGAGGCCGCCGCCACGACAGAGGGCTCTTCGACCGCCATCGGCACCAGCACGTCCCGGCCGTTGACCTGGAAGTTGCCGGCCACGCCAAAGGGCAATTCGAACGTGCCGATCACGTTCTCGATCATGCCGTCCGCGCGCGGCACCGGCAGCGCGCCGGGCTGGGCGACGAGGGCAATCTCTTCGTCGGTAAGCCCGGTTACCTGGGCAACGTGCGCCAGGCGCTGGGCGGGAGTCAAGGCACGAAAATTGGGCAGGCGCGAATCGGCCATGGAAAATCTCCTGAATGGTTATGGTTGCTTGCGGATGGAACGTGCGCGGCGGCGGCCCGGGCGCTCAGCCCGATTCATGGCCGGCCGCCCGGTCGCGGGACATGAAACGCCGCAGGCCCGCCTTGGCCTCGTCGCTGGTGAACGCACGCTGCCCCAGCAGCGCCTCGCGGCGGAACGCCTCGTCCAGCGAAAGATGCCCCAACGTCAGCGCCGCTTCCTTGATGACCGACACGGCGACCTGCCCCTTGCGGGCGATCGACAGGGCATATTCCAGCGCCACGGTTTCTAGCTCGCCGGGAGCCACCACGCGATTCAACAGGCCCATTTCAGCGAGCCGCGCCGCGGGAAAGCGCTCGGCCGTCAGCATCAGCTCCATGGCCAGCGCGAACGGAATCTGCCGCACCAGGCGCACCAGCGTGCCCCCGGCCGGCACGAAACCCAGCGATGCCTCCGGCAAGGCGAAGGTGGCGGTGTCCGAGGCAATCCGGATATCGGCGGCCAGCATGATCTCGAAGCCGCCGCCCAGGCACAGGCCATTGATCGCCGCCACCACGGGTTTATGGAAACCCGCCTGTTTCAGATGCGCCCCGTCCCATTCCGATATGTCGAAGCGGCCTTCGGCCAGCGCCGGAATGGACTCGCCCAGGTCGGCGCCCACGCAAAAGGCCCGGTCGCCGTTGCCGCCCAGCAGGATCACCCGCACGTCGGGGTCTTCGTTGGCCCGGACAAACGCCTGGGCCAGCGCGTCGTACATGGCCAGGGTCAACGCGTTCAACTTTTCAGGCCGGTCGAACCGGATATGCGCGATGGCGTCACTGACCGAATAGGAAATGCTCATCAGACGACTCCCTCCGCCACGTAGCGGTCATAGTCGGCGGCGGCGACCCCGAGCCAGCCCTTCAGCACGACCTCGTTGTGCTCGCCGAAACCGGGCGCCGCCCCCTGCGCCCGCACGGGCGTGCGGGACAGCTTCATGGGACTGCCGAACGCCTGGACCTCCGCGCCATCGACCTCGATGGGCACGAACATGTCCCGGGCCTGCAGGTGGGGGTCGTCCACCACCTCGGCGATGGTCTTGATGGGCGTCACCGGGATGGTGTCGCCGGCGATGGCCTCCAGCTCCGCCTTCGTACGCACGCCGCACCATCCCTGGACGATGGGCTGCACCCGCCTTGCGTAGACCTCGGGATCGAAGCGCTGGGCCATGGTGGCGATCTCCGGATCATTGATCAGCCCCGGCTCCCCGAAGAGCCGGCAGGCCTCGCCCCAAAACTTGTCCGTATAGGCCCCGAAGAACACAAAGCCATCCTTGCAGGCATATTGCCCATAGGGCTTCACGAAGGGATGGTCGTTGCCCAAGGGCTCCCCGATGACGCCGTCGACCGTGTAGTTGACGATGGCGTGCTCCGTCAGCGTGACCACCGAATCCTGCTGGGCCACGTCCACGAGCTGCCCCTTGCCCGAGCTCCGCATGTCGATGACGGCCGCCAGCGCGGCGATGGCCGCATAGAACGACGCGGACAGGTCTCCGATGATCGTGCCCACGCGCAGCGGCGCCTTGCCCTTCTCGCCGTTGAGGGACCACAGGCCGCCCGTGGCCTGGGCGCTGTTGTCATAGGCCGGCCGCCTGGCGTTGGGGCCGGTCTGGCCAAACCCGCTGATCGACACGTAGATGAGCCGGGGATTGCATTCCTTCAGCGTCTCGTAGCCCAGCCCCATGCGCGCCATGGTTCCGGGCCGGAAATTCTCGACGAGCAGATCGGCCTTGCCGACCAGCTCGCGCAGCAGCGCCCGCCCCTGCTCCGATTTCAGGTCCAGGCTCACGCCCAGCTTGTGGCGGTTGTATTGCGCGAAGAACGCGCTGGCCTGTCCATGCGCGCCCTCGACGAACGGCGGAAAGCTCCGCACATAGTCGGGTTCGGCCGGGTTCTCGATCTTGATCACCGTGGCCCCCAGGTCGGCCAGCATCATCGTGCAATACGGGCCTGCCACCACCCGCGTCACATCGATCACCACCAGTCCCCGCAAGGGACCCACGCCTAAAGGCAGTTGCGCCAGATCATGATTCACTTCGTTCCCTCCGATGCAAGGCCCATGGACGCGGTGTCCATGCGCTGGAATTCCGTGGCGGATCCTTCAGGGCCGGCGCAGGCGTCCGCGTATGCGTCCGCGTCCGGCAGCGCCGTTCCCACGTGTCCGCGCTCGATGTACAGCGTTCTGCTCTGCACGTCCTCGAGCAAGGACGCATTCGACTCGGTGACCACCACGCACAGCTGCGGATGCGACGCCCGCAGCCCGCGCAGCGAATCGCCGTACTGGCGCGCCAATGCCGGCGCCAGGCCCTGGAACGGCTCGTCCAGCAGCACGAAGCGCGTGCCGACCATCAGCGCGCGCGCAAGCGCCACGATCTTGCCCTGCCCGCCCGACAGCGCGGCGCCGGAACGCGGCAGCAGCGCCTTCAACTGCGGAACGCTGGTCAGCACGGCGTCCAGCCGCCGCCGGATTTCCGGGGCGGGCACTCGCAGCACGTCGCAGGGCAGCGTGATGTTCTGCTCGACCGTCAGCGTCGGCAGGATCACCCGGTCCTCGGGCGCATACCCGAAGCCCTGGGCCGCCCGCCGGAAGGCCGGACGCTGCGCGATGTCCTCTCCGTCCAGCAGCACCCGGCCCGACTTCAACTTCGCAAGGCCCATGATGCTGCGCAGCAGCGTCGTCTTTCCGGCGCCGTTCCTGCCCACCACCGCCACCGTCTGGCCGGCGTCCAGCAAGACATCCACCCCGCGCAGCACGGCATGCCCCGCCAGGTCCACATTCATTGCCTGGATGTGCAGACTCATCGCACCCCCAGCACTTCACGCCGGACCACCGGGTCCGCGAAGACCTTGCGCGGCTCGCTGTCGGCGGCGATGCGGCCGTCTATCCATGCCGCGACCCGCGTCGCGTATTTCAGGACAATGTCCACGTCGTGCTCCACGAACCAACTGGTGACCTTGCGCAGCGTCAGCGCTCGCATCAGCGTCTGCATGACGCCGTGCTTGTCCTCCGAGGCCACGCCGCTGGTGGGCTCATCCATGATGACCAGCTTGGGCTCCAGCATCAGCGCGATCGCCACATCGAGCAGCTTGCGATGCCCCTCGGGCAGCACCATCGTCGGGTGCGCCGCATACCGGTCCAGCTCCACCAGTTCCAGCATCTCGGCCACCGCATTCTGGTCGGCGGAATCGGACAGCGAGGTCCAGCGCGACAGCCTTCCCTGCCGGCTTGCGGAGGCCAGCTCCAGGCACTGCCGCACCGTATGGTCCTGAAATAGCTGCGGCAGTTGGAACGAACGGCCCACGCCCAGCCTGGCGATCTGCCGCGGGCCGTGGCGCGTGATGTCCACCCCTTCAAGAAACACCTTGCCGCTGGACGGCTTCAGGTAGCCCGTGCAGATATTGATGAAGGTGGTCTTGCCGGCGCCGTTGGCGCCGATCACCGCCAGATGTTCGCCATGGTTCAGCGCGAAGTCGATCTCGTCGGCGGCATTCACGCCGCCAAAGCGCAGCGTCAGCCCTTCCGTGCGCAGCAGTTCCCCGTGTAGCGAGCTCATCGGGCACCTCCCGTGGCAAGCCGCGCGCGAGCCTGTTCCAGCCAGCCCACCATCCCGGCGGGCGCGAAGAAGATCACGGCGATCAGCGTCAGGCCAAGCAGCATCTGCCAGGCATTGGTGAAGTACACGGCGGCGGTGAGCTTGATCGTCTCGAACACGGCCGCTCCGAAGAAGGCGCCCAGCGCGTGGCCGGATCCGCCGAGGATGGCGATGAAGACGTACTCGCCGGACCGGATCCAGTAGCCGCTTTCCGGCGTCACCAGGCCCTGCTCCAGGCTCAGCAAAGCGCCCGACAGCCCGACCAGCGCCGCCGACATGATGTAGCCCTGCGCCAGCGTGGCCCGCGCCGACACGCCGATGTATTCAAGCCGCGTTTCGTTCGTCCGGATGGCCACCATCACCTGGCCGGCCGACGACTCGAAGTAGCGCTGGATCAGCCAGGTCAGCGCCACGGCCAGCGTCAGGGCCAGCGCCAGCACCCCGAACTCGAACTCGCCACGGTCCAGTGTCATGCCCAGCAGCGTCGGCCGCTCGAAGCGCAGGCCGTCCGTGCCGCCGGTCCAGGCATACAGCTTGCCGGCCAATGCGAACAGCACCATGGAAATCCCCAGATTGAGCATGCCGAAGAAAATGCCGCGATAGCGCGAGACGAACGCCGCGGCAATCGTGCCGGCGCACACGCTGGCCAGCACGCCGGCGCCGACGACAACCAGCGCGTCCGCGCCGGGAAAGAGCCGAGCGGTGAACGCGGCGGCGTAACCGCCGATCGCCGCATACATCGCATGGCCGAATGACACCTGGCCGGCCCGCAGCAGCACGGTCAAGCCCAGCGCGGCAAGCCCGGCGCACAGGAAGCCGATGACCGGCACGCGCAGCCCGGGCCAGAACCAGCAGGCAGCCAGCGCCAGCAGAAAGCCCAGCGCGGCGGCCGGCAGAATGAAGAAACGTTGCATCAGATCCTCCGGGCCGTGGCGGCGGAAAACAGGCCATGCGGGCGCACCAGCAGCACCGCGACCATCATGAGATAAGGCATCACCACCTCCAGCTCGGGCAGCGTATAGACGGCCATGGCCCTGGCCAGGCCGATCAGCAGGGCCGCCACCAGCGCGCCGGTGATCTGGCCCAGGCCCGCCGTGGCGATCACGGCAAAGGACGTCACGATCATTTCGGCGCCCAGGCCCGGCACGAAGGACGTCAGCGGAACCGAGAGCGCACCGCCCAGCGCCCCCAGGGCGCCGGCCAGCCCGAAGGTCAGCATGCCCACGCGCGAGGCATTGATGCCCAGCGCGGTGGCGACCTCGCGGTGGTGGATCACCGCGACGATCTGGCGGCCCGCTATCGAGTGCTTCAACAGGAACTGCAGCGCGGCATACGCCGCAAGCGCCACGCCCGGCACGAACAGCAACTGGTAGTTCATGAACGTCACGCCCACCAGTTCCGTCGTCCCCATGCGCGCCGCCAGCTCGCCCGCGTTGACGGGGGTCGCCCCCCAGATCATGCGTTGCAGGTCTTCCAGCACCATGAACGCCGCGAACGTCACCAGCAGTTGAAGCACGGGATCGCGATCCTGGAAGTGCCGGAGCAGCCCTCGCTCCAGGAACATCCCCAGGCATCCGCCAACCAGCGCCGCGGCCACGAACAGCGCGGCCACCATCAATGGCGTGGATGGTGCATGCGGCGCCAGCCAGCCCAGCAGCGTCGCGGCGCTGTAGCCGCCAAAGGCATACAGGCTGCCGTGCGCCACGTTGACCACGCCGAACACGCCGCAGATCAAGGTCAGGCCCAGCGCGATGAGAAACAGCAGGCTTGCGTAGGACACGCCGTCCACGCCCGCCAGCAAGAGCAGATTGAAGTCCATGACTAGGGGTTGCCGCTAGGGTTGATTCAATTGCCGACGCGCTTGATCTGGCTGTTCTGCAACAGCTCGGGCTTGAGCGTCTTGACCCAGTCGACCGACTTCTGCCCGACGGGCGGCGCCACGATGTCCGCCGGATAGAACGACAGCTCGCCCACGACCGGGAAGGTCTGCGAACTGTCCTTGCGGGTGACGCCGTAGAGCTGGCCCTGCAGCGCCTGGCCGTCTTCCCGCATGCGGATGGGACGAGACAGCCCGCGGTATTCCAGCGTGCGCAAGGTGGCGGCAAGCTGATCCGGCGTTGGCCAGTTCCCGCCGTTCTCCGCCAGCGCCTTCTTATAGGCGCCCGTCGAGGCCTTCAGGGCCTGGATCATGTGATACACGGCAAAGTTCGGATAGGCGCCCGTGCGTTGCTTGAACTTCTGCACGAATGCGCGCGTTTCGGGGTCGTCAGCGAACTCCGGATCCGCGAAATAGCCATCCCCCACGAAGCCCACGATGACGCCGGGCGGCACCGCGTCGCCCAGCCGCTCCAGCGATGAGTCGGCCAGCGGCAGCACGAACTGCGAATTCTTCAGCAACCCGCGCTGGGATGCCTGGCGCAGGAAAGTGTCCAGGTCGCCGCCCCAGGCGGTCGACAGCACGACGTCCGGGCGCAATGCCTGCAGGCGCGTCACTTCGCTGGAGAAATCCGGCGCGCCGAACTTGGGGAACAGCTCGGCCACGATCTTGACGTCGGGCTTCAAGGCCTGCAGGGTAAGGCGGAAGATCTCCCAGGAATCGCGTCCCCAGGCATAGTCCTGGTTCACCACGGCAATCGTCTTGAAGTCCGGCTTGGTCCGCAGCAGGTGCAGCACGGCCGCCACCATTTCCATGGTGCCGTTCGGACCGGTGCGGAACACATAGCGGTAGCGCTGCGCTTCCAGCACCTTTTCGCTGGAGCATTCCCACAGGATGTTGACGATCTTCAGATCTTCGGCAACCGGCGCCAGCGCATTGCAGTAGCCGCTGGATATCGCCGACAGCATCAGCTTTTCGCCCGGCTCCTGCGCCAGCCTGCGGTACTCGGCCAGGAATTTCTCCGCGCCCTGCCCTTCGTCGATCCAGGTCTGCCTGAGCTTCACGCCATCGATGCCGCCCGCCGCGTTGAACTCCTCGATCCACATGTCCGCCGCCACCTTCGCGGGCGCGCCCAGCACCGAGGCCGAACCCGTCATGAAGGTGCTCATGCCGAGCTTGAGTTCGGCGGGACGGCTTTGCTGCGCCATCGACGTGGCGGACAGCGCAAGCAGGGCGGCGCCTACGCCCAGGATTCTGGCTAGCGATTTCATGGTTTGTCTCCTCAGCCTTCAGACTGATAATGTTTTAGTGAGTGAATAATGACGTTTAAGACGCCCGGCGAACATGTAGAAAAAACACATGCGCCAGATGTTCTTGTGTCTCTTAAACACATCGCCATTGCTGAGCACCTGATTCATTCAGGGTTTTCACTGAACTTTTCCAAGGACGAAGCACATGCGGGAATCCGCCCTTACGGCGCAAGCGGCCACGGAGCTGCTGGCTATGCTCCAGCGCAACGCAAGCGCCCGGGACTACGACCAGATGCTGGCCCGCATGGAGGCCACCACGCCGGACCCCACCGAACGCGCCTTGCTGGCGGGCAGCATCCGCACGGCCATCGCCATCTGCGAACAGCAGGCCCTGCAGCAGCGCCGTGAAAAAAGCCTGCTGGTGGTGCTGGAAAGCGTCAACGACCTGACCGCGATCCGCGACCTGGAACTCGTGCTGGGCGCGATCGTCCGCCGCGCAAGGCAGATCTTCGCGTCGGACATCGGCTACCTCACCAACTTCGACCGCGTCCGCAACGACTTCTACATCCGGGCCACCGACGGCGCGATCTCCGAGCGCTTCAAGAACGTCCGGGTGCCGCCGGACCACGGCATCTGCGGGCACGTCCTCAAGCACAAGACGCCCTATCACTGCAGCGACTATCTTGCGGACGGCGGCTTCGCGCATGACCGCGGGATCGACCTGGCGATCAAGGACGAAGGCGTTCAATCCTTGCTGGGCGCGCCCCTCATGGTGGGCAGCCATTGCATCGGCGTCCTGTGCATCTGCGACCGGCAGCCGCGCCACCACGCGCCCTGGGAAATCGCGATGCTGTCCACGCTGGCCGCGCAGGCCGCCATCGCCATGGAGAACGCGCGCCTGTTCCAGGAGGCGCAGGTGGCGCTGCAGCGCGCAAGCGAAGCCAACGCATCGCTGCACCGCCAGGCCGCCGAAATCCAGACGGCGGCCGAAGCCCAGGAACAGATGACCAAGCTGGTTGCCAGCGGCTGCACCGTGCTCGACCTCCTGAACATGGTGGCCTCATTGCTGGACGGCCACATCGCCCTGCTGGACGAGGCCGAGCAACCGACCCAGCGCACCAGCGCGGGCAACGCCGACGCCCTCGTCGGCGACCAACTGGAAGCCCTGCTGCAGCACACGCGCACGCAGGACGCAGTCCATCTTGCCCTGTCCGCATGCCGCCGCACCGGCAGGTCGCATGAAGTCGAATGCGAAGGCGGCATCCACGTCCGCGCCGCCGCGCTCATGGGCGCCGACCGTCTGCTGGGGGCCATGCTGATCGCATCGGCCGGGCCCATGACGCCCACGCAGATCCGCACTTTCGAACGCAGCGCGCTGGTCGCGGGCGTCGTTCTGCTGTCGCAGGAGCGGCGCGAACTTTTAGGCAGCAACGAATCCGCCGCGGCGATCCGCGCGCTGGTGAGTTGGCAACAGGAAAGCCTATCCGCGCTTCAATCCAGGGCCAGCCCCTTTGGCCTCAATCTCTCCGAGCCCCTGCGCATGGCGGTCCTGAGCGTCGAAGAACGCAACGTCGAATACGCATTGCGCCGGCTGCGTCCGGGCACTCCACGCGGAACGCTGCTGGAGAATTTCGAGGGATTCATCGTCGCCATCTGCGCCGAAGGCGCCTTCGACCACCTGCACCGCACGTTCCAGGACACCCTGCTCACGGACGAGCGCCTCGACACGCAAGGCGTCATCTCTGCCCCGCTTGCCAGGGTGGACGCGCTGCCCAATTGCTACCGGGCGCTCAAGCGGGGAATCGACATCCTCAACACCCTGGGCCGATCACGCGAAATCGTGGCCGAGGCGGGGCTGTCCATGTATTCGCTCTTGTTCGAACAGCGGCAAGCGGCGGATGTTGCCGGCTTCATCGACGCCACGGTCGGAAAGCTCGTTGCACACGACCAGCGCCGCAACACCGGCCTGGCCGACACGCTGCTGGCCTATCTGGAACACGCGCAGAACGCACGGTCCACCGCCGAGCATCTGCGGATCCACGTCAACACGCTGCGGCAACGCCTGGAGGCCGTGGACGACCTGCTCAAAGGGTGGCGGCAGGAAGGACGCTTTCTTGAACTGCATGTCGCGCTGCGATTGCACAAGCTGCGCAAGGGATTGCGGGACACGGCGGCCAGCGGGACGACCAATGATCCCCTCGGCGCGGACGCCGGCTGGGTCCAGCCTTGACGGCGTCCGGAACGTTTTCGATCACAGCGGAGGCGCATATGAGCAACGACGAAATTTCCATCCGGCAAGTCGTCGCCACATGGATGGCGGCAAGCACCAGCGGCGATCTCGCCCGCGTTCTTGAGCTGATGACTGACGATGTGGTTTTCATGGTCCCCGGCCAGGAGCCGTTCGGCAAGCAGGCGTTTTCCGACGCCTCGGTAAGCATGGCGGGCATGAAGATGGAAGGCGCTTCCGAGATCGTCGAAATCCAGGTGCTGGGAGACTGGGCCTTCATCCGCAACCGGATCGAGATGACCGCCACCCCGCCCGGCGGGGCTGCCGTGCGGCGTTCAGGCTATACGCTGACGCTGTTGCGCAAGGAACCCGACGGGCAGTGGCGGCTTGCGCGCGATGCGAACCTGATGACCCCGAAGCCCGGCGCGCACGCACCGGCGCCCGGTCAATCGTCCGGCTGAGACGCTGTCAGGCCCTGTTGGCACGCAGGCTATGGCGTGACCCGCTGCGGCGTCTTTGCCGCCCCCTTCCCGCCAACCAGGCCGCCAAGGGTGCCGATAAAGAAGTCCAAGGTTTCGGACATCGCTACTCCCACCGGCTGCCCCTGCAGATTCCACTCGGGGAAATGGCCGTCCACGGCCATTCGCGCCAGGCCGTACACCAGCGCCCGCGCAGCAATCTGCGCCTGGGCGGTACGCGCGTCCCCAAGCTCCTGGCCAAACGCTTCGTCGAGCAAGGACTGCATGTGGCCGCGGATGGCCTGGTTGTTCTCGACCATGGTCGCGGATCCGTCGTAGTCAATGCGCTGGCGGTCGCTGATCACGCGAAAGTGCGTGGGATTCGCCGCGGCCCACGCCAGGTACGCGTGGCCGATGGCCGCGAAACGCTCCAGCGCCGAACCGCCCGACGCGCGGCTCAGCGCTGCGTCCACGTCTACACGCAGCCGCTGCGTCGCCTGCTCGGCCACCGCGGTCAACAGGGCCGTGCGGCTGGCGAAGTGCCGAAACGGGGCGCCGGGCGATACGCCAGCGCGCTTGGCCGCCTCTCGAACGCTCAACCCCTCGACGCCCTGCTCCTCGATGATCTCCACGGCGGCCGCAATGAGCGCCTCGCGCAGATTGCCGTGGTGATACGCAATGCGCTGCGATGCGTCGGGAGTGCGGGCGGCCATGAAAGCTCCGGATGAATGTAATCGGTGATTATTTTGCGCTATAGTACGGCACGCTATGTATTCAGTGATTACATTGCGCCTTGCGCGCGCGTCGAAGGAGACGTTCATGAGATTTCCGGTCTTGTCCCTTGCCATCACCGCCCTCCTCGTCTGGCCGGCCGCGCCAGCCGCGGCGCAGGAACCTCCCAGCCTTCAGATCGCCTGGCCGCCCGAAGGCGCCAGCGTCCCGCTGGGCAAGGACAGCGACGGCGCAATCGGGGTCGTCGTCCATAGCAACTTCAAGCTCATGGCCGCCGGCCAGTGCGGCGCCGACACGCGCTGCGGCCACATCCACATGAAGATCGATCCCCAGGGCGACACCTGCAACCTGCCGGGCCGGCCGTACAACAGCATGAACAGCGATGTCGGCGGCTCGCTGATCCAAGCCAACTTCGGGGCCTGCCCATCGCCCCTGGGCGAACACGTGATCGGCGTGTTGCTGGCCGACGATCACCACAAGCCCGTGCTGGTGGACGGCAAGCCCGTGACCGCCCTGGTAAGAATCCAGACTCGCTGAAAGCAAGGCTGCCGCCCGCACGCATGCCAGGCGCGCGATCGGATCGGTTTGGCTGTACCCTGAACGCACTGAAATCCGCATGCGGTTCATAGGGGAAGCTCATGGCCAAGCTGATCGTCTGGAATCTGGTGTCCGTGGATGGCTATTTCGAAGGCGCCAAGAAGTGGGACCTCGACTTCCACAACCTTGCCTGGGGTCCGGAATTAAACAAGCTGAGCGAAGAATTCGGCGACAAAGCCGCCGTCCTCGTCTTCGGCCGGGTGACCTACGAAGGCATGGCCAGCTACTGGACATCGGCCGAGGCCGAGTCCAGCATCGTCTCGGCCTACATGAACGCGCTGCCAAAACTGGTGGCCTCTCGCACGCTGAAATCGGCGGACTGGAACAACAGCCGGATCAGCGCCGACATCGTGCCGGAACTCACGCGCATGAAGGCCGAAGAGACGAAACCGTTGTATATCTTCGGCAGCGCCGAACTCACGCATTCCCTGCTCGAAGCCGGCTTGGTCGACGAGCTGATGCTTTGCATCGTGCCGGTGGTTCTGGGCGAAGGCACGCTGTTCTTCAAGCCAGGCCGGGAGTTGCGGCTCGATCTCACCGACACCCGCCGGCTTGAGAACGGCGCGCTCATCAATACCTACGCGGTGAAACCGGCCACGTGAGGCCGGCAGGTGAAGCCCGCGCGTAAAGCGCGGCAAGTGAAGCACGGCACGTGAAACGCGGCGCCGCGGACTCAAGCCTTCCGCGCGTAATGTCCCAAAAACATGGCGACCGCTGAATCAGCCACCCGCTCGCGCTCTGCCTTGGCCAGCGGCGGCTGCCCCAACGTAACCTGGGGCCAGAAAGCAAAACTCTTCACCAGCCCCTCCAACTGATGCCCCGCGAAGCCGGGATCGGCGTCGATCAGGCGCCCGTCGGCAATGGCAGCCTGTATCCAGGCGGTAACGCCGCTGCCCTTCTCGTCCATGCGGCAAACAATGTCCTGCGCGCGGTCCGGAGCATGGATGATCTCCGCCATCGCCACCCGCGCCAGATCGATGAAACTCGCATCGCCCAGCAGCTCGAGCTTCTGCATCAAGAGCTGCCGCAATTGCTGCGCCAGCGGCAGATCGGGCCGGTACGCAACGTCGACGCTGGCCGCGCTGCTGGCCCACAACTGTTCGAGCATCAGCGCGAACAGCTCTTCCTTGCTGGGGAAATGGTTGTAGACCGTGCGCTTGGACACGCCCGCCGCCTGGGCAATGCGGTCCATGCTGGTCGCCTCGTAACCCGCGGTACGGAATTCTTCCACCGCCGCGCGCACGATGTCGTCGCGCTTGCGGTCGGTCAGGCGCTTGGACGGACGGGAAACGGCGGGATCCTGGCTTTTGGATGGCATGCCGGAAATTTTACACCGGCCAGTGTACTTTTCTAAAAATGGAAACTACACTGTGTAGTGTAATTTTTGATCCGCCCCATGAAGCGACCGCGCCTCCGATTGTTCATCCTTATCCTGCTTGGAATCCTTGTCGTGACCTCCCTCGCCCTCTGCCACCGCCCCGCCCTGCCCAGCCATGCGGAATCGCCGCAACATCGGGACGGGCGCTTTCAAAACCCGCTCCCGCGCCCGGCCATGGGCTTTTGGAAAGGCGTGAAGCTCGCCTGGACCTTCTTCTTCGCCAAGCCCGCCGGAACCGTTCCGGACATCCCCATCCCGGTGCGCGCCCTGGACCGCGCACAGCTCGACGCCGCGCCCGACCGCAGCCTCTACCGGCTCGGGCATTCCACCCTGCTCATGAAGCTGCGCGGCCGCTACTGGCTGACGGACCCCGTCTTCTCCGCACGCGCCTCGCCGGTGCAATGGGCCGGCCCCGCGCGCTTTCACGCGCCGCCTATCAGCATCGAAGACCTGCCCCCGATCGCGGGCGTCATCCTGTCGCACAACCACTACGACCACCTGGACCGCGCCGCTGTCGCGAAACTGGACGCCAAGACCGGCCGGTTCATCGCGCCGTTGGGCGTCGGCGACCAGTTGATCGCCTGGGGCATAGACCCCGCCAAGGTCGAACAACTGGACTGGTGGCAATCCACCGACGTCGACGGCCTGCGCCTGACCGCCACCCCCGCCCAGCACTTCTCCGGCCGCGGACTGACCGACAGCGACCGCAGCCTCTGGGCCTCGTGGGTCATCCAGGACGACGACCTGCGCGTGTTCTTCAGCGGAGACAGCGGCTACTTCGACGGCTTCAAGGCGATAGGCGACGCGTACGGCCCCTTCGACCTGACCTTGATGGAGACCGGCGCCTACGATAAACGCTGGGCGTTTGTGCACATGCAGCCCGAAGAGACCCTGCAGGCGCATATCGACCTGCGCGGCAAGTGGCTCCTGCCGATTCACAACGGCACGTTCGATCTGGCGATGCATCCTTGGGAGCAGCCCTTCGAGCGCATCGTGAAATTAGCGGCGGCCAATCAGGTGGCGCTTACGACGCCGGTAATGGGAGAGCGGGTCGATATCCGAGTGCCGGAGCCGGGGACGTCCTGGTGGAGAAAAGAAGGCGCATCTTGAGCCGCGCGACGAGCGAGTCAAGCCGGGCATCGATGCGAAAGAGGCAGGAGAAAGTGCGCCGGCAAAACTCCCCGAGCAGGTTCGCCAAAGCACGGGCGCTGCCTTTCCCACCTCATCTGGGGCCGACGATTCGTGCCAGCGTTTGTTCCAACTGGTCCCGATCCGCGGTTCGTTTGGCGGCGGTACGCTGGGCCAGGTTATGCAACTTGCGTCGCACTGCCGGCAAGCCAACCGCGTGTGGAAGCCCGATCAGGCCGAAGTCCGACTGCTCATCTTCTACGGCCCTCAGAAACGCGCATGACGGCTCGTCCAGCCACCCTGCCACGCGAGCCAGTAGCCGCTCATGGATCTCCAGCAGGGTTCTGGCCTCGATCGGCGCGGCCGTCATTCCCTTGAAGTGCGCATCAAAGGTCACAGCGAAATCCGCCGGTACGCGAGGCGCCAGCATCTCCCAGGCGGGCTTGGGACTGCAGGTCAGATACACAAGAAAGGTTCGCCAAAGTACCGAGTCAGCTCGCTCATCCTCCAACAACAATCCGATATCGAAAAGATCACGCGGATGCTGCCGGGACAATGCCGCAGCCAGCTTTCCGGCATAGAGATCGGCGAAGTTCAGCACCTGCACGGAGGCAAATCCGAACGCCTCCTCCACTTTCGGACGCACCACCATGCTCCGCACTGGATGGACCGTGCCGCGCATAACCGGCGTCGTCTCGATCTGCACGCGCGCGCGGCCGCGACTGGCCACCAACCGAGTGACCGCACCCTCGCCCGCGGACAACTGCACCTGCAATTTCATTGGACGTGCACGGAGGATATCCGCCAGTCGTCCGAGTGCTTCTGCAATCAGCCTTGCGTCCTCGACATAGTCATGCACCGGCAGCCAAGCCAGATCGATGTCTACCGACAGGCGCGGCAAGTCGTGCTCGAACAGATTGATGGCCGTGCCGCCCTTAAGTGCGAAGCCCGGCTCCTGAGCCAGTACCGGCAAGATCTCAACCAGCAGGCGCACTCGGTCGGTGTAGCGCCGATCCCAACGGTCAAGCCAGGTGTTCATCAAGGTCTCCTGGCAACGTGATCTGGTAGGTAGGATGCAGACGTCCCCCCGGCACCAATGCTCGCTTGCCCCGGCCTAGGTCAACGCCATCCAGAGGTACATGGGACAACCACGCATGCCGATGGCGTCCGGCCAGCGCCAAGAATAACCGTTTAGCCTTGATGCTGCGGCAGTGGCGCAACAGCAGGCCAACCCGCTGCGGTCGCAGCGTAGTCATGGCCTGCATCAGCGCATCGGCCTCGTACACCAGCGCCGCGTCCGAGACCTCATCGCACAGCTCCAACATGGCCCGCTCGGACGTCGAGCAAACCAGGGTATCGGCACCGGGCGCAGCCTGATGCCAGTCCAGCCCTTGGTCGGACAGCGCTTTCTCGAACAATTCGGTGGTGTACGACACGATTGGCAGGTCAAACGGCCCCTTGCCAAGAAACTCGAAGCGTTGTTCCAGCGGTAGTTGTCCCAGCCAGCCAGGCGGCCGCTCCGGCCCATAAAGGGTGATCGTCCCGGCATCACCTAAGCGCAGGTAGTGTTCGTGCCCCTGCAGGCTCAGCGCAAAGCGGCCCCCGACGTGCAGCGGCATCCCCTCCCCAATCTGGAGGCTGCGAACCACGCCCTCCCACCGCAGGCGCCCTCCCTTGCGCATATAAACGCTGCGCGCCGGCGACACCAGCCAACTACTGCTCACGTAGCGCGCGACGAGGCTGCTGGAGTACCCATGCGCCCGCAACCAGCGACTTGACACCAAGCGCGAATCATCCAGTTGCACCAGCAATTGGTTTAATTTTCCGGATTTTTGATCACTCATAGCGCCTAATCTATATATTTTGTAAACCCCATGCAAGCAATTTGGTTTTAGCACGTCCGAAAATCAACACTAATAGTGACTTTAATGCACTAACGACAAACTAGTTTTATCCCACGATGAATTTCGAACGATTTGGAACTCCCAGCGATCCATCGCCATCGCCCCTGTACACGCCCATCCGCTTGATTCACCGCGTCCAATCTCTACCGATCTCCCTCTGCCGCCCCCTTCAACCGCTCCAGTACAATCCCGGCTTTGGCGACGTTGTGATCGCCCACCATCTGGACCCCAA
>RCUP01000477.1_pt1 | contig 30020 bp, 29 predicted proteins | sample 2166341 | NCBI WGS metagenome assembly RCUP01 (sample SAMN09932325, study PRJNA488358) | compost metagenome | isolation source: compost soil in succinonitrile-enriched | place: Germany: Experimental Botanical Garden | reverse complement strand
CCGCTACTCGACGATCGTGCCTCCGCCCAGCGCCTTGTAGAGCGTCATCGTCGCGTTGAGCTGGTTCAGACGGTTCTGCGCCAGCGAGACCTCCGCGGCGCGGCGCTTGTCCTTGGCGTCGAGCACCGGCTGCAGCGCGGTGGCGCCGGCGCGATAGCGCACTTCCGACAAGGCCTCCGCGCGTTGCGCCTGTTGCAGCGCCAGAGCCAGCTTCACGCTTTCGTCCTGCAGCTGGGTTCGCGACGACAGCGTGTTCTCGACCTCGGACAGCGCGGTGTACAGCGACTGGCGGAACCCGACGACCGCTTCTTCGTACCGCGTCTGCGATACGGCGACGGTCAGCCGCGCGGTGTTCCATTGCAGGAAAGGCAGCACCAGGCCGGCACCGAGGGTCGCGACCGGGTTCTTCAGCACCTCGCCCAATGCATTGCTCCCCGCGCCCAGCGAACCCGTGAGGCTCAGCACCGGATAGAAGCTGGTGCGCGTGGCATCGACGTTCGCCAGCGAGGACCGCAGGCGCTGCTCCGCGGCGCGCAGGTCGGGCCGGCGGCCCAGCAGGCTGGCGGGCAGTCCGGCATCGATCACGGGCAAGGCGGTGTCCGGCAGTTGTGAGGGCTCTTCCCTCGGGGTATCGGGCGGCATGTCGAACAGGATGGCCAGCGCGTTGCGCGCTTCGACGCGCTGTTGCAGCAGCTGCGTGTGGGCCGCCTCCTGGCTCGCGAGGTTCTGGCCCGCCTGCGCGACGTCGAGCCCGGACACGGCACCTGCCGCGTACTTGGCGCGCACCAGCGCCTGGATGCGCCGTGCATCGGCCATGCCGGCTTCGCTCAGCGCGATGCGGTGGTTCAGGTAGCCGGTCTGCCAATACAGCCCGGCCGTGGTGCCCACCAGCGCCAGCGCCGTGGCCTCGCGGTCGGACTGGGTGGCCTGCAGCTCCCAGTCGGCGACGCTGCGCTGCGCCGACAGGCGGCCCCACAGGTCGACTTCGTAGCTCAGGCTCAGTGAAGAGTTCGCGCTCGATGCGGCCACGCCGCCGCGCTTCAGGTCGAAGCTGCGTTGGGTGCCCAGTTGCCCCGTCACGCCCGGCGTGAGGTTGGTGTTCGCCAGGCCGGCCTGCAGCTGCGCCCGCTGCACGCGGATGCCGGCGGCGGCCAGGTTGTTGTTGGTGCGCAGGGCGCTGTCGATGAGGGTGTCGAGCCGCGCGTCGTGGAAGGCGGTCCACCAGCGGGCCTGCGGCACGGCCGCTGCGTTCTGCGGCAGGGGCTGTTGCTGCTGCCAGGCCTGCGGCACGCCGAGCGGTCGGTGTTCGCGCCGCTCCGGCGCGAACAACGTGCAGCCGCCGAGCGCCAGCGCGATGGCGAGTCCCGCCAGGGTCGGTCGGGCGCTACTCACGCGCCAGTGCCTCGATGGGGTCGAGCCGCGCGGCGTTGCGCGCCGGCAGGTACCCGAACAGCACGCCGATGAGCGACGCGCACAAAAAGGCCGACACCACGGCCCCCAGCGAAAAGATCATTTGCCATTGCTTCACGAACAGCGAGAACACAAAGCTGATGCCGTACGACAGCAGCACGCCGATGAAACCGCCGACCAGGCACACGAGCACGGCCTCGGTCAGGAACTGCTGCAGCACGTCGCTCTGGCGCGCGCCCACGGCCATGCGGATGCCGATCTCGCGGGTGCGCTCGGTCACCGACACCAGCATGATGTTCATCACGCCGATGCCGCCCACCACGAGCGAGATCACCGCGATCAGCGACAGCAGCAGCGTGAGCGACTGGCTCGTGCGCTCGGCCGTCTTCACGATGCTGTCCATGTTGAAGGTGAAGAAGTCCTTGCCGCCGTGGCGCAGCGTGAGCAGCCGCACGATGCTCTCTTCGGCCGCCTTGGTGGGCTGGTCGTCGCGGATGCGCACGGTGATGCTGTCGAAGTGCTGCTGGCCGAAGAGGCGGCTCGCGCCGGTGCTGTAGGGCAGCCAGATGTTGAGCGACTTGTTCTCGCCGAACATGCTCTTCTTTTCCTGCGCCACGCCGATCACGGTGCACGGCAGGCTGCCCACCAGGATGATCTTGCCGACCGGATCGGTGCCGTCGGGAAAGAGCTTGCGCCGCGTGTTCTGGTCGATCACCACCACCTGCGACTGGTGCCGCACGTCGTTGGCGTCGAAGTCCGTGCCGCTGGCCATCTGGATGTCGCGCACGCTGAAGAAGTTGTCGCTGACGCCGTTCACGTTGCCGTTGACGTCGGCGCTGCGGTAGCGCAGGCGCAGGCTGCGCATGGTGGTCGGCGTGACGCTGTGCACGTAGGGCTGCGCGGCAATCGCCTGCAGGTCGGCCGGCAGCAGCGTGCGGATGCTCGCGGCCTTGTCGTCGCCGAAGTCGTGGCCCGGGTAGATGTCGAGCGTGTTGGTGCCGATGGCCTTGATGTCGGCCAGCACGAAGCGCTTGGCGCCCTCCCCGATGGCCACGATCGACACCACCGAGGTGATGCCGATGATGATGCCCAGCATGGTCAGCGCCGTGCGCATGCGGTGCGCCATCATCGAGCGCCAGGCCATGCGGAAGGCTTCGGAGAAACGCGCCCAGCCGGTGCTGAAGCGCGCGATGCCCAGCGTGGGGCGGGTCATGGCGGGCGGCGTGGGGGTGTCGTCGCCGACGGTCTGCGCGGGCGCGGCCACGGTCGGCACGTTCGGCCGGTCGCCCACGATCGCGCCATCGGCGATCTCGATGATGCGTTCGGTGCAGCGCGCCACCTGCATGTCGTGCGTCACGATGATGATCGTGTGCCCCTGCGCATGCAGCTCGCGCAGGATGCCGATGACCTCCTGGCCGCTCTTGCTGTCGAGCGCGCCGGTGGGCTCGTCGGCCAGGATGACCTGGCCGCCGTTCATCAGTGCGCGCGCGATGCTCACGCGCTGCTGCTGGCCGCCCGAAAGCTGGCTCGGCCGGTGCTCGGTGCGGTCTTCCAGGCCCAGGCGCGCGAGCAGTTGCCGCGCCCGCGCGTCGCGCGCCGAGCCCTCGGTGCCGGCATACACGGCGGGCACCTCGACGTTGCCGGTGGCCGTCAGGTGCTGCATGAGGTGGTAGCGCTGGAAGATGAAGCCGAAGTGCTCGCGCCGCAGCGCGGCGAGCGCGTCGCTGTCGAGCGTGCCGACGTCCTGGCCCGACACGGTGTAGGTGCCGGTGCTCGGCCGGTCGAGGCAGCCGAGGATGTTCATGAGCGTCGACTTGCCCGAGCCCGAGGCGCCGACGATGGCCAGCATTTCGCCGTGGCCGATGTCCAGGTTGACATCTTTCAGCACCTGGACCTCCTGCTCGCCCGAGGGAAAGCTGCGGCCGATGCCGCGCAGGGTCAGCAGCGGCTGCGTCACTGGCGCGGCCTCCGGTTGCCGCTGTCATTGCCGTCGGTCTTCTCCAGCGCCGAGGCGTCGCCGGTGATGACGTTGTCGCCCTCCTTCAGGCCTTCGAGCACCTGCGCCTGGAAGTTGTTGCTGATGCCCACGCGCACCTGCCGCTTTTCCACGCGCTGGTCGGGCAGGAGCACGCGCACTTCGTGGCGGCCGTCCTTGTCGCGCGTGCCGAGCGCGGTGAGCGGCACGGTCAGCGCCTGCTTGGCCTCGCCCAGCAGGATGGCGACCTGCGCCGTCATGTCGACGCGCAGCGTGCGCTCGGGGTTGGGCACGTCGAACAGCGCGTTGAAGAACACGGCGTTGTTGATCTTCTCGGGCGAGGGCTGCACCGCGCGCAGCGTGCCGTGGTAGCGCGTGTCGGGGTCGCCCAGGATGGTGAAGTACACCGGCTGGCCGGCCTTCACGCGCACCACGTCGGCCTCGGACACCTGGGCCTTCACGGTCATGGTCGACAGGTCGGCCAGCTTCATCAGCGTGGGCACCTGGAACGAGGCCACCACGGTCTGGCCTTCGAGCGTGCTGATCGACACCACGTCGCCGTCGATGGGCGCGACGATGCGGGTGTACGACAGGTTGGTCTGCGCCGAGGCCAGGGCCAGCTTCTGCTGGCGGATCTGCGCGTCGAGCGAGACGGCGTCGGCGCGCAGCGCGCGCAGCTCGGTGTCGGCGCTTTCCAGGTCCTGGCGCGCGGCGGCGTCCTGCGCCAGCATCTCGCGCTGGCGCGCCCAGGTGAGCTCGGCCTGCTTCACGCGGACTTCCTTCGCGAGCTTCTGGGCCTGCAGGTTCTCCAGCTTGGCCTGCTCCTGCGCGAGCGTGTTCTGCGAGATGACGGGGTCGATCTCGGCCAGCCAGTCGCCCTTCTTCACCGTCTGGCCGAGCACCACCTTCAGCGACTTGAGCTGGCCCGACACCTGCGCGCCCACCTCGACCTGCTTGAGGGCCTGCAGCACGCCGGTGGCGAGCACCGCGTTCTCCAGGTCGCTGCGCTGCACGGTGGCGGTCAGGTAGTCGCTTTTCTTCGGCGGGCTCAGCCAGAAGAAGGCCGCGATGGCCAGCACGACGAGCAAGGCCAGGCCGACAAGGAGCTTGCGCGATCGTCGCGAAGGAGTGGTGGGCATGCAGTGAAGAAGTGGGATGAAACGGGCGGCGAGGCCCGGGAAGGGATGCGGTTCATCCTAGCCCCGGTTGCTGAAGGCCTGCTAAAGCATGCGTTTTGACGGGCTTTTTGCACGGGCCTGCGCAGCGGCCCCTGAAAACGGCGTGGCCCGCTGCCCTCGAAGGACAGCGGGCCACGCCGCAAAAGACTACTGAAAAAGAACTCAGCGCGCGGTGCGCCGGCGCAAGAGCAAGGTGAGGAGCAACAGCGCCAGCACCGTGAACGCGATGAACGACCAGTTTGCCAGCGTCAGGCCGAACAGCGACCAGTCGATCTTGGAGCAGTCGCCGCCGCCGCGGAAGATCATCGGCAGCGCGCGCTTGAGCGGGAAGGTCTCGATCATCCCGTACAGGTCGCGCCCGCACGAGACGACCTCGGGCGGATACCACTGCAGCCAGCTCTGCTGCGCCGCCGTGTAGGCACCGCCCACCGCCGCCGCCAGCGCCAGCACCCCGCCCGTCACCTGCAGGCCGCGGCTGTTGAACAGCGCCGCCAGGCCGGTGAACAGCGCCACCAGCATCAGCGCATAGCGCTGCACGATGCACATCGGGCAGGGTTCGAGCCCGACCACGTGCTGCAGATACAGCCCGAAGGCCAGCATGAGGACACAGGCCAGGCAGATCAGCCCGAGCGCGCGGCGCGGCGCGCCGAAGTACCAATGGATCAAGGAGATACCCAATCTTCTTCTACGAACACCCTGGCCTTGCGGGGGTTGGCGACGACGGTGTCGCCTTCCTTCAAGCCCAGGTCGCGGAACTGTTGCGCAGGGAGTTGCGCTTCGATGATGGTTCCGGAGCCCGGATTATCTGGATTCGTTTCGGTGGGCTCAAGTTCCAGCCGCGCGATCGGTCCGACCACGATCGCGCGCGACAGCGTGGCGACGATGCCCGTGGCACCCGACACGTAGCGTGTCACATCCAGGTCATGCGGGCGCACGTAGGCCAGCGCCTTGGCGTCGCGCGCGCTGCTGTGCTCGGGCGAGTCGATGCGCATGCCGTCCAGTTGCACGGCGCCGTTGTCGGCCCGGCCGTGGAACAGGTTCACGTCGCCCAGGAAGCCGTACACGAACGGGCTCGCGGGCTTGTCCCACACGTCCTGCGGCGAGCCGACCTGCTCGATGCGGCCCTTGTTGATGACCACCACGCGGTCGGCCACTTCGAGTGCTTCTTCCTGGTCGTGCGTGACGAAGATCGAGGTGACGTGCAGCTCGTCGTGCAGCCGGCGCAGCCAGCGGCGCAGTTCCTTGCGCACCTTGGCGTCGAGCGCGCCGAAGGGTTCGTCGAGCAGCAGCACCTTGGGCTCCACCGCCAGCGCGCGGGCCAGCGCGATGCGCTGGCGCTGGCCGCCGGACAGCTGCGACGGGTAGCGGTCGGCCAGCCAGTCGAGCTGCACCAGCTTGAGCAGGTCGGTCACCTTGGCCTTGATCTGCGCGTCGCTCGGGCGCTCCTTGCGCGGCTTCACGCGCAGGCCGAAGGCCACGTTCTCGAACACGGTCATGTGGCGGAACAGCGCGTAGTGCTGGAACACGAAGCCGACCTGGCGTTCGCGCACGTGCACGTCGGTCGTGTCTTCGCCCGAGAAGTGGATGCTGCCGGTGTCGGCCGTTTCCAGGCCCGCGATGATGCGCAGCAGCGTGGTCTTGCCGCAGCCCGAGGGGCCGAGCAGCGCGACCAGTTCGCCCGACTCGACGTCGAGGTTCACGTTGTTCAGCGCGCGGAAGTCGCCGAACTGCTTGCTGATGTTGCGGATTTCGATGCTCATGGTCTTGTTCTCTCGTCTTCTCAGGCCGCCGAAGGCTCGGGGGGACGCTCGGGCGGCAGCTCGGCGATGGCTTTCATTTCGCGCTCATGGCGCCACTCGATGACCGACTTGATCACCAGGGTGACCAGCGCCAGGATCGCCAGCAGCGAGGCCACCGCGAAGGCGGCCACCGACTGGTATTCGTTGTAGAGCACCTCGACGTGCAGCGGCATCGTGTTGGTCTGGCCGCGGATGTGGCCCGACACCACCGACACCGCGCCGAACTCGCCCATGGCGCGCGCATTGCACAGGATCACGCCGTACAGCAGGCCCCACTTGATGTTGGGCAAGGTCACGCGCCAGAAGGTCTGCCAGCCGGTCGCGCCGAGCACGATGGCGGCCTGCTCCTCGTCGGTGCCCTGCGCCTGCATCAGCGGAATGAGTTCGCGCGCAATGAAGGGAAAGGTCACGAACACGGTGGCCAGCACGATGCCGGGCACGGCGAAGATGATCTTGATGTCGTGCTCCGCCAGCCACGGGCCGAACCAGCCCTGCGCGCCGAACACCAGCACGTAGATCAGGCCCGCCACCACCGGCGACACCGCGAACGGCAGGTCGATCAGCGTCGTGAGGAAGGCCTTGCCGCGGAACTCGAACTTGGCGATGGCCCAGGCCGCGGCCACGCCGAACACGAGGTTCATCGGCACCGCGATGGCGGCGGTGATCAGCGTGAGGCGGATGGCGCTCCACGCATCGGGTTCCTTCAGCGCCTCGAGGTAGGCGTTGAGGCCCTTGCGCAGCGCCTCGACCGCCACGGCCGCCAGCGGCAGCACGAGGAACAGGAACATGAACGCCAGGGCGATGCCGATCAGCGTCCAGCGGACCCAGGCCGACTCGGTGGTGCCGGCCTGTGCGCGGCGGATGATTTTCGAAGGTGCGCTCATGTCATGCCCCCGCGCGCTTGCGCTGCCAGGCTTGCAGGCCGTTGATGACCAGCAGCAGGATGAACGACAGCACCAGCATCACCAGCGCGACCGCGGTGGCGCCCGTGTAGTCGTACTGCTCCAGCTTGCCGATGATGATGAGCGGCGTGATCTCGGAAATCATCGGCATGTTGCCGGCGATGAAGATCACGGAGCCGTACTCGCCGATGGCGCGTGCGAAGGCCATCGCAAAGCCCGTCAGCAGCGCGGGTGCGATCGACGGGAAGATCACCTTGGTGAAGGTCTGCAGGCGCGTGGCGCCCAGCGAGGTGGCGGCTTCTTCGAGTTCCTTCTCGGCGTCTTCGAGCACCGGCTGCACCGTGCGCACCACGAAGGGCAGCCCGATGAAGATCAGCGCGATCACGATGCCCGCCGGCGTGAACGCCAGCTTGATGCCGTGCGGCTCGAGCAGCTGACCGATCCAGCCGTTGCCCGCCAGCAGCGCCGTGAGCGAGATGCCGGCCACGGCCGTGGGCAGCGCGAACGGCAGGTCGACCAGCGCATCGACGATGCGCTTGCCCGGGAACTTGTAGCGCACCAGCACCCAGGCCACGAGCAGGCCGAACACCGCGTTCACCATGGCGGCGATCAGCGAGGCGCCGAAGGTCAGGCGGTACGAGGCCATCACGCGCGGCGCGGTCACCGACACCCAGAAGTGCTCCCAGGTCATCGTGAAGGTCTTGAAGACCAGCGCCGACAGCGGGATCAGCACGATCAGGCACAGATAGAAGACCGTGAAGCCGAGCGTGATGTGGAAACCGGGCAGCACGCGCTTGGCGCCCCCTGCCCGGTTGGCACGTGAAAAAGGCGCTCCCGCTGCCGGGAGCGCCGAAGAAGCAGCGCCGCTCATTTACTTCGCGCCGGGCGTGTAGAGCTTGTCGAACTGGCCGCCGTCATTGAAGTGCACCTTCTGCGCTTCGCTCAGGCTGCCGAACAGTTCCTGCACCGTGAACAGCTGCAGCGGCTTGAAGGTCGAGGCGTACTTCTTGAGCACGGTCTGCGAACGCGGGCGCAGCGCGTGCTTGGCGGCGATTTCCTGCGCTTCTTCGGAGTACAGCCAGTCGAGGTAGGCCTTGGCCAGCTCGCCCGTGCCCTTCTTCTTGACGGTGCGCTCGACGATGGCGACCGGGTTCTCGGCCACGATGGAGATCGACGGGTACACCGAGTCGACCTTGCCGGTGCCGAATTCGCGGTCGATCGAGACCACTTCGGATTCGAAGGTGATCAGCGCGTCGCCGATGTTGCGTTGCAGGAAGGCGGTGGTCGCGTCGCGGCCGCCGCGTGCCAGCACCGGCACGTTCTTGAACAGCTTGCCGACGAACTCGGCGGCCTGGGCGTCGGTGCCGCCCTTCTTCTTGATGTAGCCCCAGGCGGCCAGGTAGGCGTAGCGGCCGTTGCCGCCGGTCTTGGGGTTGACGATCACGACCTGCACGCCCGGCTTGACCAGGTCGTCCCAGTCCTTGATGCCCTTGGGGTTGCCGTTGCGCACCAGCAGCAGCATGGTCGAGGTGGTGGGCGATGCGTTCTCGGGGAACTTCTTGTTCCAGTCCTTGGCGACCACGCCGGCGTTGGCCAGGAAGTCGATGTCGGTCGAGGTGTTCATGGTCACCACGTCGGCATCGAGGCCGTCGGCCACGGCGCGCGCCTGGGCGCTGGAGCCGCCGTGCGACTGGTCGATCTTGACGTCCTTGCCCGTGGCCTTCTTGTAGTTCGCCACGAAGGCCGCGTTGTAGTCCTTGTAGAACTCGCGCGCCACGTCGTACGAGGCGTTCAGCAGCCCCGTGCCTTGTGCGAAGGCGGTGCTGCCGGCGAGTGCGGAGGACGCCAGCGCGAGCACGGCGACGAAGGTCTTGATTCTGGAAGTCATGTGGTTGCCAGGTTTTCTGAAAATTCACGTCCCGCCGACCAGGCGGCGGGTTCGTCGGTCAACGATTGCAGCAGGGCCAGGCCGAGCGGCCAGTCTCCGTGCCCCGAATCGATGTTGATGTGCCCCGCATTCTGCATGCGCACGAACTCGCTGCCCCAGGCGCGCGAATAGGCGCCCGCCAGGCGGATCGGGCAATAGGGATCGTTGCTGCTCGCCACCACGATGCTGCGGTACGGCAGCGCCGCGTAGGGCACGGGCGCGAAGTCGGACAGCACCGCGCGGCGCTCGGGGTCGGCCGGCGCCACCAGCAGCGCGCCCTGGATGCGGGCGGCGGCCTCGGGCGGCAGGTGCGCCGTGGCGATGCAGCCCAGGCTGTGCGCGGCGATGACCACGGGGCCTTCGCTTTCGAGCACGAGCTTGGCCAGCGCAGGCACCCAGGCGTCGCGCTTGGGCGAAGCCCAGTCGTCCTGCGCCACCCGCGCCGCGCCCGGAATGCGTTCTTCCCACAGGCTCTGCCAATGGCCGGGCCCGGAGTCGCGCCAACCGGGCACGATGACGACACGAGTCTGCATGACGGCGCGGTCCTGCGGCTTCTTACTTGTTGGGCTGCGGCGTGATGCGCAGGTAAGGCTTGACGGCCTTGAAGCCCTTGGGGAAGCGCTCGGCCAGCTCGGCCGGGTCCTGGATGCTCGGCACGATGACGACGTCGTCGCCGTCCTTCCAGTTCACGGGCGTGGCGACCTTGTGGCTGTCGGTGAGCTGCAGCGAGTCGATCACGCGCAGGATCTCGTCGAAGTTGCGGCCGGTCGACGCCGGGTAGGTGATGGTGGTGCGGATGACCTTCTTGGGGTCGATGATGTAGACGCTGCGCACCGTGGCCGTGGTCGAGGCGTTCGGGTGGATCAGGTCGTACAGGTCGGCCACCTTGCGGTCGGCGTCCGCAATGATCGGGAAGTTGACGGTGGTGTTCTGCGTCTCGTTGATGTCGCCGATCCACTCCTTGTGCTTGGTGGCCGGGTCGACGCTCAGCGCGATGGGCTTCACGCCGCGCTTGGCGAACTCGCCCGACAGCGCCGCCGTCTTGCCGAGTTCGGTGGTGCACACGGGCGTGAAATCGGCCGGGTGCGAGAAGAACACGATCCACGAATCGCCGGCCCACTGGTAGAAGTCGATCGGGCCTTCGCTGGAGTCCTGGGTGAAATTGGGGGCGGTGTCGCCGAGTCGCAGGGTTGCCATGGTCGCTCCAAGGAGGGGGTGAAGCCCTGGATTGTGCGAACCGCTGCTTCAATGGCAAACGAATATCTGTTTGTTTGGATATGACGTTTTTCGCATATAGAACCTGCGCAGGCCCACTATGACGCTATCTTTTAGATAGCAATCTGCCTCAAAACATCCGCATCTGCTCGCTTTGCAGGTGCTCGGACAGGAAGTCGATCAGCCGCCGCACCGCCGGCACCAGCGCCCGCCGCGCCGGAAACACCATGTGCGCCACCACCGGCGACGGCCCCCAGCCGGGCAGCACCCGCACCAGCCGGCCCGCCTCGATGTCGGCGCTGCACATGTAGTCGGGCAGCAGGGTCACGCCGACGCCGCCCAGCGCGCCGAACTGCAGCGTCGCGAGGTCGTCGGCCACGTAGCGCGGCGTGTGCACATGCACGTGGCTGCGGCCTTCCGGGCCTTCGAGCCGCCACTCCGAGCGCCCTTCCCCGTTGACCGACATGGCCGCCGTGGGCAGCTTCGCGAGGTCGGCGGGCGTGTCGACCGGGCCCTGGCTGGCCAGCAGCGCCGGGCTCGCGACCAGCACGCCGCGGCTGTGGCCGAAGGTCTTGGCCACCAGCACCGTGCTGTCCTCGATGGTCGGGCGCACGCGCAGCGCGATGTCGATGCCCTCCTCGATCAGGTCCACCGGCCGGTTGATGACGCGCATGTCGACGCGCACCGCCGGGTGGCGCGCCATGAACACCGGCATCAGCTGCGCCAGCCCGCTGTGCGAGATGGTGACCGGGCAGGTCAGCCGCACCAGCCCGCTCGGCTCGGTCTGCACCTGCGCCACCGCCTCGGCCGCCGCCTGGGCCGCGTCGCGCATCGCCGAGGCATGCCGCAGGTAGATCTCGCCGGCCGGCGTGAGCGACAGGCGGCGCGTGCTGCGCTGCATCAGCTGCACGCCCAGCCGTTCCTCGAGCTCGGCCACGCGCCGAGACAGCCGCGATTTGGGAATGCCCAGCGCCCGGCTGGCGGCGGCAAAGCCGCCCCGCTCGGCCACCTCGGCGAAGAACACCATGTCGTTGAGGTCTTGCATGGCTTCATTGTCCTGCAAACAGAACGATCTGATCAAATTTTGGCTACTTATCAGTCACTCACATCAAAAATAGAATTCTCCCAACGCCGGCCACTTCTCAGCGCCGACACCTTGCACAGAAAGTGATTGACTGACATGAAGCTGCTCCACATCGACTCCAGCATCCTCGCCGCCGGCTCCACCTCGCGCCAGCTGACCGCCGAAACCGTCGCCGCATGGCGCGCCGCCCACCCCGACACCCAGGTCGAGTACCTCGACCTCGCCGTGGACGCGCCCTCGCACTTCGGCGTCGACGCCCTCGGCATCAAGACCGGCGTGCAGGCCCAGCCGACCGAAGCGCAACTGCGCGAGAACGCCCTGTCCGAAAAGCTGGTGAGCCAGTTCCTGGCCGCCGACGTCGTGGTGCTCGGCGCCCCGCTGTACAACTTCACCATCCCGACCCAGCTCAAGGCCTGGATCGACCGCCTCGCGCAAGCCGGCCGCACCTTCAAGTACACCGAGAAGGGCCCCGTCGGCCTGGCCGGTGGCAAGACCGTGATCGTGGCTTCGAGCCGCGGCGGCATCTACTCGACCTCCGAAGGCGGCCAGGCGGCCGAGCACCAGGAGAGCTACCTGAAGGTGATCTTCGGCTTCTTCGGCATCACCGACGTGCGCTTCGTGCGCGCCGAAGGCATCGCGATGGGTGACGCGCCCAAGGCCGCCGCCCTGGCCGCCGCCCGCGCCGACATCCTCGTGGCCACGACCGAAGCTGCGAACCAGAAGACCGTCGCGCAAGCCGCCTGAAGCTTCCGCGGCCGGAACGGACTTGTCTGGCTGATGCAAAAGCCAACAGAACCAGTCGCTTAAGAAGCTGGATGTCATTGCCGCTTGGTTGAGCCCATGCAGCGTAGAGCTGTCTGGGCCAATCGAGCGTTCACTGTGCGCTACCTTCTGCAGACCCAAGAGCTTCAGCTGGAGAATCTTTTGCGGTAGTCCGCAGGTCCGACCCCGAGCCGCCGGTGAAACGCCCGGCGAAGACCGTCCCCATTGGCATAGCCTACTTCGTCGGCCAAACCCTTCAACGAAACGTTTGACTCCTCGATGCGCCTGCGCGCTGCGTCGATTCGAACGCTCTCGACATAGTCTGCAGGCGTCATGCCAGCCTCAAGTCGAAAAATCCGCGCAAAGTTCCGCTCACTCATCTTTGCTTGCAGGGCGAGCGCAGGCACGCTGAGGTCGGCCCGGAGGTTGCCCAGGACAAAGTCTTGAATCTCACGAATTGCGGAACGCTCGGCGGTCTGGGCCGCGAGGTGCGCACTGAACTGGGACTGGCCCCCGGGGCGCTTCAGAAACATCACCATCTCGCGAGCCACGCGAAGTGCCAGATCGCGCCCATGATCTTCCTCGACCAGAGCGAGCGCGAGATCCATTCCAGCAGATACGCCCGCCGATGTGTAGAGATTCCCATCTCTCACGAATATTGCGTCAGCGTCAACGTCTGTAGTTGGATAGTCCGCGGCAAGTCGGTCTGCTGCATTCCAGTGCGTGGCCACCTTCTTTCCGCTCAGAAGACCGGCTGCTGCCAACACAAAGGCACCGCTGCAAACCGACCCGATGCGTCGCACCCTCCCACATTGCTGCCGAAGCCACGTCTTGAGCGCTTCGTTGCCCGTCACGCTGTGCACATCTGGACTGCCCGCAACCAGCAACGTGTCGATCGCACCTCGATGGCTGGCAATCGTGGCATCGATCATCAGACGCAGCCCGCTGCTGCTCTTGAGTGCCCCTTCATCTGGGGCGATGACCTGCACGCGGTACGCGCGCGGATCTCCCAGCTGCCTCGAAGCCTCGGCAAAGATGTCAGCCGGGCCGACAACATCAAGCAGCTGAACACGTGGGAAAGCAAGGATGGCGATACGCATCGGGGTGGCTCCGTCATGCACGCCATGGGCGCGCCGTGCCGGAAGTTTGGCGGGATCTCACGGGATTGGCAATTCAAGCCACGGGGTTTGACCATGCTGTAACGAGGTCGGCTGTATCTGCTTGAACATTGGCAGAAAAGAGCGGAGGACTGCAGCCCGCGCCCTCGCCTGTTGGCGGAAACTTTCGCACATGGCACTTTCCGCCAACATACGGAGCAACAAATGACCGCCGATCTCCTCTCTGCTGAACAGCAGTCCCGCCCTGCAGTAACTGGTTCCATCCGAAATCTTCCTGTCAACCTTTTCGGAGCTGTCATGGGCCTCTCAGGCCTTGCACTGGGTTGGCGCCTGGCCACCCAGTCTCTTGGCTTTGGCGTGCAAGTCGCGGATGCCCTGAGCATCTTTTCCAGCCTCGTTTTTCTGGCCATCACGGTCGCGTATCTTTTCAAGCTGGTGAAGCATCCCGACGCTGTCCTGGCCGAGTTCCGCCACCCCATCGCTGGCAACTTCTTCGGAACAATCACCATCTCGCTGTTGCTGCAGTCGGCCGTACTGGGCCACTACTTCGGGCAGGTGGGACTGGTGTTGTGGATCGTTGGCACCGTCACGACACTCCTGGTGAGCTACGTCGTCGTTTCCCGGCTGCTATCCGGCGGGGGTGACCCCTCGCACGCCGTGCCTGCCTGGTTGATTCCCGGTGTTGCCGCGCTGGACATTGCCGTGACCTTCGCCTACACCGATCTACCGGGCTCCGCCGAGACTTTGCGTGTCGCTGCCGGCATTGGCACGGCCCTCGCCTTGGTGATGTTCACGATGATCGTTGTGAGACTCGTGCAGCGAGAGCCGCTCGCTGCGGCCATGACGCCTTCTCTGATGATTCTCGTGGCCCCGTTTGAGGTTGGCTTCCTCGCCTACACCAATCTCACAGGCGAAGTCGACGCCTTCGCCGCAATGCTCTTTTACTTCGGTCTCTTCCTGTTCCTGGTTCTGGCGCCCAAAGTGTTTCGGCCGGGCATTGCGTTCGGTCCCGCTTGGTGGGCGATCAGTTTCCCCCTCGCCGCGCTCGTCAACGCTGCACTCAAATATGCGTCCGTGCAGTCATCACAGCCCCTGACGTGGCTTGCGTGGGGCTTGCTGATCCTGCTCACCGCGGCTCTGTCGCTACTGACTGTGCGGACCTTCCGTATCGTCTTCAACGGCAAGCTCCTTGCGAACTGAAGTGACCGAAACTCAGCGCTCACCAAGAGGGTCGCAGCCCCTGTCACGAAGGCAGTTTGAGCAGGCACGCGGTACGCACAGCCAACGGCTTCTTGATCTCCGAGCCGCTCACAGCTTGCCGACAAGGCCTCCATACGCCGTCAGCTTCGAAACCAAGGAGTCGCTTTGGCTGCAGGGCCAGGAAGCCTTGCATGCACAAGGACTCCGAGAAGAAGCGATTGGGAATGAAATCAGCAACTACGTTGCGATGGCTCCTGCACGCAACGAACTGATGGCGCGCATCACATTCGATCCCACGACCGGTCAACAAGAAGTTTCCTCAGCGTCTCGACGTGCCCAACAAACCGATGCCGAGCAGGCAACGGATCTGGTTTTCTGTGGGCATGCTGTAAGAGGCCAACTCAGTAAACGTACGTTTGAGCACGGCACAGCATCTGAGCTCGTCCTGTATGTCGGATTTCACTTGACGGACCAACAGGCCGCTCACTTCTGCCTGTTCAGCAGCAAGGTGTCCTTTCACGTTGGTCGCTCAAAGCATCGTGTTGCTTCTGTGCCTTTGATCTTGCGCATGCGACTCGCAGCCGAATGGGCCCAATCATGAATGCGATGACCGCATGGCTAGCGCTTTTTGCTGCTGGGGGACTCGAAATCCTATTTGCCGTCGGGCTGAAATCGGCCACAAGATTCGACCGCCCTTGGGTGTTGGCAGGCACGATCGCTTCGCTTCTCGGCAGCCTGTCACTGCTCACCTTCTCGCTGAGGCATTTGCCAGTCGGTTCTGCCTACGCCGTGTGGACAGGCATCGGTGCGGTCGGAACAGCGATTGTGGGCATGGTTCTCTTGGGAGAGTCGGCTTCGGCACTCCGGCTGCTTTGCATTGGGCTGATTGTCATGGGCGTGGTCGGGCTTAAATCGCTCCACTAGCGGTCCCGAAGAAACCCCTCGTTCTGAGGGGCGAGGAATCTTGTGCAACAGCTAGATAGCTCCGACACCGGAACGAAAAAGCCGCCCTTGGGGCGGCTTTTTCATGAGCGATTGCCTTGCGTTCAGGCTGCCGAATGGGCCTTGACCCAGGCCACGTACTTGTCCATCCAGCCCTGCAGGAATTTCTGCGTGCCTTCGTTGCCGATGTGGCCCTTGTCGTCGAACAGGCCTTCCTTGGCCTGCAGGAACACCTCGGGGCCGCCCATCGTGGGCGCGTCGAGATACGCCAGGATGTTGCGCAGGTGCTGCTGCGCCAGCGCGGTGCCGATGGCGCCCACCGAAATGCCGAGCACGCCGGTCGGCTTGCCGGCCCACACGCTCTGGCCATAGGGGCGCGAGGCGTGGTCGATGGCGTTCTTCAGCACGCCGGGGATCGAGCGGTTGTATTCGGGCGTGACGAACAGCACGCCCTGCGCGGCGGCCACTTCGCTCTTGAGGCGCTTCACCTGCGCGGCCTGGTTGCCGTCGTCGTCCTGGTTGTACAGCGGCAGGTCGTCGATGCGCAGGGTCTCGAACGTGAAGTCCGACGGCGCGAGATGCGCCAGGGCCAGGGCCAGCTTGTGGTTGAACGAATCCTTGCGCAGGCTGCCGACGATGACGGCGATCCGGGTCTGTGCCATGAGGTGGAACTCCTTGAAATAAGAAAGGCTGTCGGAATGACCGGGACGATTATGCGAAGCGCTCAAGACCTTTTCCAGAAAAGTTCATGACAACCGGCGCACCCGCCTGCGCGCGGCGCACGACCCCGTGGGCCAGCCGGTCCAGCCCGGTGCACAGCAGCCAGTAGATCGCGCCCACCAGCACGAAGATCTCCGCCGGATAGACCATGGTGCGCGCGTTCACCTGCGAGGCCACGAACGACAGCTCGCCCACGCCCACCACGTACGCCAGCGAGCTGTCCTTCACGAGCGTGACCCACTGGTTGACGAACGACGGCAGCATCATCCGCAGCGCCTGCGGCAGCACGACGTGGCGCAGCGTGCCCCAGCGCGTGAGCCCGAGCGACAGCCCCGCCGCCCACTGCCCCGCCCCGATGCCGCGGATGCCCGCATGCACCGCGTGCGCCAGGTAGGCGCCGCCCACCAGCGACAGCGCGCACATCACCGACAGCACGCCCGGCACGCTCACGCCCAGCGCGAACGGCAGCAGGAAGTAGGTCCAGAAGATCAGCATCAGCACCGGGATCGCACGCAGGAAGGCCAGGCCCAGCGTCAGCACGCGCTTCAGCGGCCCCCGCGCCATGGCCAGCCCGATGCCCCACGCCAAGCCGAGTAGCGCCGACGCGATGCCCGAGCCGGCACTGAGCAGCACCGTGAGCGCCGCACCGCCCAGCTCGCCCTGCGGAAAGGCGCCCCACAGCAGGTACGGCAGGCTGTCCCACAGCATGTGCAGCGCGTCGCTCATGCTGCCGCCCTCCCCGGCACCGCCGATTGCCGACGCGCAGCCCACGCTGCCAGCAGCTCGATCGCGCCGATGGTCACGATGTAGAGCAGCGTCGCCACGCCGAAGGCCTGGAAGGTCTTGAAGGTTTCCGCCTCGACCTGGCGCGAGGCGTACGACAGCTCGACCAGCCCCACGGCCATCGCGAGCGAGGTGTTCTTGACGATGTTCATGTACTGCCCCAGCAGCGGCGGCAACGCGATGCGCAGCGCCTGCGGCAGCACCACCTGCGCCAGCACCTGCGCGCGCGTGAAGCCCAGCGCCTGCGCCGCCAGCGTCTGCCCCACGGGCACGCCGCGGATGCCCGAGCGGATGTCCTCGCCCACGTAGGCCGCCGCATACAGCGTGAGGCCGAGCAGCGCCGACAGAAGTTCGAAGGAAATGAAACGCCCCGCCAGCAGCCCTTCGCGCAGCGCCTCGGGCAGCAGGCTGGGCGCGCCGAAGTACCAGAAGAAGAGCTGCACCAGCAGCGGCGTGTTGCGAAACAGCGAGACGTACGCCCCGCTCGCGCGCAGCCACGCGGGCCGGCTCGACGAGCGCCCCGCCGCCACGACGACACCCAGCAGCGTGGCGCCCGCCGCCACCAGCAGCGAAGCGCCCACGGTCACGAGCCAGCCGTCGAGCAGCCAGCCGAGGTAATGGGGCGCGAGCAGGTGCTCGCGCAGGAAATCGCTCAAGGCCGCATCGATCCGGTCGTTGCGCGCCCCATCAGTTGGCGGCCACGCGCTGGTCGCCGATCTTCAGCAGGCGTGGCAGCGGTGCCTTGCTGTTGGGGCCGAACCAGGTGTCGTAGATCGCCACAGCGCGGCCGTTCTTCTCGCTGTCGACCAGCCAGGCGTTGAGCGTCTCGAGCAGGCGCGTCTCGCCCTTGGCCACGGCCGCGCCGAGGTATTCCTTCGACACCGTGATCGCCGGGATCTCGTACTTCTCCTTGTCGGGAATCGCGTTCCACTGCGCCGTGAGCTTCACGCCGTCGTTGGTGATGGCCTGCACGTTGCCGTTGCGCAGCGCGGCCAGCGCAAAGGGCGAATCGTCGTAGAGCACGACCTTGGCGTCGGGGTAGTTCTTGCGCAGGTTCGACTCCATCGTCGTGCCCTTCTCGGTGCCGATGCGGATGTCCTTGATCTGCGCGGCCTCCTTCAGCACGCCCTTCTTCGCCAGGAACTGCTGGCCGACCAGGAAGTACGGCGTGGTGAAGTCCACCGCCTTGGCGCGCTCGTCGGTGATGGTGAAGCTGGCGAACACCACGTCGGCCTTGCCCGAGGTGAGCAGCGGGATGCGGTTGGCCGGGTTGGTCGGCACCAGTTCGATCTTCACGCCCAGGCTTTTCGCGAACTCGGTCGCCAGGTCGATGTCGTGGCCCACCTGCTTCTTGCTGGCCGGGTCGATGTAGCCGAAGGGCGGGTTGCCGTCGAACGCGGCCACGCGCAGCACGCCGGCCTTGCGGATGTCGTCGAGCTTGTCGGCCCAGGCGATGTTGCCCAGGGTGGTGAGAGCGCCGATTGCCAGGGCCAGGCTGGAAACGGTGAAAGAGTGGGTGTTGCGGGTCATGCCTGCGCTTCGCTGGAAGTGGAAAAAGAGAGCGCGACTCTAGGCAGCGCTGCGTGCAGCGCCAACGAAGCAATTTCCGCTTGCATATGCAGCGATGAGTTGCGCATGAACAAATGACAAAAGCTTCGTGGCGCGCGACCGTATCGATCCCTAGAGTGGCCAGCCTCTGCCTTCCGACTGACTGCTTTTTTCTTCTTCGGCCGCGCGACGCGGCCCCGCTCTTCCCATGCACTTCCCAAGCACTTCCTCGCCCGCCGTCTCCCGGCGCCTTCTGCTTCGCGCCGGCGTCGGCGCCGCCGCCGTGGCCGCCTCGGCCCCGCTGTTCGCCCAGACGCGCGCCCGCACGCTGCGCATCGGCTACCAGAAGTTCAACACGCTCAACATCCTCAAGGGCACGGGCCAGCTCGAGAAGGCGCTGGCGCCGGCCGGCGTGAACGTCGAGTGGCGCGAGTTCCTCGGCGGCAGCCAGCTGTCGGAAGCGCTGGCGGCCGGCGCCATCGACTTCGGCCATGCCTCCGACGGCATCGGCGTGTTCCAGCAGGCCAGCGGCAAGGGCCTGGCCTACCTCGCGGCCGAAAGCCCCTACCCCGGCGGCGTCGGCTTCCTGGTGCCGCGCGACTCGCCGATCCGCAGCGTGCGCGACCTCAAGGGCAAGAAGGTCGTCACCGGCCGCGGCTACAACACGCAGTACGTGCTGATCCGCGCACTCGAAGCGGCCGGCCTGCGCTACGAAGACATCGAGCCGGTCTACATCGTCACGGCCTCCGACACCGTGGCCGCCTACCAGTCGGGCAGCGTCGCGGCCATCGGCCTGTGGGACCCGTTCCTGGCCGGCGCGCAGGTGGCGACCGAGTCGCGCCTGCTGTTCGACGGCACCGGCCTGAGCGGCAACCGCACCTACCACTTCGCCCAACCCGCCTTCGCGCGCGCCAACGCCGACACGCTGCGCACCGTGTTCGCCGAGCTGCGCAAGGCCAACGACTGGGCCCAGGCCCACCCCGGCGAGGTGGTGGCCACGCTCGCGCCGCAGCTGAAGGTCGAGCCCAAGGTGCTGGCGCTGGCGACCGAACGGCGGCACTATGGCGTCGTGGCGCTCACGCCCGCCATCGCCCGCGAACAGCAGGGCCTGGCCGACGTGTTCGCGCAGCTGAAGCTCATTCCCCAGCCCATCGCGGTGAAGGATGCGTTTCTCGACCTGAACCTTGTGTGACGACGAAACCTCTCGCCCCGTGACCCGTTCCCCTACTCATTACGACGCGATCGTCATCGGCCTGGGCGCCCTCGGCGCGGCCACCCTCTACCAGCTCTCGCAACGCGGCGCGCGCGTGCTCGGCATCGACCAGTTCGCACCGCCGCACGACCGCGGCTCCTCGCACGGCGATTCGCGCATCACGCGGCTGGCCGTCGGCGAAGGCGACGAGTACGTGCCGCTGGTGCACCGCTCGCACGCCATCTGGCGCGAGCTCGAGGCGCGCACCGGCCGCCCGCTGATGACCACCACCGGCGGCCTCATCCTCGCGCCGCGCGACCGCGTGGCCGAGCACCACGGCAAGTCCGACTTCGTGCGCCGCACCATCGCCTGCGCCGAGCGCTTCGACATCGCGCACGAGGTGCTCGACGCGGCCGGCATCCGCGCGCGCTACCCGCAGTTCCACCTGCAGGGCGACGAGATCGGGTACCTCGAGCGCGACGCCGGCTTCGTGCGCCCCGAAGACGCCATCGCCGCCCAGCTCGCCGTGGCCCGCGCCGACGGCGCACAGACCCGCACCGGCGAGCGCGTGCTGGGCGTCGAGCCCGTGGGCAACGGCGACACCGTGCGCGTGCGCACCGAAACCGCGAGCTTCACCGCCGACCAGGTGGTGGTCGCGGCCGGCGCCTGGCTGCCCGAATTCCTCGGCCGGCAGGCGCGCACCGACTGGCAGGCCCACTTCTCGGTGCACCGCCAGGTGATGCACTGGTTCGACACCGGCCCCGCCGCCGCGGCCGACTTCGCGCCCGGGCGTTTTCCCATCTTCATCTGGATGTTCGGCGACGCGCAGGAAGACTACATGTACGGCTTTCCGGCTTCCGACGCGTCGCAGCCCGCGCTGAAGGTCGCCACCGAGCAGTACGTCGACGCCACCACGCCCGACGCGCTCGACCGCGAGGTGAGCGCCGAGGAAACCGCCGCCATGTACCGCGACCGCGTGGCCGGGCGCTTTCCGCAGATCGCGGGGCACGCGCTCAAGGCCCGCGCCTGCATGTACACCGTCACGCCCGACCGCCGCTTCGTGATCGACGCGCTCGACGGCCTGCCGAATGTGCTGATCGTCTCGGCCTGCTCCGGCCACGGCTTCAAGCACTCGGCCGGGCTGGGCGACGCCATCGCCGACCGCGTGCTGGGCCGCGAGAGCGCGCACAACCTCGACCTGCGGCCCTTTGCCCGCGAGCGGCTGGCGACCTCGCAACACCCCTGAGGCGCCCGCGCGCGATCCGGGGCATCATCGCTTCCGATCTTCAGTTTCTTCGGAGGCAGCGCGCGATGCGATTCCTGATGGTGGGTGCGGGAGCACTCGGTGGTTACTTCGGCGCACGCCTGCTCGCGGCAGGCCGCGATGTGACCTTTCTACTGCGTCCCGGCCGCGCGGCCCAGCTGGCCACGACCGGGCTCGTGGTGCGCAGCCCCTTCGGCGACCTCGACCTGCCCACGCCGAAGCACGTGCTGGCCGAGCAGATCGGCGGCCCGTACGACGTGGTCGTGGTCGGCTGCAAGGCCTACGACCTCGACGCCACCATGGATTCGTTCGCGCCCGCCGTCGGGCCCGACACCGTCATCCTTCCGCTGCTCAACGGCCTGGGCCACATCGACCGGCTGGTCGCGCGCTTCGGCGAGGCGCGCGTGCTCGGCGGCCTGTGCATGATCTCCGCCACCCTCGACGACGAGGGCCGCGTGCAGCACCTGAACGACATGCACAGCCTGAGCTACGGCGAACGCGCCGGCGGGCGCTCGCCGCGCATCGACGCCATCGCGGCCCAGTTCGCCGGCGCGAACTTCACGGCCACCGCGAGCGAGACCATCGCGCAGGACATGTGGGAGAAGTGGGTCTTCATCGCCTCGGCCGCGGGCCTCACGAGCCTCATGCACGCCTCCATCGGCGACATCGTGGCGGCCGGCGGCGAAGACGTGGCGCTTGCGATCTTCGACGAGTGCTGCGCCATCGCCGCCCACAACGGCTTTGCCCCGCGGCCCGGCGCCCTCACGCGCGGCCGCGCGGTGGTCACGACCGCCGGCTCGCCCATGACCGCCTCCATGTACAAGGACATGGCCCGCGGCGCGCGCGTCGAGGCCGACCACATCCTGGGCGACCTGCTGGCCCGCGCGCCGCGCACCGCATCGGCCACGCCGTCGGTGCTGCGCACGGCCTACGTGCACCTGAAGGCCTACGAGTTCCGTCGCGCCCGCGAGGCCGGTTGAACGACGGCAACACCATGGCCGACACGCTCGCCTTCCTCCATACCGCGCAGGTGCATGTGCAGACCTTCGGCAGCCTGGCCCGCGAGATCGCGCCCGAGCTGCGCGTGCAGCACCTGGTGATGGAAGAGCTGCTCGCCGATGCGCGCACCCTGGGCGTCGACCACGCCGGCCTGGTGGCGCGCGTCCACGAAGCCATGCGCGACGCCGCCTCGGACGGCGCTTCGGTGGTCGTGTGCACCTGCTCGACCATCGGCGGCATCGCCGAAAAGACCGCCACCGGCGGCGCCTTCGCCGCCCTGCGCATCGACCGCGCCATGGCCGACCGCGCCGTGCGCAACGGCCCGCGCGTGCTGATCGTCGGCGCCGTCGAAAGCACCATCGACCCGACCCTGTCGCTCGTGCTTTCAGCGGCCCGGCAGGCCGGTGTCGGCATCCGCGCCAGCACGCTGCTGGTCGAGGATGCCTGGGTGCATTTCCAGTCCGGCGACATCGCGCGCTACGTGGCCACGCTGGCCGAATCGATCCGCGCCGCGGCCGACGGCACCGACGTGATCGTGCTGGCGCAGGCGTCGATGGCGCCGGTGACGGGGTTGCTGGCGGACCTCGGGGTCGATGTGCTCAGCAGCCCGCAACTGGGGGTGGCGCATGCGGTGGCGACGTTGCGCGCGTCGAACACCGCGTGGGCATCCGCCCGTACCGGCCTGACGGGCTGGTAGCCCCGCGGCGCGAACCCGCCTCTGGGCGCGCCTAGTCCGACTTGAGGATCGTCTCCCCCTTCAACGCCCCCATGTCGCGGATGTTGAAGCGGTGGCGCTTCCAGCCCGCCCAGGTGCGGCGGAAGTTGGCGAGGGAGATGCCGTAGTACAGCACCTTGAACATGCGCAGCGCGCCCCACATCGGCGTGCCCTTGTAGATGTCGCCGGCCAGCAGCGACATCAGCGCCTCCTTCACCCGGAACGGGTTGCCGGGGTACATGAACATGTCGCGGATGGTCGGGTTGGTCACGCGGTAGATGAACCACGAGTACTCGCGCGGGCCCTTGCGCATCATGGCCTCGAAGCCTTCGCGGGCGCGGGCCAGCTCGGCCGGCTGGTCGAGTGCAGTGGCCACCAGCTCGGCGCCGTCGAAGGCGCTGTGCATCGCCAGGTACACGCCCGAGGAGAACATCGGGTCGATGAAGGTGAAGGCGTCGCCCAGCAGCAGGTAGTTGTCGCCCGTGGCGTGCGTGCTCGAGTACGAGAAGTTGCCCGTGGCGTGCACGGCGTCGTCGACCAGCGTGGCGTTCTTCAGGCGGTCGGCCAGCACGGGGCACAGGGCGATGGTGTCGTAGAAGAATTCCTTCAGCGATTTTTCGCGCGTCTTCAGGTAGTAGGGCCAGCACACCGCGCCCACGCTGGTCGTGCCGTCGGCCAGCGGAATGAACCAGAACCAGCCGTGCGGAAACCAGCAGATGCTGATGTTGCCTTCCTTCTTGCCCTCGAGCCGCTCGGCATTCGTGAAGTGGCCGAACAGCGCGGTGCTGTTGTGGTCGGGGTTCTTCTGCTTGCAGCGGAATTTGTTGGCCAGCAGCGTGTCGCGGCCCGTGGCGTCGATCACGAAGCGCGCGCGCCAGCTGCGCTTGGCGCCGTCGTCCATCACGGCCTGCACGGTGGCGCCGTCGGCGTCGAAGGCCACGTCGCGCACCTTGCAGCCTTCGAAGGCCTGGGCGCCGCGCGTGGCGGCGTTGCGGAACAGCAGCTCGTCGAGCTCGGAGCGGCGCACCTGCCAGGCGGAGTCGAGCGACTTGTCCCAGCCTTCGGCGAACTCCACGTAGCTGCGGTGCTCGTGCTCGGGCGAGACGAACTCGATGCCGAACTTCGGCATGCCGATCTTCTCGACCTGGTCGCGCACGCCGAGCTTGTCGAACAGCTCGACGTTCGCGGGCAGCAGCGATTCGCCGATGTGAAAACGCGGGTGGTGCTCTTTCTCGACCAGCACCACCCTGCGCCCCTGCTGCGCCAGCAGCGCCGCGACGGTCGAGCCCGCGGGGCCGCCGCCGATCACGAACACATCGCAGGAATCGCTGACAGAAGAAGGAGCACCGGAAGAAGAAACCTGAGGCTGGGACATGCGAAGACAAGCAGCGTGATGGACAGCGACAGAGCATAGCGCGCCCGCATCGCACGACGCAAAACGGGCTGGCGGCGCGGGGCCGGAGGCGGCACACTGGCGGCCCGTTCAGCCCCCTACCCCTTGCGCGCCATGACCCTGCATCGCCTTGCCCTGCTCGCCGCCCTCTGTGTGTCTGCCGCATGGAGCCATGCCGCGGGCTTCAGCTTCATCGAGGTGCCGGCCGACAAGGACGGGCCGGCCTTGCGCGGCGCGGTGTGGACGCCTTGCGCGGCGGCGCCCGGCGAGATCGCGTTCGGCCTGATCGCCATTTCGGCCACCAAGGACTGCCCCGTCGCCGGCACGGGCCTGCCGCTGGTGCTGATGTCGCACGGCTCGGGCGGCTCGTTCCTCGGGCACCACGACACGGCGGCGGCGCTGGCCGACGCGGGCTTCGTGGTCGCCGCCATCAACCATCCGAACGACAACTTCCAGGACATGGAGCGCCGGGGCCATCTCTCGACATTTGCCGCGCGGCCCGTCGACATGCGCCGGCTGGCGGATCACATGCTCAAGGCGTGGCCTGGGCACACGAAGCTCGCCGCGGACCGGGTCGGCTTCTTCGGTTTCTCGCGCGGCGGCTACACCGGCCTCGTGGCGACGGGCGCGGTGCCCGACTTCAAGCTGGGCCTGCGCTTTTGCACGCCGGCGTCGAAGATTCCGTTCTGCGGCCAGATCCAGCGCCAGGAACTGCCCGCGCCGCCGGTGCGCGATGCGCGCATCAAGGCGGCGGTGATCGTCGACCCGTTGAGCTTTTTCGATGCCGAGGGATTGAAGCAGGTCACGGTGCCCGTCCAGCTCTGGGCTTCCGCGCGTGGCGGCGACGGGGTGACGCTGGACGACGTCGAAGCGGTTCGCCGCAACCTGCCTTCCGCGCCGGACTGGTACGTGCCCGCGAACACCGCGCACTTCGCCTTCCTGGCGCCCTGCGCGCCGGCCATGGCCAAGGCCTTGCCGGAGATCTGCAGCGATGCCGGCGGCTTCGACCGCGTCGCCTTCCACGCCGACTTCAATGCCAAGGTGCTCGCCTTCTTCAGGCAGCACCTGGCATCGAAGCCCTGACCCGGCTCAGCGCGTGCGCCGCTGGCCGGCGAGCCGCCGCACCACCGTCACCAGCCGGTCGATCTCGTCGAAGGTGTTGTAGAACGCCAGCGACGGCCGCACCGTGGTCTCGACGCCGAAGCGCCGCAGGATCGGCTGCGCGCAGTGGTGCCCCGTGCGCACGGCAATGCCTTCGTCGTTGAGCGCGTGGCCCACCTCTTCGGTGGTGTAGCCGTCGAGCACGAAGGACATCACGCTCGCCTTGTCGGCCGCCGTGCCGATCAGCCGCACGCCGGGAATCGCACCCAGTTGCGCCATGCCGTACACCAGCAGGTCGTGCTCGTAGCGCGCGATGTTCTCGATGCCGACCTTGTTCACGTAGTCGATGGCCGCGCCCAGGCCCACGGCATCGGCGATGTTGCCGGTGCCGGCCTCGAACTTGTTCGGGATCGGCTGGAACACGGTCTTCTCGAAGGTCACGTCGGCAATCATGTTGCCGCCGCCCTGCCACGGGGGCATGTCTTCGAGCACCTCGCGCTTGCCCCACACCACGCCGATGCCGGTCGGGCCGAACACCTTGTGGCCGGAGAACACGAAGAAGTCGGCGCCGAGGTCCTGCACATCGACCCGCATGTGCGAGACCGACTGCGCGCCATCGACCAGCGCCTTCGCGCCCGCGCGGTGCGCCAGCTCGACGATCTCCTTCACCGGCACCACGGTGCCCAGTGCGTTCGAGACCTGCGTGACGGCGACGATCTTCGTGCGGTCATTCAGCAGCTTGCGGTATTCGTCGAGCAGCACCTGGCCCGAGTCGTCCACCGGGATCACGCGCAGCTTCGCGCCCTTGGCGGCGGCGAGCTGCTGCCACGGCACGATGTTGGCGTGGTGCTCGAGGTTCGACACGATGATCTCGTCGCCCTCGCCCACGTGCTGGCCGCCCCAGCTCTTGGCCACGAGGTTGATGGCCTCGGTGGTGCCGCGCACGAAGATCACCTCGTCGACTTCGGGTGCGTTGATGAACTTGCGCACGCGCTCGCGTGCGCCTTCGTAGGCATCGGTCGCACGCGCAGCGAGTTCATGCGCCGCGCGATGGATGTTCGAGTTCTCGTGCTCGTAGAAGTACGCGATGCGGTCGATGACCGATTGCGGCTTGTGCGTGGTGGCCGCGTTGTCGAACCACACGAGCTGCTTGCCGTTCACCCGCTCCTGCAGGATCGGGAAGTCGCGTCGCACGGCGTGCACGTCGAACGGCGGATGCTGGCCGCTGCCGGCCAGCGGCACCGCGTCGGGGCCGCGCGGATCGGGCTTGGCCGGCGTGACGAAGCCGTTGGGCAGGCGCACCGCATCGACGAAGTAGAACTGCGCGTCGCGTCCGACCGGCGCCGAAGGCGGGCTCGGTGGCAATGCGGGCTGCGCCGTCGGCGCGGCAAGGCCCGCGAACGGATCGTGGATCGCGAAGCCGTCACTGGCAGTGGCCGTCGGATGCCCGTAGCTGTGGTTCAGTAAGTAGAACGGCGAGGCTGAAGCCGCCTGCGGCGACGCAGGCGCCCCCACCTGCTGCGGCACGCCCTGCACCACGCCGCCCGAGCGCGGCTCGAAAGCCGGCGCCACCGACAGCACCGTGTCCGGCACGCCGTTGCCCGCCAACGCATGCGGCAACAAGGCCGGCGCGCGGTTCGCGAGCGACGGCAGCTGCGTCGGCGATGCCGGCAGCACATTGGCGCCCGGAATCTGCCCCTGCGGGATCGGCGTGCCCGGCACGCTCGGCCCGAAGCCGGCGGGGCTCACCAGCGGCGAGCCCGGCGGTGCGATGTTGGCGGGAAACTGCGCGCCCGGCGGCGCGGAGAACATGGCGCTGGCCATGCGCGCGAGAACGGCCGGATCGAACGGCGCCTCGCCCGGGAACGTGGGTGTGCTGCTCACCGCGGCTTACTTGTAGGTGTCGGGATAGTCGTGGTACTTGCCGATCTCGACGTCGTCGAGCACGGCCAGCGCGTCGGTGGTCAGCACCGCGAGCGAGCAGTACAGCGAGATCAGGTACGACGCGATCGCGTGGTTGTTGATGCCCATGAAGCGCACCGACAGCCCCGGGCTCTGCTCGCCCGACAGGCCCGGCTGGAACAGGCCCACCACGCCCTGGCGCTTGTCGCCCACGCGCAGCAGCAGGATCTTGCTCTTGCCGTCGGCCACCGGCACCTTGTTCGACGGAATCAGCGGAATGCCGCGCCAGGTGATGAACTGCGAACCGAACAGGCTCACCGTGGGCGGCGGCGTGCCGCGGCGCGTGGCTTCACGCCCGAACGCGGCAATGGCCAGCGGGTGCGTGAGGAAGAACGCGGGCTCCTTCCACACCTTGGTCAGCAGCTCGTCCAGGTCGTCGGGCGTGGGCGCGCCGGTCAGCGGGAAGATGCGCTGCTCTTCGCTCACCTGCGCCAGCAGGCCGTAGTCGGGGTTGTTGATGAGCTCGCTCTCCTGGTTCTCCTTGATCGTCTCGATCGTGAGGCGCAGCTGCTCCTTGATCTGGTCGTGCGGGCTGCTGTACAGGTCGGAGATGCGGGTGTGCACGTCGAGCACGGTGCTCACGGCATTGAGGTAGTGCTCGCGCGGGTTCTCTTCGTAGTCGACGAAGGTGCGCGGCAGCTGGTTCTCTTCTTCGCGCGAGGTGCACGTGACCTTGATCGACTCGGGGTTCTTGACCTTGTTGACGCGGTAGATGCCCGCTTCCACCGGCACCCATTGCAGCAGGTGCGTCAGCCAGCGCGGGCTGATGGTCTCGAGTTGGGGAACGGTCTTGGTGGCGTTGGCTAGCTGGCGGGCGGCGTTGTCGCCAAGGGCGGTGGTACCACCGACTGTTGCACTCATGGATCAAGGCTCCGTGGGTTGAGGAAAAAGTGATCGCCAGTGTCTGGCGACCACGGGTTTCCCCTCAACAGGCTATAGCCGCCAAGTTGATCCGCCGTGCAAGGCGCGACTGCTCCAGTTGCTCGCAACGCGCGAGCAGGTTGACGATGTTGATGCCCAGCGCGGTGGCCAGCTTCTGCGCCGTGACGATCGACGGGATCACGCGCCCGCGCTCGATCTCGCCCACGTACGAGCGGTTCAGATCGGAACGCTCGGCCAGCTCTTCCTGCGACCAGCCCTGCCCTTCGCGCAGCTGGCGCACGGTGACGCCGAAGTCTTCGACAAAGGCCTTCATACGCTGCCCGCCTTCGGTGCGCTGTTGTTCTGCAGGCTGGCCTGCGTGACGCTGGCACCGGGCTTCACGTCGTCGGTGATCCACACGTTGCCGCCGATGACCGCGCCCTTGCCGAGCGTTACGCGGCCCAGGATGGTGGCGCCCGCGTAGATGACCACGTCGTCCTCCACCACCGGGTGGCGCGGCAGGCCCTTCTGCAGGTTGCCTTCGGCGTCGGTGGGGAAGCGCTTGGCGCCGAGCGTGACGGCCTGGTACAGCCGCACGCGCTTGCCGATGACGGCCGTCTCGCCGATCACGACGCCCGTGCCGTGGTCCATGAAGAAGCCCGCGTCGATCGTCGCGCCCGGGTGGATGTCGATGCCGGTCTGCGCATGCGCCAGCTCGGCGACGATGCGCGCGAGCAGCGGCAGGCCGAGCTCGTAGAGCCGGTGCGCGAGGCGGTGATGGATCATCGCGAGCACGCCCGGATAGCACAGCAGCACCTCGTCGACGCTGCGCGCCGCGGGGTCGCCCTGGTAGGCCGCGAGCACGTCGCTGTCGAGCAGCCGGCGCAGGCCCGGCAGCGCGTTCGCGAACTGGCGCACGGCTTCGGTGGCCGCTGCGTCGATCTCGCTCGCGGGGCGCGGCGCCAGCCGTGCGTTGAAGTTCAGCTCGAGCCGCGCCTGCACCAGCAGCGCCTGCAAGGCGGCGTCGAGCGTGTGGCCCACGTAGAAATCCTCGCTCTCGTGGCGCAGGTCCGGCGGACCCAGCCGCATCGGAAAGAGCGCGCCCTTGAGCGACTCGACGATCTGCGCCAGCGCATCGCGCGACGGAAACTCGCGCGCACCGGGCTCGCGCGAACGGCGCTGCGAATCGCGCCACTCGTCGCGCACCTCGTGCAGTGCGCGCACGATGTCGCCTACTTCGAATTGAGCCATGTGTGTTTTCCTCCCGTGTGTTTCTGTCGATATGGATTCGGGGTTCAGTCCTGCACCCACGGCAGGCCATGGAAACGCCAGCCGTCGGACCCGCCGCGATGCTGCTGCACATCGATCTCGCCCTCGAAGCCTTCGAGCACGTTGAACACCTGCGTGAAGCCGGCCTTGGCCGCGGCTTCGGCCGCCAGCGCGGAGCGCTTGCCGCTGCGGCACAGCAGCAGCACCACGGCCTCCTTGCCGCCGTCCTTGGCCACCTTGGCTTCGAGCTCGCGCACGAAGCGCGGGTTGCGGGTGAGCGCGGTGCCCGTGGCCCAGGCCACATGCAGGCTGTCGGGCACGTGGCCGACGAACTTGCGTTCTTCGCCGGAGCGCACGTCCACGAGCAGGGCCTGGCCGTCCTGCACCAGCTGCCAGGCCACCGGGGGCGTCACGCCGCCGGCGTAGGGCCAGTTCTTTTCGATGGCTTGCGCGCGCGCCTGTTCGAGGGCGGGCGGCAAGGCGATGACATCTTCAACTTCCACGGACATGCGGTTCGGCTCCTGTTGTACGTTGGTCATTCCATCTTCCTTGATGGCGATAACCACCACTGTAGGAGTGCGAAGGCCAAGGTCAAACGACTCAAAAGTCGATTCTTAACAACCTTGTGATCTATGGGGTGCTGGGTCTGGGTGCTTCAGGGCGCGCTCCCGCCGACGGGGTACCTTGCTCCGCGAATGTCC
>RCUP01000475.1_pt1 | contig 30133 bp, 26 predicted proteins | sample 2166341 | NCBI WGS metagenome assembly RCUP01 (sample SAMN09932325, study PRJNA488358) | compost metagenome | isolation source: compost soil in succinonitrile-enriched | place: Germany: Experimental Botanical Garden | reverse complement strand
ACGGCCAGAGCACCTTGCCGACGCAGATCGCCGCGTTCGGTATTGCCGGTTCGACCGCGAAGAAGCTGTTCATGAGCCACCCGCCGCTGGAAGAGCGTATTGCCGCGCTGCGGGCGTCGACCGCGGCGTAAGCTCCGGCCCCCGATGGAGATGCAGGAACGCCTGGCCTCGCGCCGGGCGTTTTTGTTTGCGGGGATGTATTGCTGGCGCCGGGCTCGCCCGGCGACTCGTTTCCGCGCCTGCGGGGAGGTGTCACTTTCTTTGCTCGTGCAAAGAAAGTAACCAAAGAAACACGCCGCCAGTCCGCGAGCCGATGCTGCGCATCGGTGCCCTGCGCTTCTCGGGGAATCAGGGGACGGCGCCGAACTCGCTGCGCTCAGACATCGGCGCCTCTGCGCCCCTGATTCCCCTGCGATGCTCGGCTCGCTACAGGCGGACCCAAGATCAAAAGCCACAGCTGCACCCAGTAGATCCACGCAATGCGTGGATGCTCTTGCCGTTGATCTTGATCTTCCAGTCCGCCTTATAGCGAGCCGAGCACCGCAGGTCCGGCGAGGGCGAAGAGGTGCGGGTGTCTGAGCGTAGCGAGTTCCCGCACCGTCCCTCGACGGACCGAGGAGCGCAGGGAACCGACGTGCGAAGCACGACGGCTCGCGGCCGGCGGAGCGTTTCTTTGGTTACTTTCTTGATGGCGCACATCCCTGTGCGCCACCCTGCGGGCCGGCTGCGCCGTTCCGCGCTGCTCCTGCAGCGCGGTGCACGAGCAAAGAAAGTGACAAGCACGATCACCGCGCAAACGAAAACGGCACCTTCGCAGGTGCCGTCTCCATGAACCGCTTTACGCGGAAATTCAGAACTTCGCGTCGAACTCGGCAGCGTAGCCGGTGTTGACCAGCACCTTCTGCAGCGACTCGGCCACCTTCAGGTTGCCGGCCACGATCTGCTGGGTGTCCGGGCCGCGGTTGTCCATGCGGGCCGGGGTCGCGCCCTTGAAGTCGCAGACCTTGCCACCGGCTTCGCGCACCAGCAGCACACCGGCGGCGATGTCCCAGGCCTTCACGCCGGCCTCGAAGTAGGCATCGGCGCGGCCACAGGCCACGTAGGCCAGGTCCAGCGCGGCCGAACCCGAGCGGCGGATGTCCTCGGCGTGCACCAGCAGGGCGTCCACCGACTTCAGCTGCGCACTGGCGCGTGCACGCTCGCGCGGGGCGAAACCGGTGTGGATCATGGTGCCTTCCAGATCCTTGCGGTCGGCAACGCGGATGCGGCGGTCGTTGAGCACGGCGCCGGCGCCGCGGCTGGCAGTGAACAGCTCGTTGCGCAGCGGGTCGAAGATCACCGCGTCGGTCGGCTCGCCGTTCTCGACCAGGGCGATCGACACGCAGTAGTGCGGTACGCCGCGCAGATAATTGCTGGTGCCGTCCAGCGGGTCGATGACCCACATGTGGCGACGCTCGCTCTGTACGCCACCTTCTTCACCGAAGATGCCGTACTCGGGGTAAGCGCGCTTGAGTTCCTTGACGATCACCTTTTCCGCGTCCGCATCGACTTCGCTGGCGTAGTCCATGCGGCCCTTCTGGACTACATTCAGTGCCTCGAGCTTGTTGATGTTGCGCAAGAGGACGTTGCCGGCGAGGCGGGCGGCCTTGACCATGACGGTTACGGCGGGTTTCTGCATGGCATGGGCTCCCGGAAGGGCAGAAGAGAAGGGCTGACGGGGGAAAAGAGCGGGTCCGGCGCAGTGGCCGGCCGCACAGTTTACCATTGGTCTTCGTCCAGCTCGACATTTTCCCTGTTCATGTCCCAGTTTCCTGTCGCCACCCGCCTCCGATTCGTCCTGGTCGGGACCCAACACCCCGGCAACATGGGCGCCGCCGCCCGTGCCCTGAAGACCATGGGCCTGGCCCGCCTGGTGCTGGTAGCACCGGAGAAGCCGCTTGATGAAGAGGCCTTCCGGCGCTCGGCCGGTGCCGAGGACGTGCTCGGCGACGCACCCGTGGTGGCCACCCTCGCCGAAGCCGTGGCCGACTGCCGGTTCGTGCTGGGGTGCACCGCACGTGCGCGCCGGGTCCAGCTGGAGGAGTTCCTGCCGGCCGATGCCGCCGCCCGCGCAGTGGCCAAGGCCGGCGAAGGCGCCGAGGTGGCGCTGGTGTTCGGCCGTGAGCGTACCGGCCTGACCAACGAGGAGCTGCAGCTGTGCCATGCCGCAGTGCACATTCCGTCCGACCCTGAGTTCAGCTCGCTCAACCTGGCGGCCGCGGTGCAGGTGCTGGCCTATGAAGTGCGCATGCAGCTGCTGGGCGCGCAGCCCGTGGCCGCGACCGAGCCGGACACCCGCGAGCAGGCTGCCAGCCACGATCAGATGGAGAGCTTCTTCGCCCAGCTCGGCGAGACGCTGGACGAGATCGATTTCCACAAGGGACGCGCGCCCGAGTCGGCGATGCGCAAGCTGCGCCGTCTGTTCCTGCGCAGCGAGCCAAGCGAGCAGGAAGTGCGCCTGCTGCGCGGCATCCTGGCCGATACCCAGCGCATGGCGCGCCTGGCCCAGAAGAACGGCAAGGACAGCTGACGACGGCCCCATTTTTTCGGGTAGTCTGTCCGGATACCCTTGGGGGATGATGCTTGTGTCGGGTCTGCGTAGGGCAATGCAGGGGGAACTGCTGAGCCTGGCCTTGGCCCTGCTGGCCGGGACGGCGCGTGCTGCGCCGGCTCGGCGATGGGGGCGTTGGGCAGCGGAGAGGGGCGACTCGCGATGACGCAGGATCATGCGCTCGGCAGTGTGGACCGTGCGGTTGCCGGACCGGCGCCGCCGGCGTTCGGTCGCGCGTCCAGCGTGCTGCCGCGTGTCGTCTGTTATCGGCGGGTGCAGAGTGCGTTTGAGAAGGTGTTGGGGGCTTCCGGTTTCCGCCGCGTCGATGCGCATGCGCAGCCGTGGCTGGATGGATTGAAACAAGGGTCGACGCGCGTGCGGATGGAAGTGGAATGAAGTTGCTCGGCTCGGGAATGCAGGCCCGGTTCCTGCTTGCGATGGGCGGGGCGATGCTGGTGGTGGTGGCGATCCTGGCCGTGCTGCTGGGGCGGCAGGCGGCGATGCAGGGCGAGGTGAGGTCGCTCAGCAACGGCGTCATCCACGAACTGTTCGACCGCAGCGTGCGCAGCCGTGGCGAGGCCATGGTGCGCGAGCTGTCCGAAGCGCTTGCCGGCCCTCTCCACAACAACGACCTGGACCAGGTCGGGGCGCTGGTGCGCAGCATTTCGCGGCAGTCGGTGGTGCGCTATGTACTGGTGTTCGACAACCGCGGGCGGCTGGTTCACGACGGCTCGGCCGGGGTGCCCGGATCCGGACAGCCGATGACCGATCCGCTGGCGGCCGGGGCGGTTGCCGCGCAATCGCTGGTGGTGCAGCAGTCGCCCACGGTGCTCGACAACGCGATGCCGATCACGATGGGTAATCGGCGCATCGGTGGCGTCCGCGTCGGCATGGCGCTGGATGAAGTGCTGCAGCGTGAGCAGGCGGCCAACGCGACCCTCGGTGAGCGGCTGCAGCAGATGGGCAGCCGGCATCTGGGCTGGCTGCTGCTGATGCTGGGCCTGCTGGTGGTGATCGGCGTGGTGGTGATCCTGTACGTGCAGCGCACGCTGGTGGCGCCGATCCGCGATCTGGCCGCGGCTGCCCGGCGCATCGAAGCCGGCGACTACCAGGCGCCGCTGCGGGAAAACACCCGCGACGACGAGGTGGGTGAACTGGTGCGCGGCTTTGCCCGCATGCGTGATGCGATTGCCCGCCACGACCGCGAAGTGCGGCGCATGGCCTACACCGACGCGTTGACCGGCCTCACCAACCGGTTGGCGTTCCGTGAGGCGCTGGACCACCGGTTGATGGCCGCACGTGCGTCCAATCACCGGTTGGGCCTGCTGTTCGCCGATATCGATGATTTCAAGCGGGTCAACGACACGCTGGGCCATGAGGCCGGCGACGAGGCACTGCTGCAGTTCGCCCAGCGCATCGGCCGTGCAGTGACCGAGGCCGGCGGCGATGACGCATTGCTGGCACGGTTCGGCGGCGACGAATTCGTGATCCTGGTCGGCGATGGCGATGTCGCGGCCAATGCGCGGTTGCTGGCCGAGGTGCTGGTACGCGAGCTGGGCAAGCCGCTGGTGGTGCAGGGCAGGGAACTGTTCCTGGGCACTTCGATCGGTGTGACCCTGTTCCCCGACGACGCTGCGGATGCGACAACGCTGCTGAAGAACGGCGACATCGCGATGTACCAGGCGAAGATGGCGGGCAAGAACTGCTACCGCTACTACAGCCGGGCCATGGATCACGCTGTCGAACGCCGCGTGCACATGGAGCAGGAGCTGCGCGGCGCCTGGGAGCGCGGCGAGCTGCGGCTGGCCTACCAGCCGATCTTCCGCATGCGCGACCGCCGCATGGTCGGTGTGGAAGTGCTGCTGCGCTGGCAGCACCCGACGCTGGGCACGATCCCGCCCTCGGTGTTCATCGAGGTGGCCGAGCAGAGTGGCCTGATCGAGATCATCGGCCCGAAGGTGCTGCGTGCCGCCTGCATGGAAGCCGTGCAGTGGCCCAGCGGCGTGGCCGGCGACGAGCTGTTCGTCTCGGTCAATGTGTCGCCACGGCAGTTGCGCGGCGGTGAGCTGCCGGCGTTGGTCGCGCAGTGCCTGCAGGAGTCGGGCCTGCCGGCCTCGCGCCTGCACCTGGAGCTGACCGAGACGGCGGTGATCGGCGATGAAATGCTGGCCGCGCAGCTGCTGGACCGTCTGCACCGGGCGGGGGTGAAGGTGTGGCTGGACGACTTCGGTACCGGCTTCTCCGGTCTCAGCCACCTGCGGCAGGTGCCGGTGGACGGGGTCAAGATCGACAAGAGCTTCGTCGCCGACATGCAGCGCGACCCGGACGATCTGGCCCTGACTACGGCGATCATCGCCATGGCCCACGCACTGGGCATCACGGTGGTGGCCGAGGGTATCGAGCAGGAGGCGCAGTTCGAGCTGCTTGCCCAGCGTGGCTGCGACCTGGGCCAGGGCTATCGGTTGAGCCACCCGGTCACTGCCACTGAAGTGGTGCGGATGATCGAATCGGGCGCATGAGAGTAGATCCACGCCATGCGTGGATGGGCTTTCCTGGCAGAAACATCCACGCATGGCGTGGATCTACTGTTACACCGGGCGCTTGCTCGGGTCGCCGGGCAGTTCGCGGACCAGCTTGGGTATCAGGTAGCCGGACAGCCGAGCAGTGAGCCCGGCAATCAGGGCCTTGGCCTGGACATCCTCCACTTCGAAGTGGGCCACGCCCTCGACCCTATCCAACTGGTGCAGGTAATAGGGCAGCACGCCGGCGGCGAAGCTGCGCTCGCTCAGGTCCTGCAGCGCCTGCACGCTGTCGTTGACCCCACGCAGCAGCACCGCCTGGTTCAGCAGCTGGGCGCCAATGCCGCGCAGGCGGGCCATCGCGGTATCGACGCTGGCGTCGAATTCATTGGCGTGGTTGGCGTGGACCACGATGGCCAGCGGCCAGGGCAGGCTGCCCAGCCAGGCCAGCAGCTCGTCATCGACCCGCTCGGGCAGCACGATCGGCAGGCGCGTATGGATGCGCAGCCGGCGGATGTGCGCGATGCCACGCAGTGCATCGGTCAGCTCGGCCAGCTTGTGGGTGGCCAGCGACAGCGGGTCGCCGCCGGACAGGATCACCTCATCGATGTCCGGGTCTGCGGCGATGGCGTCCACCGCCTCCTGCCATCCCCCCTTGGCGGCGTTTTCGGCGCCATAGTCGAAATGCCGGCGGAAACAGTAGCGGCAGTTGATCGCGCAGCTGCCGGTGGCCACCAGCAGGGCGCGGCCGCGGTACTTCTGGATGACCCCGGTGGCCTTCTTTGCTGCACCGTCGCCCACCGCATCGAAGCTGAACCCGGGGGCCGGGCGCATCTCTGCGTCGATCGGCAGCACCTGCCGCAGCAGCGGATCGTGGGCATCGCCACGGCGCATGCGCGCGACGAAACCCTCCGGCACGCGCAGCGCGAACTGGGCGATGGCGGCCTCGGATACACCCAGTGCCGCGGCATCCAGATCCAGCCGGGCCAGCAGCGCCTGCGGGTCGCGCAGGGCCTGCCGCCACAGCTGCTGCCAGCGCGCGGGCGCGGCTGGCGACTGGGTCCGGGGGAAGGCGGAAAGCTGCATGGAGAGGGGGCCTGCGGTTATCATGGACACATAAACAGTTGCCCGCCGGGGTTCCGGTGGGCTTTCCATTCTATCCGGCTCGCCGCACGCGCGGCGGTTTCGCCATTTGAGGAGCTTGAGCATGGCCACTGCGGGCATGAACGATGTCAAGAACGGGATGAAGATCCTGGTCAACAATGAACCGGCCGTCATCTCCGAGACCGAGTTCATCAAGCCGGGCAAGGGCCAGGCCTTCACCCGCGTGCGCTATCGCTTCATCAAGTCGGGCCGCACGGTCGAAATGACCATGAAGGCGACCGACGACGTGGAAGTGGCCGATGTGGTCGATACCAACATGGACTACATGTACAGCGACGGCGAGTACTGGCACTTCATGGACCCGGAAACCTTCGAGCAGGTGCAGGCCGACAAGGCCGGCATGGGCGGCGCCGAGAAGTGGCTGAAGGGCGAAGAGTCCTGCATCGTCACCCTGTTCAATGGCTCCCCGATCTTCGTGCAGCCGCCGAACTTCGTCGAACTGAAGATCACCGAGACCGACCCGGGCGTCCGTGGCGACACCTCGGGCGGCGGCGGCAAGCCGGCCACCCTGGAAACCGGTGCCGTGGTGCGCGTGCCGCTGTTCGTCAACCAGGATGAAATCATCAAGGTCGACACCCGTTCGGGCGAGTATTCCTCGCGCGTCAAGTAATCCGGGTACGCGCCGGCGCATTCGCGCTGGCGCTCCCACGATCCGCCATGCGGATCGTGGGCCCCCGCTCACCAGCACCCACACCCCGCCGCTTCGCGGCCGCCCCTGACTCAGGGGCTTGCCTTCCAGAAGCCCAGCGGTAGCCGTTTGACCGGTGATCAGTCGCCAGGTCGGAGCCAAGGCTACGTACGGTCCTTCCCCCATAGCCAGTGAGCCCGCATGAGCGATAGCCCGCACCTCCCCGAAGCCTGCGATCTGCTGATCGAAGCCGGTTATGTCGTTCCGATCGAGCCGCATGCGGTGGTGCTGGAAGACCATGCCGTCGCCGTGCGTGGCAGCGAGATCGTGGCCATCCTGCCGCGTGCCGAAGCGCGTGCGCGCTTCCGCGCCACCCAGGTTGTCAGCCGCCCCGAGGCCGCGCTGATGCCGGGCCTGGTCAACGCCCATACGCACAACCCGATGACCCTGCTGCGCGGCGTCGCCGACGACCTGCCGCTGATGACCTGGCTGCAGCAGCACATCTGGCCGGTGGAAGCGGCGGTGATCGGCCCCGAATTCGTGGCTGATGGCACCACCCTTGCCATCGCCGAGATGCTGCGTGGCGGCACCACCTGCGCCAACGAGAATTATTTCTTCGGTGACGTGCAGGCCGCCGTCTACAAGAAGCACGGTTTCCGCGCGCTGGTCGGCGCGGTGATCATCGATTTCCCCACTGCCTGGGCCAAGACCGATGACGAGTACTTCGCCAAGGCCGGTGAGCTGCACGACCAGTGGCGCACCGATCCGCTGATCGGCACCGCGTTCGCGCCGCATGCGCCGTACACGGTCAACGATGCCAATTTCGAGCGGGTGCGGATGCTGTCCGACCAGCTGGACATGCAGGTGCATCTGCATACCCATGAAACCGCGCAGGAAATCACCGATTCGATCAAGCTGCACGGCCAGCGCCCGCTGGCGCGGCTGGATCGCCTCGGCCTGGTCAACGACCGCCTGATCGCGGTGCACATGACCCAGCTGACCGAGGCTGAAATCCACCTGTGCGCCGAGCGTGGCGTCAGCGTGGTGCATTGCCCGGAATCGAACCTGAAACTGGCCTCTGGTTTCTGCCCGGCCTGCGCCCTGCAGCGCGCCGGTGTGAACCTGGCCATCGGCACCGACGGCTGCGCCAGCAACAACGACCTGGACATGTTCAGCGAGAACCGCACCGCGGCGATCCTGGCCAAGGCCGTGGCCGACGATGCCACCGCGCTGGACGCGGCGACCACGTTGCGCGCGTCCACGCTGGGTGGCGCCCGCGCGCTGGGCTTCGGCGAGCGCATCGGCTCGATCGAGGTCGGCAAACAGGCCGACCTGGTCTGCGTCGACCTGTCCGCGCTGGAGACCCAGCCGCTGCACAACGTGCTGTCGCAGTTGGTGTACGCCACCGGCCGCCAGCAGGTCAGCGATGTCTGGATCGCCGGCAAGCCCAAGCTGGTGCAGCGTGAGCTGGTCGGCATGGACTTGCCGGGCATCATCGCCAACGCGCGCCAGTGGCGCGAGCGCATCCGTCATATCCGCGCCTGAGCACAGGCGCCGCAAGGACAACCGTCATGACAGCCCCCCACGCTTCTTCCAATTTCGATCAGGCCGAGCTGGACAAGTTCGCCGCGCTGGCCAATCGCTGGTGGGACGCCGATGGCCCGCAGAAGCCGCTGCACGCGCTGAATCCGGTGCGCCTGCAGTACGTTGCCGACCGCGCGCCGCTGCGTGGTGCGCGCGTGCTCGACATCGGTTGCGGTGGCGGGCTGCTGAGTGAAGCGCTGGCCCAGGCCGGTGCCGAGGTGACCGCCATCGACCTGGCGCCGGAGCTGGTCAAGGTCGCGCGCCTGCATGCACTGGAAAGTGGTGTCAGCGTCGACTACCGGGTACAGGCCGCCGAAGACCTTGCCGCCGAACAGCCGGGCAGCTTCGACGTGGTGACCTGCATGGAAATGCTCGAGCACGTGCCCGATCCGGGCGCGATCATCGAGGCCTGCAAGCGCCTGCTGAAGCCGGGCGGCCACCTGTTCCTGTCCACCATCAACCGCACGGCTGCGGCCTTTGCAGTGGCCATTGTCGGTGCCGAGTACGTGGCGCGGCTGCTGCCCAAGGGCACCCACCACTACCAGGAATTCATCAAGCCGGCCGAGCTGGCGCGCTGGCTGCGCGAGGCCGACCTGCAGCTGGCCGATGTCAGCGGCATGGCCTATGAACCGTGGCGCAACCGCGCCCGCTTGAGCAGCCGCACAGACATCAACTACCTGGCCCACGCGGTCAAGGCGCCGTGACCGCCGCGGCGTTCCCGCGTGCAGTGCTGTTCGACCTGGACGGCACTCTGCTCGACAGTGCGCCGGACTTCGTCGCGACGCTTGATGCGATGCTGGCCGAGCGCGGTCGCGCACCGATCGATCCGGCGCAGTTGCGTCCGGTGGTGTCGAAGGGCTCGCGGGCGATGGTGTCGGCCGCGTTTCCAGAACTGGACGCGGCCGAGCGCGATGCGCTGATTCCCGAGTTCCTGCAGCGCTACGAAGCCTCGATCGGCCGGCACGCCGTGCTGTTCGATGGCGTCGCCGGCATGCTCGAGGCGCTGGACGCGGCCGGTACCGTGTGGGGCATCGTCACCAACAAGCCCGAGTACCTGGCGCGGCTGATCGTGCCGCAGTACGGCTGGCAGCAGCGTTGCGCGGTGCTGGTCGGTGGTGACACCCTGGCCGAGCGCAAGCCGCATCCGTTGCCGCTGCTGCACGCCGCGCAGCTGATCGGCATCGCAGCGGAAGACTGCGTGTATGTCGGCGACGATGAGCGCGACATCATCGCCGCGCGTGCCGCCGGCATGCCGTCGGTGGCGGCACTGTGGGGCTACCGCCTGCACAGCGACGATCCGCTGGCCTGGCAGGCCGATGTGCTGGTCGAGAACGCCGAACTCCTGCAACTGGCCAGCCTCTGGCCGACCCGGCCGGCGACCCCGGCCCAGCCGTAAGGAACAACGTAGTGAGCAGTACCGCGCTGGATAGTTTCCTCGACAAGTGGCGCAGCCGCTGGCCGGAATGGTCGGTGGCCGAGCCGTTCGTGGCCGAACCGCAGCGCCATGTGGCGCTGGCGTGGTTCGCGCTGCTGCAGGAATTCGACGACATGCTCAACACCAGTGGCGACCCGCTGCCGGCCGACGCCAAGCTGGCCTGGTGGGGCGAGGAACTGCGCAGCTGGGCCGCGCAACGTTCGCGTCATCCGCTGGGGCGTGTGCTGGAGCCGGTGCGGGCACCGTGGGCGCAGCTGGCCGAGGCGCTGCCGGATCTGGTCGAGGCGCGCACCGTGGCGCTGGACGCTGCCGGTGCCGAGCGTGCGCTGGGCAACTATGCCGAAGCAGTGGCTGCGGTTGAGGCGGTGGTGTTTGCCGACACGCCGCGCAAGGGCGCCGGTCATGCGGTGCTGCTGCAGACCCTGGCCCAGCGCTTGCAGGACGCTGGCGTGGCCGGCGTGCCGCGCAGCCTGCTGGACGAGGATGCCGGCAACGCAGCACAGCGTTGGGCGCAGCAGCTGCTGAAAGGGTGGGGCAGCCGCGTGCCCGGTCCGCGTGCGCGCCGCGTGTGGTCGAGCCTGGCGCGTGCCCGCCTGGCGGCGCAGGCCGCCGGCAAGCCGGTCGAAGCGACGCCGGTACGCACGTTGCTGCGCGTGTGGTGGGCCGCGCGCGGCTGAACGACTGGCCGCTGCGCTCGCCGGGCATGGCCCGACGCTACCGCGCATGGTTGATTGCATGCTGTCTGTAGAGCCGAGCCTATGCTCGGCTATTCATGGCCAACAGCAGCCGAGCGTGGGCTCGGCTCTACGGCAGCGGCCCACCACCGCAACGGGCGATGGGCGTTATTTGCGTTCCAGCACCAGCAGCGGGTCGATGCGGGTGTCGAACCAGTTCATGCCCCAGTGCAGATGCGGGCCGGTCGCGCGGCCGGTGGCGCCGACGGCGGCGATCACCTGGCCCTGTTCGACGCGATCACCGACCTTCACGTCGATGCGCGACAGGTGCAGGAAGTTCGAACTGACCCCGAAGCCATGGTCGAGCAGCAGGGTGCCGCCGGTCAGGTACAGATCGGGGCCTGCGAATGTCACCACCCCGGCAGCCGGTGCTTTCACCGGAGTGCCGGTCGGCACCGCGATGTCCATGCCGGAGTGACCGGCACCGGGCTGGCCGTTGTAGACGCGCGCATTGCCGAAGCGGCCGCTGATGCGACCCTGCACCGGCCAGATGAAGGTCTGGGTGAAATCGGTGCGGTTGTCGTCGCGCGCACGCGCAGCGGTGACCTGCGCCTGTTCGCGCTTGATCCGCTCGGCGATGGCCGGCGGCGGATTGACCGTCTTCGGCGGCACGCCGTTGACCCGCTCGGTGGGCCAGTCACGCGGGGTCACGGTGATGGTGGCCGTCTCGCTGCTGCCATCCGGTCGGCGGATCTGCACCTGCAGCGGGCCCTTCTCATCGCGACCGATGCCGAACACCACGCTGCCGTAGCTGCTCACGCGCAGGTCGCGGCCTGCAAAGCGCACGCTGCTGCCGGCGGGAACCTTGCCGATCACCAGCGCGCCCTGCGACGCGCTGGCCGGGAACACCACGCGGCTGTCGATCAGGTCGCCGATGCCGTCCTGCGCCTGTGCCGTCGGTGCGGTGAACAGGGGCGTCGCCAGCAGCAGCGCCCCGAACATGAGTGCCGAACGCATCAGCGGTCGTAGGTCATGCGCTGGCCGGCGGGCTGACCCACCAGCGTGCTGCCGTCCCACGCCAGCTGGCCGTTGACCCAGGTGGAGGCGATGCGCGATTGGAACGTGGTGCCTTCGAACGGCGACCAGCCGCACTTGGACAGCACGTCCTCGCGCTTGACCGTGAACGGCACGTCTTCCACCAGTACCAGGTCGGCGAAGTAGCCTTCGCGCAGGAAGCCACGCTCTTCCACGTCGAACAGCTGGGCGGGAGCATGGGCGAATTTCTGCACCACCTGCTCGCGGGTCAGCTTGCCTTCGTGCACGCGTTCCAGCGCGGCGACCAGCGCGTACTGCACCAGCGGCAGGCCGGACGGCGCCTGCGCATAGGGCTTCTGCTTCTCTTCCCAGGTGTGCGGGGCGTGGTCGGTGGCCAGGACATCCAGCACGTCGTCAGCCAACGCGGCGGTGATCGCCTCGCGATCGGCCACGTCCTTGATCGCCGGGTTGCACTTGATCAGGTTGCCCTTGGTGGCGTAGTCCGGGCGGGCGAAGTGCAGGAAGTGCACGCAGGTCTCGGCGGTGATCTGCTTGCGGCTGCCGTCGGCACGGATCAGCGGGCCCTTCTCGAACAGCGCCAGTTCGTCGGCGGTGGAGATGTGCAGCACGTGCAGGCGGGTGCCGTGCTTGCGCGCCAGCGACATGGCCAGCCGCGTCGACTTGATGCACGCTTCGCGCGAACGGATGTCCGGGTGCATCTCCGGGGTCAGCGCGTCGCCGTACTTTTCCTGGAAGGCCTTCAGGTTGGCATCGATCATCGGCGTGTCTTCGCAGTGCGTGATGATCGGGGTCGGGCACTCGCGGAAGATCGCGTCCAGGGTTTCCGGGTTGTCGACCAGCATGTTGCCGGTGGACGCACCCATGAACACCTTCACGCCCGGCGCCTTCTTCGGGTCGAGCGCGCGGATGGCCTCCAGGTTGTCGTTGCTGGCCCCGTGGTAGAACCCGTAGTTGGCCCAGGCACGGCCGCGCGCCAGCTCGTACTTGGCTTCAAGAATGGTCGAGTCGAGCGTCGGCGGGTTGGTGTTGGGCATGTCCATGAAGCTGGTCAGGCCACCGGCCACGGCCGCGGCCGACTCGCTGGCGATGTCGCCCTTGTGGGTCAGGCCCGGTTCGCGGAAGTGCACCTGGTCGTCGATCATCCCGGGCAGCAGCCAGCGCCCGGCCGCATCCACCACCTGTTCGCCATCACGCGGGGTCAACCCTTTGCCGATCTGCGCGATGCGGTCGTTCTCGATGCGCAGGTCGCCTTCGAAGGTGCGGCCTTCGTTGACCAGGCGGGCGTTGGTGATGAGCGTGGAGGACATGTCAGTGTTTTCCTGTGCAACGGCAAGAAGGGGCGTTGGGAGATTCGGGCACTGGATCGAAGCCGCCGGGATGGAACGGGTGGCAGCGGCCCAGCCGTCGCGCCGCCAGCCAGCTGCCACGCAGTGGGCCGTGCCGGGAGATGGCGTCCATGGCGTATTCAGAGCAGCTCGGCACGAAACGGCAGCGAGGCCCCAGCAGCGGGCTGATGAAGCGCTTGTAGAAGCGCAGCAGGGCGATGAGCAGGCGCGAGATCACTCAGTCATCTTAAGCCAGTTGGCATGAAGGCCGCATTTGTGCAGGATGGGCCGTTGGTCGCATGTCGTAGATGGCCTGCGACCGCTATCGGCACCCCTCCAGGTGCCGGACAGGTTCCGTACCGCGCAAGGCGGTCCGTGTTCGTCGGACCGCGCCTTGGACCCGTTGACTCCTGGACTGAATGGAGCGGGCCCCCGAGGTTGCTGCTGCGGGTCGGGTAGGCTATAAAGGCCCGCTTTCCCGGGCCCCGGGGAATCCAAGGAAGAGCGTTTCGTGGCTGCTAAAAAAACTGCAAAGAAGGCCGTCAAGGCCGCCAAGAAAACCGCCAAGCCTGTTGTGAAGAAGTTGGCGGCCAAGCCCGTTGCCAAGAAGCCGGCCAGCAAGCCGGTGACCAAGGCGGCATCCTCACAACCGGCGGCCAGGAAGGCCACCGCAAAGAAAGCGCCGGCCAAGTCCGGCAAGCCGGCAGTGGCGAAGAAACCCGCTGCGCCGGTCAAGGCCAAACCTGTCGCTGCCAGCAAGAAGGCACCGGCGGTGAAGAAGGTTGCCAGCAAGGCTGCACCGGTGAAGAAGGCCGCTGCCAAGCCGGCACCGAAGAAGGCAGCAGCCAAGCCGGCGCCGAAGGCGGTGGTGAAGAAGGTTGCCGCCGCGCCTGCTGCGAAGCCGGCAGCAAAGAAGGTGGCGCCTGCCAAGCCGGCACCTGCCGCCAAGACCGCCAAGAATGTCGCCCCGCCGGCTGCCAAGCCGACGCCGGCCCCTGTAGTGAAGTCCGCACCGAAGCCAGCTGCGAAGCCGGCCCCGGCCAAGTCTGTCCCGGCCAAGACCGCGGCAGTGGCAGCAGCCAAACCGGCCCCCAAGCCGGCCACCGCCGCCGCTTCTGCAGCATCGACCGCCCCGCAATCCAAGAATCCCGTGCCCGTTTCGAAATCGCCTGCTAAAACCGCCGTGAAATCCGATTCCGCTCCGAAGACCGTGACCCGCCCCGTGGGCAAGGTCGCTGTGGCCGTCGCCGCCCGTTCGTCGGCACCTGCGCCGCGCAGCAAGTACAAGGTCGTCGAATACAAGACCGACGAGGCCACTGGCCGCCCGATCCTGCCGGCAGGCTACAAGCCGGCCTCGGATGAGGAGTACATGAGCCCGCTGCAGCAGGAATACTTCCGCCAGCGCCTGCAGAACTGGCGCGCCGATCTGGTGGAAGAGTCCAAGCAGACCATCGAGAACCTGCGTGAGGAAGTGCGTGACATCGGCGATGAAGCCGAGCGCGCGACCCGCGAGACCGAGAACTCGCTGGAACTGCGCACCCGTGACCGTTACCGCAAGCTGATCGGCAAGATCGACAGCACCCTCAAGCGCCTGGAAGCGGGCGACTACGGCTACTGCGTGGACACCGGTGAAGAAATCGGCCTGGAGCGCCTCGAAGCGCGCCTGACCGCCGAGCGCACCATCGACGCCCAGGAGCGTTGGGAGCACCTGCAGAAGCAGCAGGGCGACTGATTCCGGTTCGTTGTGATGTCATGCGAAAAGCCCGGCTTCGGCCGGGTTTTTTTGTTGGGTTCGAGTTGGCTGTGTAGAGCAGCGCCTTGGTTGTTCCGTGAGCGAGCGGGCGGGTCACCCGGGCCAGGACACGCCGTAAACCCATCCCTGGGGGCTCGGTCGCGCCATCCATGGCGCGAACGGTCCTGGCCCGGGTGACCCGCCCGCTCCAGACGGTTCCCGAGTGCGGCCGCTGTAGAGCCGAGCCTACGCTCGGCTCAGGCCGAAGCCGGAGGGCAGGGAAGAGCAGGAGCAAGAGCGAGAGCAGCCAAGCATGGCTTGGCTCTACCAGGAGCGGTCATGCGTGCGCTCGCGGCTATTGGGTCCGCCTTGTAGCGAGCCGAGCACCGCAGGGGAATCAGGGGCGAAGAGGCGCCGCTGTTTGAGCGCAGCGAGTTCGGCGCCGTCCCCTGATTCACCGAGGAGCGCAGGGCACCGGTGCGCAGCGCCGGCTCGCGGATGGCGGCGCGTTTCTTTGGTTACTTTCTTGATGGCGCACATCCATGTGCTCCACCCTGCGGGCCGGCTATGCCGTTCCGTGCTGCTCCTGCAGCACGGTGCGCGCGCAAAGAAAGTGACACCCCGCCGCGGTCGCGGAAAAGGGCCGCCGGGCATGGCCCGGCGCTACCAGTGCGTCGGCGCACGTAAACCCGCTGTCGCGGAAACGACGAGCCGACGCTACTGCAGATCACGCAGATTCAATTTCCGCAGCGTCGGGTTCTTCCACGCGGTGATCCCGGCCACGCTCAGCACCGCGAACCCGCCCAGCACCACTGCCGGTACCAGCCCCAGAACCCTGGCCATCGTGCCGGCATAGAACGCGCCCAGTTCGTTGGACGAGCTGATGAAGATACCGTTGATCGACGATACCCGGCCGCGCATCTCTTCCGGCGTTGCCAGCTGCAGGATGGTGGAGCGGATCACCACCGACACGCCGTCGAAGGCGCCGTAGAACAGCAGGATCAACGCCGACAGCCAGAAGTGCTGGGACAGGCCGAAGCCGATCACGCACAGGCCGAAGCCGGCCACGGCGAACAGCAGCACGCGACCGGCGTTGCGGTGCAGGGGGTGGCGCGCCAGCCACAGGCCGACGCACACCGACCCCAGTGCCGGGGCCGCGCGCAGGATGCCCAGGCCTTCCGGGCCGTGGTGCAGGATCTCGTGCAGGAACGCCGGCAGCATCGCCACCACGCCGCCCAGCAGCACCGAGAACATGTCCAGCGCCATGGCGCCGACCATGATCCGGTTGCCGACCACGAAGCGGGCGCCTTCGGCGATGCTCTTGAAGATCGGGGCGGCCGGGCCGGCATGCACCGGTTCTTCCACTTTCAGCGTGGCCAGGCAGCCCATTGCCACCAGCGCGAAGGCCGTGGCCACCGCATAGGACAGACCCTTGCCACCGAAGCCGACCAGCACCCCACCCAGTGCCGGGCCGGCGATCATGCCGGTCTGGAACACCACGGCGCCGAGGCCGGCGCCACGGGCGAAATGTTCACGTGGCAACACGCGGGCGAACAGCGCGTTGTAGATCGGCGACAGGAAGGCGCGGACCATGCCGGTCAGCGCGATGGCTGCGTAGATCGGCCACACGCCATCAACCGGCAGCCAGCCCTTGGCCACGCTGGTCAGCACCAGCGCGGTGGCGATCAGTCCGGAACAGGCGACCATGCCCAGCTTGCGGCGCGGCAGATGATCCACCAGATAGCCGGCGAACGGCGCCACGCAGAAGAACGGCAGCACCTCGGCCAGGCCGATCAGGCCCAGCGAGAACGGATTGCGGGTGACTTCGTAGATGTGCCAACCGACGGTGACCGCGACCACCTGGTAGGACAGCATCGCGAAGATGCGGTACGCCAGCAGCCGGGCGAAACCGGGCCGGGACAGCAGGCCCAGCGCGGTGTCTTCGGCTGTGGCAGGGTCGCTCACGACGGATCGCGCTGCAGCTGGGCCTGCGCGGTCTCACGGATGAAGGCCAGCATCGCCGCCACGCCGTTGCTGCGGGTCGGCGACAGATGGCGGGACAGGCCGATATCCTGGATATAGCTGGGTTCGGTGGCCAGGATCTCCTGCGCGGTGCGCCCGGAGTACACCCGCAGCGCCAGGAAGATCAGGCCGGAGACGATGGCCGAATCACTGATGGCGTGGAAACGCAGTGACTGCGTATTGCCTTCCGGCACGATCCAGACCATCGACTGGCAACCGAGCAGGCGGTGCTCTTCGGTTTTCCATTCTTCGGGGAAGGCGGGCAGCTTGCGGCCGAGATCGATCAGGTACTGGTAGCGCTCGGACCAGTCGCCGAAGAAACCGAATTCCTCGGCGATGGCCGTCTGTGCCTCGGCGGCGGTGGATTCAAGCGGGAACGGGGAGTCGATCACAACAGTCTCTACAGTGGGGGCGTGGCCGGCGGACCGGCCACGGGGCAGGGCAGGTCAGCCGCGCTTGCGCGACCAGCGCACGCCCTGCGGGGTGTCTTCCAGCACGATGCCTTCGGCGGCCAGCTGGTCGCGGATGGCGTCGGAACGGGCGAAGTCGCGCGCCTGCTTGGCTGCCGCACGTTCGTCGATCAAGCCCTGGATGCGCGCGTCGTCGTCGCTGTCGCCGGCGGCGTTGCCGAACCATTGCGCCGGATCGGCCTGCAGCAGGCCCAGGGCGAGACCCGCGCCGAGCAGTTCGCTCTTCCAGCGTGCGCGTTCGCCGGGATCGGTGGCGCGGCGCGCTTCGCCGGCGATACGGGCCACTTCGGCCAGCGCCTGCGGCGTATTGAGATCGTCATCCAATGCCGCTTCGATGTCTGCCGGGATCACTGCCGTGGCGGCCACATCGGCCAGCTCGCGCAGGGTGCCGTACAGGCGGTCGAGGGTGCGGCCGGACTGTTCGATCAGCGCGTCGGACCAGTCCAACGGCTGCCGGTAGTGGGCCGACAGCAAGGCCAGGCGCAATGCCTCGGGGGCGTGTTTACGCACCAGGTCGTGGACGCGCTCGATGTTGCCGATCGACTTGCTCATCTTGGCGCCGCCGAAGTTGAGCATGCCGTTGTGCAGCCAGAAGCGCGCGAACACCTTGCCGCCGTGCGCGCACTCGCTCTGTGCGATCTCGTTTTCGTGGTGCGGGAACTGCAGGTCGACGCCGCCGGCATGGATGTCGATGGTCTCGCCCAGGTGTGCGGCGGCCATCGCCGAGCATTCGATATGCCAGCCCGGACGGCCGCGGCCCCATGGCGATTCCCAGCCCGGCAGGTCGTCGCCGGACGGCTTCCACAGCACGAAGTCGCCAGGCGCGCGCTTGTAGGGAGCAACCTCGACACGGGCGCCGGCCAGCATTTCGTCCGGGTCGCGGCGTGACAGCTTGCCGTAGCCCTCGAAACTGCCGACGGCGAACAGCACATGGCCCTCGGCGGCGTAGGCATGCCCGCTGCTGACCAGCTGCTCGATCATGGTGATGATCTGCGTCATGTGCGCGGTCACTTCCGGCTCGATGTCCGGCGGCACCACGCCCAGCGCGGCCATGTCTTCACGGTAGGCCGCGGCGAAACGGTCGGTGATGGTGCTGATCGGCACCCCCTGCTCGCGCGCGGCGGTGTTGATCTTGTCGTCCACGTCGGTGATGTTGCGGGCGTAGCGCAGGGCACCGAAGCGCCGCCGCAGCAGGTCGGCCAGCACCCCGAACACCACCGGCCCACGGGCGTTGCCGATGTGCACGTAGTTGTAGACCGTCGGGCCGCACACATACAGGGTCGGACAGGCCGGGTCGAGCGGGGTGAACGGTTCGAGCTGGCGAGTCAGGTTGTTGTGCAGGCGCAGGGTCATGGGTCTGTGACTGGGGGACAAGCCTGTGATTTTAGAACGTGTCGGGCCCCTTTGGGGGGACCGTTGCCACCGGTGGACGTCACCGGCGGCCGGGGTGGGGTGGGCAGGAACGGCGCGGACGGGTAATGTTCAGCCCCTTGCGGTCACCACTGCCTACACTATTGCCGTGTCCCTGCTCCCTTCGCCAATGAAAACCACCGCGTTGCTGACCCTGGCCTGCCTGTCGGCGCTGCCTGCCGTGGTCCTGGCCCAGGAGGCCGAGCCCCGCAACCGGGTGGTGATCGTGGAGAACGTGAAGTTCGACTACGCCCAGGTGCTCAACGTGGAGCCGGTGTTCCAGACGCTGCGCGCAACCCGTACCGAGGAGCACTGCGAGCCGGTCTCGACCCGCACCCTGGCCCCGGTCAATGTCACCGGCGAGGAGCCGGTCGAGGACAAGGGCCGCATCGGCCGCCTGTGGGATTCGGTACGCTCGATGTTCAAGCGCAGCGACGAGGAGGGGGTGGAAGAGCTTCCGGCGGAAACCCCCGCCCCGGCGCCAGCCAACACGGGCCCGATGCTGACCCGGGACTGTCGAATCGTCCCTGTCGGGCGCGAGTTCCGCCGCCCCATCGCCTATGACGTGGATTACGTCTACAAGGGCACCAAGTACCGTTCACGGCTGCCGGAAGACCCTGGCAACCGGCTGAAGATCCGGGTTTCGATCACCCCCTGGGTGGGCCCGGAGCAGGCTGCCGCCGGCACCCCCTGATTCTGCGACGCTGGCCTCTTGCGCCGGCCCCGGCCGCATGTAAAGATTGCCGACCAATGAAGCTCACCGACTTCCAGCACGACAGCAGCGCCGCCCGCCAGGCCACTGGCATGACGTCGCGTGCCCGTCGACCGGAACCCCACATTCTCGCTGGGTAATCCGGAGCTTTCTGCTGTTCGTCCGAAAAAAACCCAGCCCGCCGGCTGGGTTTTTTCGTTTCCGCGTTCTGAAAGCTTCATCTGCAACCTTTTCGTATCACCTTGGTTCCCGGTTTTCCCTTCCACCTTCCACCGCGTCGGCCACCGGCGCCGCTCATGCAAGGAATGATGATGTCCCCCAAGCACTTCCTGAACACCCAGGACTGGAGCCGCAGCGAACTTGACGCGCTGCTGACCCAGGCTGCGCTGTTCAAGCGCAACAAGCTCGGCGACCAGCTCAAGGGCAAGTCGATCGCGCTGGTGTTCTTCAATCCGTCCATGCGCACCCGCACCAGCTTCGAGCTGGGCGCATTCCAGCTCGGTGCCCACGCAGTGGTGCTGCAGCCGGGCAAGGATGCGTGGCCGATCGAGTTCAACCTCGGCACGGTGATGGACGGCGATACCGAAGAGCACATCGCTGAAGTGGCCAAGGTGCTCGGCCGTTACTGCGACATCATCGCCGTGCGCGCGTTCCCGAAGTTCGTCGACTGGGCCTACGACCGCCAGGACGTCGTGCTCGAGAGTTTCGCCAGGTACTCGCCGGTGCCGGTGATCAACATGGAGACCATCACCCACCCGTGCCAGGAACTGGCGCACGTGATGGCCCTGCAGGAGCATTTCGGTACCCAGGACCTGCGCGGCAAGAAGTACGTGCTGACCTGGACCTACCACCCCAAGCCGCTGAACACCGCCGTGGCCAACTCGGCGCTGACCATCGCCACCCGCATGGGCATGGACGTGACCCTGCTGTGCCCGACCCCGGATTACATCCTGGACGAGCGCTACATGGGCTGGGCCGAGCAGAACGTGGCCGAGAGCGGTGGTTCGCTGAAGATCAGCCATGACATCGACAGTGCCTATGCCGGTGCCGACGTGGTCTACGCCAAGAGCTGGGGCGCGCTGCCGTTCTTCGGCAACTGGGAGCCGGAGAAGCCGATCCGCGACCAGTTCAAGCACTTCATCGTCGACGAACGGAAGATGGCGTTGACCAACAACGGCGTGTTCAGCCACTGCCTGCCGCTGCGCCGCAACGTGAAGGCGACCGACGGCGTGATGGATTCGCCGCAGTGCATCGCCATCAACGAGGCCGAGAATCGCCTGCATGTGCAGAAGGCGATCATGGCCGCTGTTGCCGGCCGCTGATTCTTTTCCATTCGAACATTTCCGCCGGGCATGGCCCGGCGCTACCAGGACATACCCCCCATGAGCAACAAAGACGTCGTTCTCGCCTTCTCCGGCGGCCTTGATACCAGCTTCTGCGTGCCGTACCTGCAGGAGCGCGGCTACAACGTGCATACCGTGTTCGCCGATACCGGCGGCGTGGATGACGAAGAGCGCGATTTCATCGAGAAGCGTGCCGCCGAGCTGGGTGTCACCAGCCACCAGACCGTCGATGGCGGTCCGGCCATCTGGTCCGGCTTCGTCAAACCGTTCGTGTGGGCAGGTGAGGGCTACCAGGGCCAGTACCCGCTGCTGGTGTCGGACCGTTACCTGATCGTCGATGCCGCGCTCAAGCGCGCCGCCGAACTGGGCACCAACATCATCGCCCACGGCTGCACCGGCATGGGCAACGACCAGGTGCGTTTCGACCTGGCAGTGAAGGCCCTGGGTGACTACCAGATCATCGCGCCGATCCGCGAGATCCAGAAGGAACACACCCAGACCCGCGCCTACGAGCAGAAGTACCTGGAAGAGCGTGGCTTCGGCGTGCGCGCCAAGCAGCAGGCCTACACCATCAACGAGAACCTGCTGGGCCTGACCATGTCCGGCGGCGAGATCGATCGTTGGGAAGCACCGGGCGAGGGCGCCCGTGGCTGGTGCGCACCGCGCAGCGAATGGCCGGAAGCACCGCTGACCGTCACCCTGAAGTTTGTCGAAGGCGAAGCCGTGGAGCTCAACGGCAAGGCACTGCCGGGTGAGCAGATCCTGGCCCAGCTCAACAAGCTGTTCGCCCCCTACGGCGTCGGCCGTGGCGTGTACACCGGCGACACCGTGATCGGCCTGAAGGGCCGCATCGTGTTCGAGGCACCGGGCCTGGTCTCGCTGCTGGCCGCGCACCGCGCGCTGGAAGATGCGGTGCTGACCAAGCAGCAGAACCGCTTCAAGCCGGACGTGGCGCGCAAGTGGGTGGAGCTGGTGTACGAAGGCTTCTACCACGACCCGCTGAAGACCGACATCGAAGCCTTCCTGAAGTCCTCGCAGGCCAAGGTCAACGGCGAAGTGGTGCTGGAAACCCGTGGCGGCCGCGTCGACGCCGTTGCGGTGAAGTCGCCGCACCTGCTCAACACCAAGGGCGCCACGTATGCGCAGTCGGCTGACTGGGGCGTGGAGGAGGCCGAAGGCTTCATCAAGCTGTTCGGCATGAGCTCGACGTTGTATGCGCAGGTCAACCGCGGCTGAGCCGCGATCGACCTGCCCGCGCATTCCTCCTTAACCCCGCGCCGTTGGCGCGCCCCCTTCAACAAGAAGGGGGCTCTCCTCCAGCCGGTACACGTTGTACTGAAGGATCTTTGATTCATGCTTGAACAGACGCTCGATCACCTGCAGGCGCTGGTGTCCTTCGACACCCGCAACCCGCCGCGTGCGATCACCACCGGCGGCATCTTCGACTACCTGCGCGACAACCTGCCCGGGTTCAATGTCGAGGTGATCGACCATGGCGCTGGCGCGGTCAGCCTGTACGCCGTGCGCGGTACGCCGACGTACCTGTTCAACGTGCATCTGGACACCGTGCCGGACTCGCCGCACTGGAGTGCCGATCCGCACGTGATGCGCCGCCTGGACGACCGCGTGGTCGGCCTCGGTGTGTGTGACATCAAGGGGGCGGCTGCTGCGCTGGTGGCTGCAGCCAATGCCAGTGATGGCGACGCGGCGTTCCTGTTCTCCAGCGATGAAGAAGCCAACGATCCGCGCTGTATTGCTGCGTTCCTGGCCCGGGGCATCAAGTACGAAGCGGTGCTGGTGGCCGAACCGACCATGAGTGAATCGGTGCTCGCGCACCGTGGCATCAGTTCGGTGCTGATGCAGTTCGCCGGCCGTGCCGGCCACGCGTCGGGCAAGCAGGATGCGGCCGCCAGCGCGCTGCATCAGGCGATGCGCTGGGGCAACCGCGCGCTGGACCATGTCGAATCGCTGGCCTCGGCACGCTTCGGTGGATTGACCGGCCTGCGCTTCAACATCGGGCGCGTTGAAGGTGGCATCAAGGCCAACATGATCGCGCCGGCGGCGGAAGTGCGCTTTGGTTTCCGGCCGCTGCCGTCGATGGATATCGATGCGCTGCTGGCGACCTTTGCCGGCTTCGCCGAACCGGAAGCGGCGGTGTTCACCGAAACCTTCCGTGGCCCCAGCCTGCCGGCCGGCGATATCGCCGAAGCCGAGAACCGCCGCCTGCTGGCGCGCGACGTGGCCGACGCGCTGGACCTGCCGATCGGCAACGCGGTGGACTTCTGGACCGAGGCGTCGCTGTTCTCGGCCGGTGGCTACACCACGATGGTGTTTGGTCCGGGCGACATCGCCCAGGCCCACACCGCCGATGAGTTCGTGACGCTGGAGCAGCTGCAGCGCTACACCGATGCCGTACACCGGATCATCGCCGCCGGCGCCTGATCGACCTACAACGCCGCTGCGCTTCTGCGCGGCGGAACTGCAACGCGGCGACCGCCGCCTGTGACGAAACCGAAATGTCTCCTGCCCTCCAGCCCCACCGCCAGACCCGCCAGACCATCGTGCGCCTGCTCTCGAGCATGGCCAGCGCGAAGGAGATCAGCCAGTACCTCAAGCGCTTTTCGCAGCTGGACGCCAAGCGCTTCGCCGTGGTCAAGGTCGGCGGCGCAGTGCTGCGCGACGATCTCGACGCGCTGACCTCCTCGCTGTCGTTCCTGCAGGAAGTCGGCCTGACCCCGATCGTGCTGCATGGCGCCGGACCGCAGCTGGATGCGGAACTGTCGGCCGCCGGCATTGAAAAGCAGACGGTCAACGGCCTGCGGGTGACCTCGCCGGAAGCGCTGGCGATCGTGCGCCGGGTGTTCCAGCAATCCAACCTGCGCCTGGTCGAAGCCCTGCAGCAGAACGGCGCGCGCGCCACGTCCATCACTGGTGGCGTGTTCGAGGCGGAGTACCTGGGCCTGGATACCTACGGTCTGGTCGGCGAGGTGAAGAAGGTCAACCTGGCACCGATCGAAGCCAGCCTGCGTGCGGGCTCGATCCCGGTCATCACCAGCCTCGGTGAGACCGCCGGCGGGCAGATCCTCAACGTCAATGCCGACTTCGCCGCCAACGAACTGGTGCAGGAACTGCAGCCGTACAAGATCATCTTCCTGACCGGCACCGGCGGCCTGCTGGACGAAGCGGGCAGCGTGATCGATTCGATCAACCTGTCCACCGAGTACGACCACCTGATCGCACAGCCGTGGATCCACGGTGGCATGAAGGTGAAGATCGAACAGATCAAGTCCCTGCTGGACCGGCTGCCGCTGGAATCATCGGTGTCGATCACCCGTCCGGCCGACCTGGCCAAGGAACTGTTCACCCACAAGGGCTCGGGCACGCTGGTGCGGAAGGGCGAGAAGGTGCTGCGTGCAACCGCCTGGAGCGAGCTGGACCTGCCGCGCCTGAAGGGCCTGATCGAATCCAGTTTCGGTCGTACCCTGGTGGCGGACTATTTCCAGAAGACCACGCTGCTGCGCGCCTATGTGAGTGAGAACTACCGCACGGCGGTGATCCTCACCGATGAGGCCGAGGGCGTGTACCTGGACAAGTTCGCCGTGCTCGATGATGCGCAGGGCGAAGGGCTTGGCCGCGCGGTCTGGAACGTGATGCGCGAGGAAACCCCGCAGCTGTTCTGGCGCTCGCGCAACGGCAACCCGATCAACCATTTCTACTACGCCGAATCCGATGGCTGCTACAAGCAGGGCCATTGGAAGGTGTTCTGGTACGGTGCCGATGGCATCGACCGGATCAGGACCTATGTCGACCATTGTGCCGTGCGTGCACCGAGCCTGGAGGGCTGAGCGCGATGAACCACGCAGACTGGACCAAGGTACCCACGCTGACCGGCACGCATGCGCGGCTGGAACCGCTGCAGATGAGTCATATCGACGGCCTGCGCGGTGCGTTGGGTGACGGTGCGTTGTCGAAGCTCTGGTATACGCAGGTGCCCGATGCGAAGACCATGACCAGCTATGTGCAGGCCGCGCTGCAGGCGCAGGCCGAGGGCAAGGTGCTGCCGTTCGTGGTGTTCGATGCCAACGACCAGATCGTCGGCACCACCCGCTACTACGACCTGCAGGCGGACGTGCCTCGGCTCAGCATCGGCTACACCTGGTATGGCGAGTCGGTGCAGCGCACCGGGGTCAACACCGAAACCAAGCTGATGCTGCTCAGCCATGCCTTCGAGCGACTGGAATGCCTGAGCGTGGTGTTTGAAACCAGCTGGTTCAACTTCACCTCGCGCACCGCGATCGCACGCCTGGGCGCCAAGCAGGATGGCGTGCTGCGCAATCACCGTCGCCATCCCGACGGCACGCCGCGCGACACCGTCATCTTCTCCATCATCGACGCGGAATGGCAGGGCGTGAAACGCCACCTGCAGCACCGCCTCGACTCGCACGCATGAGCACGCACGCATGAGCACTTCCTCCTCGTTCACCGTCGGCATCGTCGGCGCCCGCGGCCATACCGGCGCCGAGCTGATCCGGCTGGTGGCCGCGCATCCGAACCTGCAGCTGGGCTTCGTCTCCTCGCGCGAACTGGCCGGGCAGCGCGTGTCCGACCACTACCCGCAATGGCAGGGTGAACTGCAGTTCGAGAATCTCGACGCCGATGCCGTTGCCGCCAAGGGCGTGGATGCGGTGATCCTGGCACTGCCCAACGGCCTGGCCGCTCCGTTCGTGGCGGCGCTGGAAACGGCGAAGCCGGACACGGTGATCGTCGACCTGTCGGCCGACTACCGTTTCGACAACAGCTGGTACTACGGCCTGCCCGAGCTTACCCGCGACCGTTACAACGGCCAGAAGCACATCAGCAACCCTGGCTGCTACGCCACTGCGATGCAGCTGGCGATCCATCCGCTGCGGGAACTGCTGGCGGGCCCGCCGCAGTGTTTCGGCGTGTCCGGCTACTCCGGTGCCGGCACCTCGCCGTCGGACAAGAACAATGTCGAGCTGCTGGCCGACAACCTGATGCCGTACGCGCTGACCAACCACGTGCACGAGCGTGAGGTGTCCGTGCAGCTCGGCGTGGCGGTCGAATTCATGCCGCACGTCGCGCCGCATTTCCGTGGCATCACCCTCACCGCCAACCTGTGGTTGAACCGTGTGCAGACCCGCGAGCAGATCGTCGAGCGCTTCCAGCAGGCCTATGCCGGTGAAGCACTCATCGAGGTCGTGGACGAGGCGCCGTGGGTGAGCCGCATCGCTGGCCGCCATGGCGCCCAGGTCGGCGGCTTCACGCTGGCCCCGGGCGGCAAGCGGGTGGTGGTGGTGGCGACCCTGGACAACCTGCTCAAGGGCGCGGCCACCCAGGCCATGCAGAACCTCAATCTCGCGCTGGGCATCGACGAACTGACGTCGATCCCGCACTGAAACCGTACAGGAGCCCCCATGGCAGACCTTCTTTGGCAGAAGCCAGGCGTCGCTGTCGATGCCCAGATCCAGACCTTCCTCGCCGGCGACGACGTGATCCTCGATCGCGAATTCTTCCTGCATGACATCGCCGCCAGCGCCGCGCACGCGCAGGGCCTGCAGCACATCGGCATCCTCAGCGCCGACGAACTGGCAGGGTTGCTGCGCGAGCTGGAGGTGCTGGCGCAGGATTTCCGCGAAGGCCGCTTCGTGCTGGATACGCAGTATGAAGATGGCCATTCGGCCATCGAGGCACGGTTGACCGAGCGCCTTGGTGATGCCGGCCGCAAGATCCACACCGGCCGCAGCCGCAACGACCAGATCCTGGTCGCCACCCGGTTGTGGTTGAAGGAAAAGCTGCAGCGCGTGGCGCAGGTCAGCGCCGAAGTGGCAAAGGTGGCACTTGACCGTGCGCAGGCCGAGCAGCATCTGCCGATTCCCGGTTACACCCACATCCAGCGTGCCGTGGTGTCCTCGGCCGGCATGTGGTGGGCCGGTTGGGCCGAAGCCTTCATCGACAACGCTGTGCGTGCACGCGATACCCATGCGCTGATCGATGCCAATCCGCTCGGGACGGCTGCTGGTTACGGCGTGAACCTGCCGCTGGATCGCGAACACACCACCGCTGCGCTCGGCTTTGCGCGCATGCAGATCTCGCCGATCTACGCGCAGCTGTCGCGTGGCAAGTTCGAACTGGCCGCACTGGAAGCGCTGGGTGGCGCGACCCTGGACCTGCGCCGCATCGCCTGGGACCTGTCGCTGTTCACCAGCGCCGAATTCGGTTTCGTCGCGCTGCCGGCGCAGTACACCACCGGCAGTTCGATCATGCCCAACAAGCGCAATCCGGACGTGATCGAGCTGATGCGGGCGACCCATGCCAGCGTCGCCGCTGCACGTACCGAGATCGAGCAGCTGCTGTCGCTGCCGTCGGGTTACCACCGTGATCTGCAGTCGTCCAAGGGCGCGATCTTCCACGGCTTCGGCCGTGGCCTGGCCGCGCTGGAGCTGCTGCCGGCGCTGCTGGCCAACCTGGAATGGCGCGATGACAAGCTGCGTGCAGCGATCGATTCGGGCATGTACGCCACCGACGTAGCGGTGGAAGCTGCGGTCGCGGGCGTGCCGTTCCGCGAGGCCTACAAGGCCGCTGCCGCCGGCGCCGACAGCGCAGGGCAGGGGCGTACGCCGGAAGGCAGCCTGGCGGCGCGTGTATCGCCGGGTTCGGCGTCGGACCTGCGCCTGGATGAACTGCGCGCGCGCTGGCAGGCGCTGTCCTGATGGCCGGCACCGTTTACCTGGTGCTGGCGATGCGCCAGCCCGGCTTCACCGACGCCGTGGTGCAACCGCACCGCGACTTCCTCGATGCGTTGCAGGCCGAAGGCAAGCTGCAGCTGACCGGCGGCTTTGCCGATGGCAGCGGCGGCGCCTATGTGCTGTGCAACGTCGACAGCCTGGCGCAGGCACAGGCCATCGTCGCCACCGATCCGCTGGTGACGATGCAGGCATCGGCGCTGAGCGTCCACGAATGGAATACCCGCTGAGGCGCCCCTGATGACCGTCCGCGCCGCCACCGTTGCATCGCCGTTCCCCGAACAAGCGCTGCCGCCGTGGCGGCGTGCCGTGCTCAAGGTCGGCAGCAGCCTGCTCGCGGCTGATGGCGGTGGCCTGTCACCGCGTCACGCGCTGGGCCTGGCCCAGTTCGTCTCGGCCAATGTGCTGGCTGGGCGCGAAGTGGTCATCGTCTCCTCCGGCGCGGTGGCTGCCGGTCGCGCGATCCTGCCCAGGGCCGATGAGCCTGGTGCGGCGATGGCGGCGCGACAGGCATTGGCGGCACTTGGCCAGGCGCAGCTGATCGGTCTGTGGCAGCGCTTCTTCGAGCGCCCGGTGGCGCAGGTGCTGCTGACCCATGACGATCTGCGCAACCGCCGCCGTTACCTCAACGCACGCGCCACCCTCAACGAGCTGCTGCGGCTGGGGGCATTGCCGGTGGTCAACGAGAACGACACTGTATCGGTGGACGAACTCAAGCTTGGCGACAACGACAACCTGGCTGCGACCGTAGCGGCGCTGGTCGATGCCGATGCACTGTTCATCGCCACCGACATCGATGGCCTCTACAGTGCCGACCCGCGCACGCATGCCGATGCACGGCCGCTGCACGACGTGCCCGAGTTGAATGATGCCGTGCTGGCGATGGCCGGTGGTGCCGGTTCAGTCGCCGGTACCGGCGGCATGCGCACCAAGCTGGAGGCCGCGGCCAAGGCCGGCCGTGTTGGCATTGAAACCTACCTGTTCAACGGCCGCAGTGGCGAGGTGGTGCGCGCGCTGTCACAGGATCGCCTGTTCGGCACCCGCATCCATGCGGCGCGCAGCCGCGAGGCCGCCCGCAAGCACTGGCTGCGGCACGCGCCGCTGGCCGAAGGCGCGATCCTGATCGACGCCGGCGCGGCGCAGGCGATGCGCGAGAAGGGCGCCTCGCTGCTGCCTGGTGGCATCACCGGTGCCGATGGCGCGTTCCGCCGAGGTGACATGGTGCAGGTGTGCTGGAACACCGAAGCCGGCCGGGTCTGCGTGGCCCGTGGTGTCAGCCAGTACGCCGCCGATGACGTGCGCCGCATTGCCGGCCGCCACACGCGCGACATCCAGACCGTGCTCGGCTACAACTACGGCGGTACCGTCGTCCATCGCGACGATCTGGTGCTGCCATGAACCCATTGCAGGATGTCCCGATGAGTGAGATCGAATCGCAGGCCCGCGCCTGCCGTGACGCAGCCCAGGTGGTCGCGGGCCTCGACAGCGATGCCCGCAGGGCGCTGCTGCAGGCGATGGCGCAGGCGCTGGAGGTCAATGCCGGGCAGATTCTTGCGGGTAATGCGCGCGACCTGGCCGCGGCCCGCGACAAGGGCGTGGGCAGCGCGATGCTCGACCGCCTGGCGCTGGACCCGGCACGCCTGCTGGCAATGGCCGATGCGGTGCGTGAGGTGGCGGGCCTGCCGGACCCGGTCGGGCAGGTGACCCGCGACGACGTGCGTCCGAACGGCATCCGCGTACAGAAGGTGCGCGTGCCGCTGGGGGTGATCGCGATGATCTACGAAGCACGCCCGAACGTGACCGCCGAAGCCGCCGCGCTGTGCCTGAAGGCGGGCAACGGCGTGATTCTGCGTGGAGGTTCGGAGGCCATCCATTCCAACACCGCCATCGCCCAGGCGTTGGCCGGGGCATTGAAGGCCAACGGCGTGCCCCCTGCCGCGGTGACGGTGCTGACCGACCTGCGCCGCGAAGCCATGCTGGAACTGCTGCAGCTGCATGAACTGATCGACCTGGCCATCCCGCGCGGTGGCGAAGGCCTGATCCGCTTCGTTGCAGAACACGCGCGGGTGCCTGTGATCAAGCACTACAAGGGTGTCTGCCACCTGTTCGTGGATGCCAGTGCCGACCCTGCCAAAGCGCTCGATCTGCTGGTGGACGGCAAGTGCAGTCGCCCGTCCGCGTGCAATTCACTGGAAACCCTGCTGGTGCACCAGGACATTGCCGCAGACTTCCTGCCGCGTACTGCACAGGCGCTGGCCGAACGTGGCGTGCAGCTGCGTGCCGACGCGCGCGCGCAGCCGTTGCTGCCGGGAAGCACTGCTGCCAGCGAGGATGACTATGCCGCCGAGTTCCTTGATCTGGTACTGGCGGTCCGCGTGGTCGACGATCTTGACGCAGCGATCGCGCACATCCGCACCTACACCTCCGACCATACCGAAGTGATCGCCACCGAAGACGTAGCCAGTGCCGAACGTTTCGTCAACGCGTTGCGCTCGGCGGTGGTGATGGTCAACGCGTCTTCACGTTTTTCCGATGGCGGCCAGCTTGGCCTCGGCAGCGAGATCGGCATCTCCACCACACGCCTGCATGCCTATGGCCCGATGGGATTGGAAGCGCTCACGGTCGAACGTTTCGTAGTGCGCGGCGAAGGCCAGGTCCGAAGGTAGGTTCACGGCCGGGCTGCGCCCGGCACCCGCAGAGGCAAC
>RCUP01000474.1_pt1 | contig 30158 bp, 36 predicted proteins | sample 2166341 | NCBI WGS metagenome assembly RCUP01 (sample SAMN09932325, study PRJNA488358) | compost metagenome | isolation source: compost soil in succinonitrile-enriched | place: Germany: Experimental Botanical Garden | reverse complement strand
CTCCTCGAGCAGCAAGGGGATCCGCAGCAGCTCGCCGACATCCATCGCCTGCGCGAGAAGCTGGAGCGAATGGGCGTCGCGAACGTCGTGCCGTGGGGGTATGACCTCAGCAATCATCTCGTCGAGCAGATCGATTTGCTTGGCAGGGGAAAGCGCGGTCTCGATGATTTCATCCGCGAGATCGATACTGGATACACCCATGGCCGGGATCCTGAGCGGGATGGCTTCATGGAGGCGACGAAGGATCTGGCGCGCCAGGTCGTAGCGGGGATGAGGCAGAAGGGGGCAAGCGCATGAACGAGCGGTTGAAGACGGCATGGGGGCAGGTTCGACGGAACGTTCGTGCCATCCACAAGGCTAACGGCATCGATATCCCGCCGGGTTCCGACCTGCGCTATCTTCCGACTGGCGACGATGCCGTGTTCGAAGGCGTGGAGGCCACGCCGGAAGAACTTCTGCTCTATTCGGACAGGCGCAACGCCCGTTCCCGAAGCCAGATCGGCGTTCTCCAGAAATATGCATTGTCCGGACTCGCCACCGAAATGACCATGCACGAAGCCAATGGACTTCTGAGCCGACTGAGGAGCTACGCCGCGCACTTCATCGAGGTGCGGCCAGACGACAGCTATGCGCATAACCTGCGGGACGCCGCTGTCCGGCTGCAGGACGACTTCGACTTCCTCGCAAGGTTCAGGGTGTCCGGTAGCAGCGGATATTACAGCCAGTCAGCGGAAACACTGCTGAAGACGGTTCGACACGAATTCTGGCGGGCGCTCAAGCACGGCGACCTTGTTATAGAAGCCAGCGAAGCCTTCATGGCCACCAGCATCGAATATGACCGCCGCATCATCGATGCCGTGGTCATCAATCTGGTCCGCAACAGCTACTACTGGGGTAGCGATGCGGGGCGGAAGCCTGTGGTGGTACGCTTCGACGTGGAGCAGATGGAGTACGAGCGGGACACGTGGGACGAGGACACCGATACCTATGGCAAGGAGATGGCGCTCGCCGACATCCTCGTCATCGAGGACAACGGCCCCGGTCTTCCGCCCGGCCTCGGCGACGACATCTTTGAGCCGGGTGTTTCTGGCCGGCGCTCGTCAGGCATCGGTCTCCATATCTGCCGGACGGGCCTGGAATCCCACGGAAGCACGATCGTTGCCGATGAGGAGCGGGCCGAACTCGGCGGCGCGCGGTTCAGGGTCGGACGGAGGGGCTGCCTGCGGCCCGAGGAAACGATCTCATTCGACATGGTCGAGAAGCCGAGGGAGGTCGAACTGGCCGACGCGATCGGTTCCATGTGCGATCTCGTGCGCAACGGCGACGTCGTGGAAGCGGAACGGCTTTCAGACGTATACGAGGAGGCTGCAGGCCTTGCGATGCGGATCCGGCTGCGGGGTGCCCAGTCGAACATCGAGGAGCGGCTGCTCGAAGTCGTGGACGAGTTCCATTCGGAGCTTCAGAATTCGAACTCGCCCACTCCTGATCCAATCGTCTTCAAGTAGCTCGCAGGGCTTTCTTCCTGACAGGAAGGCGGCGACCATAGACCGACGAAACACCACGGAGTGAACAATGAGTGCATCCGGCACCCTGTCGCGGAAGATCAAGCGTTACTACCGTCGCGTCGACGATCCTGCATATGCGAACGTCATCACGGACGGTCGGGACCAGCTCGAAGCGTTGCGCCGCGAGGATCCGGAATTGGACCGCATCCTGACCGCTGGCGGAAGCCCCCGACGCAGAAGTGCGGACGAAGTGACGGGTTTCTACGCGGGTCTGACCGATGAGCAGAAGCGCCGGGTGCTAGGCAATGGCGAAGGATAGGGTCTAAGAGACTGCGGGATCCGCTCAGTGCTTTTGGAGAAATCCCTTCGCCTTTTCATCTCGGTCACGACTTGATGCAGTTCGAGCGGGTGCCTGTCTATAAGAACTCATGTCACCAAAACAGAGGACATGACACATGACCACCACCGTCGCCGCCCGCATCGATGCAGCCCTTCGCAGCTACTCCGGCACCAAGACCCAGACCGAGATCGCAAGGGCCGCGGGTTTCAACAATCCGAACATGCTGGCGATGATCAAGAACGGGAGCGCCAAGCTTCCGATGAAGCGGATCCCGGCGCTATGCCGCGAACTCGGCATCGAGACACAGGAACTCTTGCTGCTGGCGATGAAGGAGGAATATCCCGATCCCGAGCGCAATCCCCTATGGATCGCCTTCGGCGGCCGCCTGCCGACTATCGATGAATTGCGGTCGCTTTATCGGTAGGAGGGACGCTCTGACAGTCGAGCTGTTCCATCCATCCATGAAATGCAAAGGCCCCACCGGAGTGGGGCCTTGCGGCACTGGCCGATCACTGATGCTTGAGGCGAAGGCCAGTGGCCCCGGGAGGGGTCTTAGCGCGGATGACGTGAGCAGAGCCGCAGACAACAGGAGGATAGGCGACGGCGCGAGTGATGTCGACAGACCCACAGTCGCAGTCGCCGCGGGCATCAATCCTTGGACGTGTCCAGACATTCCCCCTGCGTGGAGATGGCGTTGACAACCGACAGCCTGCCTTCGGCCTCGGCGACGTTCATGGTCACTGCCAGGCACTGACGGACGTTCAGCTTGCCGCTGAAGCTGATCTCCGCAGGAAACGTCACCGTCCACTTGCCGTTGCCCGACACCTTGACCGTGGCATCGCCCTTGGCGGCGGCCATCTTCAGGCCGTTGGCCTTCAAGATGTCGTAGTCGCCCGAAGCCTTCAGGGAATCGACGTAGCTCTGATGCTTCTCGTCGCTTGCGAACAGGGAGCGCGCCTCGCCGATCTGCTGGTCGATCGCGGCGCCGTCAAGCGTGTAGAGCGTGCTGTAGGCGTCGCGGGCGAACACGTCTACGGCCACGCTGTCGAAGGTTGACGCAGCGTTAGCCGCCGTTGCTGCGAGAATGCCTGCGATGAGCGGAATTGCGAACGATTTCATGATGGTCCCTGCTGCTGTTGAAGCATAAGTCTAGTGCCGGACATTCCGTCGGCGCAATTCGGCGCTGCTTCTTATCCTTCGAGGGCCTTCAGGAGCCGTGCGATGTTCCTGCGGGCCTGATCCTCATAGGCGGTGCGGAACTCGTTCGTCAGGTAGATCTCCTGGCGCTGCGAGAACGAGCGCATGACCGCGGCCCGTCCGACGCGCCATTCGTCGTCGGTCACCCAGTCGTATTCCTTCCGGACAGCCGCGTCGAAGGCATCGAATTCAGCGGCCTCCGTCCCGAGGATGGAGAGGTCGGCATCAAGCAGGAATGCGATGTCGCGGCGCTGTCCCGGTGACAGGCCGTCGGGGATTAGATGGCGCTTGGTGGCGATGATGCCCGCGACGATGAAGTCGAGCTGTTCGGGAGGAACGATACCCGAGAGCATCTCCCTGGCGAGAGCGGCGCTCTGCTCCTCGTTGTCGTTCCGTCGGCTGTCATAGACCGCATCGTGGAAGGCGATCATCGCCAGCACCGACTGCATGTCCGTGATCAGGTGGGCGTATCGCTCAGCAAGCGTGCGCATTGACAGAGGGTGATTCCAGACATGGTAGTGGCGGACGGGGGCGTCGTGGAGGCTCTTCAGCGCTGACTCGATCTGTGGAGTGACGATGTCCATTGGTGCGTTCCTTGCGACTGACCAACTCTTAAGGTATTGCAGAGTCGCCGCAAATCCCCTTGTTGGCCTGGCAGCCATGCGGGGGTTGCAGAGGAGGATTCGATACGGATGATCGTGACGACCGACGAGTGGAAGATGGTCCGCGTGTTCCTCGACGAACCGCTGCCGGCCGACTTCGGGGAGCGGCTTCTCCTGGAGATGATGCAGATAGCCAAGCCCTATGGCCGCGGAGCGCTCGAGGCGGAGGCGACGATCCGGAAGGATCTGGGAGAGATCGTCGCTTCAGGCATGAAGAAGTCGAGAGTCGACCTCAACGGCCTTCCCCATGACCACGGCGCGATCCACTTCGACTATGTCGCCGGACATCGGCTCAAGGTTTCCTTCTATCCCCGGGGCCTTCTGGACGAATGCGGAAGACCAGTTCCTCTCGACCGCGGATTTCCCGTCGTCATCTCAAGAGACTTCGACATGATGTATGGCGACGGTGCCCTTGAGAACGTGATCCGCGTCGCCCTCATGTAGTCCGACACCCGTCGTCAGTTCAGTGTGCGTGCCGGAACCAGATCGCCGAGGAGATCCTCCAGGCCGGCATCCCTGAGTTCATCGACGGTCGCGCAGAATTCCTCGCTGGTCTCGATCTCGTGGAAATCGTATCCCTTCAGTCCGGTATCCTCGCCGAACATCATCACGAATTCCTTGGCTTCGTCCGTGTCCTTGAAGAGGGCGACTGTCTCCTGTCCGGCAGAATCGAGCTGAGACCAGAAGCAGAGGCCCATCGCGTGGCCGACGAAGATGCCATATTCGGGGTGGGTGATTGCAATGCCTGTGAACATGGAGTGCTTCTTCATCCGGAGTGCTGCTGGTGGGATGGTAGGAGGGCGAAATGCGTTCAACAACCATCCAGATCCCAGTCACACCGTCGCCGGAGCGGGCTCCGTCGGCAGCTTGCTCTGCCATGCCTGTGGTGGCGGTGTGGGGGACTGTGCGGAATTGACGCACCACAACATGCTTTTCGCTGTCCGCCGGCAGGGCCGGGAGCAATGATCTAGCTATCCGCAAGGGAGGGTTGGGTCATGAAGAAGGCTTTCCATCATTTCCGGTCGATGTCCACCAACGAGCAACTCGGCGTGCTTGTTGTCGGCATCATGTGCTATTGCTTCGGTCTCATTCCCCTCGCCGTGATGGCTCCGTTCATCGCCCGGATTGGAGCCTGAACGCCGGATTGCCGCAGACGTTGTCAGCAGTCCCAGAAGAATGACTCTCCGACCCCCTTGCGGGCTTCCGCGCACGTGACGCCGATGTCCAGCAGTTCGGCATCCGAGAGACTGAGAAGGGCCTTACGGCTCTGACGGTTGCGGTGCCGGGAGGCCACCCACTGAAACACACGCGACGGCCAACGGGCATCGGGATCACGAACTGCAGACATGTCATCTCCTGGCTGGATTGCGTCTGAGTCCTAGAAGAAGCCGATGGTCCGAGGGTGACAATGTGAGAATTGTGACCGTGACAATCGACTTCGACCAAAGGATTGAATCCTGTAAAGGCTGTCGCAATTCAGTTGACGGGTGTCGCCGGGGTTTGTAGCGTCGTGCCTCACGATGATGGTTTTAGAGGCGACTGTGGTTCCTGTTTCCGGAGTATTGATTCCCGCGGTCTGGCTTTTCACCAGACGCAGTAGCAGTAGGAACGACGCCGTGTATTCCCGGCCTTCCATGCAGGCGCTTGTTGCGGTGCTCTGCTATGCGGTCGTTGTGCAGGCCGTCATCTTATCTGCGGTCAGCCTCGCACTCTTCGAAATTATCGATATTCCCAATGTCGTGCGTCTTCCGGGGTGGTCTCCTTATGCGCCGGGTGCGAGGTTCGACATGCTCGGGTGCTTCCTCCTGTACCTGCTCGTCACGCCGTTTCTAGTCTTCGCGGCCGCCTACGCCGTCTTCAAGGTTCGTGAGCATCCCCATCGCGCACGATCGTCGCGAGCGTCTCCTGGAACGCCGGATCCGCATAAGGCAGGCTGGGCAGATTGCGGACCGCCGCCTCTATCAGCTCCGAAGCTTCATCGTCGTCGCCATGCATTGGTGCCGAGAAATGTCCTTCCCTCCACGTAACGGAGACCTTCCTTCCGATGCGGAAGTGCTCCCGGAGCGCCGCCTCGTCAGTCCAGCCGCCGACATCCAGAAGCCTGCCGTCGGGATCCCGGACAAGGGTGTGATGTCCGAAGCCCCAGTCCGGGATCCGCCAGTTCATCGTGACGATATCCCAGCCCGTCATCCGCGACAGCACGGCGGCATAGTCGTCGCAGTCGGAAGAGCGGAATGCACGTGTCAGCACCTCGATCGTGTCATCCCTGTCGAGATCCTCGTCCTCCCATAGCTCGCAGGCGTCGTAGAAGTAGTCCGCAGCTTCCGCCAGAGTTCGCCCGGTGCCGCTCATGCCGCCGCCCCCGCGAATTCGGGCTTGTCGGATGGACGCACGCCATCGGCCAGTTCGGAGAGCGTTCGCGTTCCGCCAGCGACGAACCACGAGGCCAGATCGCTTCTCTGGTGGGCGACGTTCATGATGAGGTCGCAGAGCACTAGAATGTCGGCTGGATCGGTCGCCTCGCCTGCCGCGGCGCAGAGCGGGAAGAGCTTTTCGATGGCGATGTCCGAAAGTCTCCAGCCCGTGTCGCACTGGATCGCCCAGTCCACGAACTTCTCGATGTCGTCGCTTTCGAAGTAGTCATCGAGGACTTCCTCGTACGTGTAGGTGGCGTGACCGGATATGGCCGTGTTCACGCCGAGACGCAGATAGTTTTCCACGAAGCGGTCGCGGATAGCCATCAGGCCCTTTTCGTCCCTGACGAAGCCGAGCTGGGCCGAATCCTGCCAGATCCGCTTCAGTCGCTCCGCGGGGACGACCCGCCACGGCGCCGCGTCCGGCCAGCGACCCGACTTGTACTCGCCGATCATGGTCTCGAGCATCTCCTGTTCGCGATGGATGAGATCTGCCTTGGCTTCCTGGGATGGCTCGAAGATCGCGGCGGTCATGGGCATCTGGTTCTCAGTGTCTTGCGGCCAGAGCGGTCTCGAAGACCGGGATGTAAAGTTCGGCGTTGCAGTCCGCGATCTCCATCACGAAGTCATCGATCGCGCTCAGGCGGAACATGTTGCCGACGTTGTTGCGGGCGACCCAGTCGAAGCCGTTCGGGTCCCTGACGACCTCCCAGTTGGAGCGGTGCTGCGGCCGAATCTCGAGCCAGTATGCAAAGCGATCCTTCGCCTCGTCGGCGTTGCCGATCTTCTGGAGGACGAAGAACATGTCCCGCTTGTCGCCGACACGGGAGTCGACGATGTCGCGCAGTACGGTCACCACGTCGGCCGACGCGATGCGGTGCGCGTCGTCACTGGTGAAGTAGATCTCCGCGATCGCGTTCACCACGAGGGAGCCGACGTCCCATCTCGGATAGGCCTTGCGGGCCTTGGAGATGCGGTCGAAGAGATCGTCGCTGCCGAGAAGTCCGTAGAGAACCTCGGAGGCGCTTTCGGCCGAAAGGTCGCGCGAGACGATGTCCCGCAGCGTTTCCGCCTCGCCGATCGTGTTTGGAAGTTTCCAGTGCCCCATGATGCTTCTCCTTGCCTGCCCGCGGCCTAGACTTACATGCTGCCAGTCGGAGCGGCAACTTCGCCGGTCTCCGCGATCTCTTCAACGACCCGGCTGCGAACCTCTTCGAGGCGTTCCTCGGTCATGGTCAGCCCCTCGTTCTCGGTGAGACCGATCCTCTCCAGCCAGTCGATGAAGTCGCCGCTGTCGATCGAGACGAGGATCGTGGCTTCGCTGTTCTTCGCGAGCCATTCGTCAACGACCCCTGCGTCGATGGCGAGATCGTCGTAGTCGTGTCCGTTGTCGATGATGATCTCTTCAGCGATCGCAGCGAAATGGCGCGCGGCCAGCTTCAGCATCTGCGGCGCCGCGTCGAAATCGATGGAATTTCCGGAATCCATGGCGTGGTCGTTCACCCAGAGCTGGGGCTGAACGCGGGCGTGAAGTCTGAAGTCGGTCATGTGTTCACCTGAGAGGATTGTCCTGCGGGCATAATGACGCATTCGCGCGCAAGGCACTGCGGCAAAGTCTTCCGAAACAGGTACGGACATTTCTGGCGGCTTGCGAGACTGTTATGGACAGTTTGCCGGGCAAGAGAGATTCCTATGAGACGGAAATGCGTTGCGGCTCGTTCAATGCAGCCCGGCGCGGTATCGATTGACTGGCAGGAAATAACAGGGAACCACGATGTCGGAAATCACGATTTGGCACGGCAGCCGCCGCTGGGAAGGCCGCCCGGAAATCCGCCCCGCGAAGAAGGGGCAGTACGAGTGCGGGCCGGGCATCTACTGCACGACCAATCTCAACACGGCCGCCAAGTATTCGAAGGGCGGCGGGCGAATAATCCGTTTCGGTCTGGATCCCGAGATCACATGGCTCGAGGACGCGAGTGTTCCGTTCGATGACGTGTTGTCATTCGTTGAAAGCACGAGGCATCTGCACAAGCGCCGTATCCTCGCCGCGGACATCAGGCGCGTGTTCGATGAGCGGGATCAGGTTCGAACTTCGGGGATGATGCCGCTGTCCTACCTGGTCAACCTCGCGATCAACAACGAATGTCTGTCGGGCAACGGCGGCCCGGAGCTTGCCGACTATCTCGTAGACAACGGCGTGCAGGCCTCGCTCTACAGGAAGTCATCGGTGGACGACTGGGTCGTCATCTTCGATCCCCGCGCCATCAAGTCCGTGGAACTGCTCTCGTCGAAGGACATCGACTGGAGGCGGGATCAGCTCGCGTCGGTGTCCGAGCAGATCGCGGCGCTTTCGGAAGAGGTTCAGTTCAGGCGCTGAGGGGCGTTCTGTCTGCGTGCATCGAAGCGCGGTCGAGCGCGTTCGCACTCACAAACAGCAGTCGTCGTCGGAACGCCATCGGGCTTTCGACAATCAAGATGGCCTTGAGGGATTCAAGGCCACCACTGAAGTGTGCCCTGTCGAGCTCATTGCCCTGATGTTCTGTCCACTCAGGAACCTCGAGGTCATACTGGAGGGCGAGGTGTTCGGCTGTGGCGGCAAGATAGGCATCGCGCACAGGATTTAGCCTTAGCGGACGGCCCCTGATTATAGCCGCCCGCTTTGTGTCGTCGGATCCGTAGAACGTGTCAAGGAACTCCCGGACGGCAGGGCCGAATTCCATGTCGCCGGCCGCGACCTGTTTGGAAACGTCGTAGAGAGTTTGAGGTCTTTTCATGGTCTGCGTCCTAGGTCGTTCTTTGGGTCAGGCGTGTGGTTCTCGAAGATCGCTTCAATCCCGAAGACAGTTTTGGGCGATATCTGCCTGCTGGGATAAAATGATTCTACCACATTCATCGCGTGGCTAGCATCCCTGATGTCACATATCGCCGCCAGTTTCCTGATGTCTGAGACGTCCGTGCTGTTGTCCATTTCATCATCGATTCTCATCGCCATGCATTTCATCGCGAAGAGGTATTCGGGAGCGGCCACCATGACTCTCAGGCCTGGAACTTTTTCATCTGGGTATGACCCAAAGAGCCTTTTAAGGCCGGGCTCTCGGTCGCGGTGACTTAGGAAGCCTTTGACGCCATCGTTCAGCCAGTCTTCTGGCCAGTCGTGGTCCCTGGCGACCTCTGCTGCAAGGCGTCTGACTGCAGAACCGCTGTCATGGAAGACGGCATCGACATCGCGGGTGGCGGGACGCTGTGCATAGGCAAGCATGATTGCTGCGCCGCCATACATCGATATCTCGAGCAAGAGCCCTTGATCGAGCGCTCGTTGTCCCAGCTCGCCAAATGCCACCTGCAAATCTGCGGATGTCAGCATCTTCCCAGTCATGAAAATTCTCCCGTCACTGGCAACAGTTAGGCTCCCGATCGTGAAAAATGCAAGAGCCGCTGGCAGTGGCCATGCTGACGGATGCATGCGGCCAGGGCAGGATACGAGATGAGACATTGAAGCCCGCCTCGACATGTTTGGATGGTCGATGGTGTGCAAAAGGAGAACCAACGTGAAGCCTTCCGAAATCTACAAGCTGCCGAATGACGACTACTCCCAGAACCTCTACTGGGCCGATCAGGATCTGCTCCAGGACGTCTTCGGGATCGAGGGGCTGAGGCATTTCGAGTTCGAGGAGGAGGAGAAGGACGAGCCTTCCGATCTGATGCAGCACCGCAAGCTCTACCTCGCTCTCGACAGCGACAACTTCCTCAGCCTCTATGTTCTGGAGTTCCGCGGAGTTCCGTTCGCCGTCGTGAACCATCTTGCGACCGAGCATTCGGGCAACGACAACGATGTTTCCGTGACCGACCGCGACACCTACGAGGCGGCGCGCGACTGGCTGATGAACAAGATGCGCAAGGGCGTCGACGCGGGGATGCTCGTGGATGCGGACGAGGAGCTCAAGCTCGACTTCAAGGGCGCTCGCATCGCAACCGTCCGCGGCGAGGTCAAGCTGCTGCCGAGATCCCATGTAGGCTTCCATACGGGCGTCGCGATCTTCGACGAGGAGGCCGTCTCAGAGGGATATGCCGAGAGGATCAGGCCGATTGAGAAGGATCCGGGATTTTCCGGCGGCCTTAGTTCGCCGAAGGTGGCGGGGATCGCCGCAGACATCATTGCCGACGCCGTCATTGCTGACCGCAAGGTTCTGGTGGGAGAGTTCGCGACGCAGAACCGCTGGATCGCGTGCTTCTTCCAGGCCGACGGCGAGACTTACGCCGCGACCGTCGAGGCATCCGGCCTCTACGACAAACCAGTCCACTGGGAGCACCGCGTCTCGATCGAGCGCGTCGGCTTCGCGCCGATGTTCGATCTCATTGAATCCTTCCACACGGCGGGTGTGATCGATCTGGAATCCAAGACGGCCACCGACTATGCAGAGGCCTTCGAACTGACGCAGGACGAGGCCAACATGGCCATCGGCCTGGTCGCGCAGGGTGGCGGAGACTTTCTCGAGGCCGCGGTCGCGGTCATCAGGGAGCGCACGCCGATGCCGGAGGGTTTCGGCGGTGACGTCATGTGGGTGCATGCCCGTCTCCTGACCGAGGACAACAAGCGCGTGCTCTACGGCCTCGGCTCGATGCCGAGCGTCGCCAAGGCGATCGAGGCGTGGGAGCTCCGGCTGAGCATGATCGAGCGCGACAAGGCGGCACGCGAGGCGCGCGCGCACCGGCCCTGACGGACGTTCGCCAGGCAGAAATAATCAAAACCGCGCAGGCTGGGACTGTGCGGCTTTTCCGTTGCCCACCTTGCGCGTCTCGGTGCGTCGCCAAAGAATGAAAGGTCACAGGAGGACTTCATGGCTATCGATCCGGATCAGACGCAGGGCAATGAGAGCTTCGAGGAGCTGGAGAACATTGGCCGCGCTTCCCAGAGAGGCTGGGAAGGCTTCGAGTATGTCCGCTACCAACTCGAGGGCGGCACGCTCGATCAGGAGAGGTACAAGATCCTTGGAAAGGCGCTCGACCTCAAGCGCAGCGACCTGAAGGGGAGGAATCTTTCGGATCCCGAAGTTGAATTGTGCGTCCGATATGCTGAATCCAAGGCCAGCGCCTGGCTGGAAAAGCACGACATTGAATCCCTTCGGAGCATGTTCACGAGGGAGTTGCTCCTGAAACCGTCCTATCTCTCCGGATGGCCGCGAGACTTGACCGAGGCGATGGGTATTGTCCATGAGCGAGTGCCGCGGCCCTTGCCACGCCCGCAGCAGAAGCCGGATTCTGTGAAGCAGCCGGAGGAGCTGCTGAAAACCTACAGGGATGGTCTTGTTATCCGCGAGGCGTGGTCGCGTAGTGGCCTCAGGTTCTATGCCTGCGACGAAGAGGACGGTGAGGAATGGAGAATGTCGATATCCGAACTCCGGTTCGGGGAGTTTGTCCGACAGGACGAGAGCGGCGCTTACAGAGGCTACACTGTGGTTGGCAAGAAAGGTGAGGTCATTCACCTCACCTTGGACCGATCGCCAGTCACTGAAGTCGAAATCCACGATAGATACGCGGCGGCAGCACCATCGCGCGAGATGATGGCTGCCATCAGAAAGCGCCTTCTCGAGAGGGTGCTCAGAAATGAGGAAGACAAAGCCGCCTCTGCTTCCGAAGCCGCCGCGCGGATGAAGAGGCTGGAAGCATCCGTCGATGACTATCTGGCCAAATGCGGGGCTGAAAAACTCCGCAGTCTGCAGACGGGGGAGCTTCGTCTGCAGGAAAAGGAAAGCAAGTAGGCGCAATCTCGTTTCGATTGGCGGCCGGCGCGGAGATGCCCGATCATTGCTCCGAAGGGAGAGAAGCCAATGGTCGACATCGTGCATCACGGCATCATCGGTATGGCAGGCGCTGGCGTGGCGGGCGCCATGGGGCAGCCTGAGGCGGCGGTTGGCTTCCTGCTGGGATCCCTGCTCCCCGATCTCGACGTGCTGTTCATCGCTCTCGGCAAGTCCAGGTTCCTCCGGCTCCATCAGGGTGTTACGCATTCGCTGGCGGGCATTCCGGTGATCGGCGCCCTCGCCGCCGCCATCTTTGCCGCCGGCGCCGGAATATCGTTCGTTCCGATGGCAATGGGGATCATCGCCGGGATGGCACTCCATGTGATCCTCGATCTCCTGAACACCTTTGGCGTGCGGATACTGTGGCCGCTGCCGCGGCGGATCAGTTTCGACGCATTCTTCTTCATCGACGCCTATGTGCTGGGCGCGAGCCTGCTCTTCGCCTGTGCAGCCTGGTTCGGGAGCCATCCGGTCGCCGCAGCGGTGACATGGGCGGTCTTTGTCTCGGCCTATGCCAGCGCGCGTGTGATCCGGAGGCGAAGGATCGTCGCCCGGCATCGACTGACAACGGCGGTGCCGTCGGGGATATTTCCGTTCACGTGGTTTGTGGCCAGGCGGGAGCAGGGTCTGGTGTGCACGGGCGTCGTCGAGGGGCTTGGTGGTCGCCTCCGGTGGACGGGGAAAGTCGCGGAAACCGACACGACTACGCTGGAGGCGCTGCGGACGGGTCCGGCATTCACCGATCTCGAGGCGGCCCTGAAGATGTTCGTCCCGGTGTCGGTCACTGCGGAGGGCGAAACCAAGGTTGTCCTATCGCGTTGTGTCGCGGTGCCAAACTTCGGAAACAGATACGGCGAAACGCGAAGCGTCATAGCCGATGGAAAGGTGATCAGTGAGGATTCGCGCATTTAGACCGCAGAAGGAGCCGGGCGTCCGCCTGAGCCTTGCCGACATTGGAATGGTGGCCGCCGCCGGAGGAGCCTCGCTGATGCTGTCGCGCGATCCGAACCTGCGCGAAATCGCTCCCATGCCCATCCACCTGATCGCGACCTTCCTGTGCTTCTGCAACCTCTTCAGGATCGGGACTGCCGCGGAAGTCGCGTGGGGAGCTGTCTTCGTCCTCTCGTGGGGCGCGGTGGCTGCGATGGGGCTTCCGCCCTACCCCGCCGTGCTTGCGACCACTGTTCCGGCGCTGGCCGCTGCCGTCGTCTGGTCTGCCATGTGGGGACGCTACAACGGGATCGGTCACCGGGCCGTTGCCGCCATGCGATCCCGTCGCGGCGAAACACCTCCGCTGATCGATCTGGATCGCTTCGTCGAGGCGCAGAGCGAAGCATACCCGCAGGCTCGCGAACAGCTCGCCGCCGGACGGAAGGCCGGACACTGGATGTGGTTCATCTTCCCCAACTGGAAGGGGCTGGGGAAGTCGATCTACGCGCAGAAGTACGCGATCGGAAGCGTCGCAGAGGCGCAGGCATACCTCGACCATCCCCTCCTCGGCGCGCGCCTGCGCAAATGTGCCGACATCCTGCTGGGGCGCCGAGGGGCGACCGCTCACGAAATATTCGGAACGCCGGATGATCTGAAGCTCAGATCCTGCATGACTCTTTTTGCAGCGCTGTCGCCGGCCGGGTCTCCGTTTCACGAGGTCATAGATCGGTACTTCGAGGGCGTTCATGACGAGAGGACGCTGGAAGGCATGCGCAGCGGGATGCCTGCATGAAAGAACCTTCCGAGCGCCATCGGCACTTGTAAGGACTCGCTGCTGTATCTTTGACAAGATTCTCCCTTGAATCTTTGCGGCAATCATATAATGTCAACATTTATCGCAACAGCTAGATAGGCTCAACTTGTATACCGAAATTGCCATCGTCATCCTCCTGACCGTACTCAATGGAGTCCTTTCAATGTCGGAGCTGGCGGTCGTATCCGCACGCACGGCGCGCCTCAAGGTGCTCGCCGATCAGGGTAGCCGTGGCGCGGCCCTCGCTATCCGACTGGCCGAACATCCTGGCCGCTTCCTTTCCACCGTCCAGATCGGCATCACCCTTGTGGGTGTCCTGTCCGGCGCCTTCTCGGGTGCGACGCTCGGCGCGCGCCTTTCTGGCTGGCTTCTCGAGCAGGGCCTTCCGGAAGCATGGGCGAGCGGTCTCGGGGTCGGATCGGTCGTCGTGCTGATCACGTATCTTTCGCTGATTGTCGGAGAGCTGGTTCCGAAGCAGATCGCGCTTCGTGCGCCGGAAGCCGTCGCCGCCAAGGCCGCTCCGGCGATGGTCTACTTGTCCAAGTTCGCGCTCCCGCTCGTCTGGCTGCTGGACGGCTCGGGCAAGCTCATTCTCGCCCTGCTCGGCCAGTCTGGAAAGTCCTCGGACGGCGTGACCGACGAAGAGATCAAGACGGTCCTTGCAGAGGCTCACAGCGCAGGAGTGATCGAGACAAGCGAGTCCGCGATGATCACGGGCGTCATGCGTCTCGCAGACCGCACGGCGCGCGCCCTCATGACACCGCGCCGCGACGTCGAGATGATCGACATCGAGGACGCGCCTGAGGAGATCGCCGCCGCCGTCCGAGCAACGGGCAAGTCCCTGCTTCCGGCCACCAAGGGCAGCTCCGACGAGGTTGTCGGTGTGATCGACGTGAAGGAATATTATGACGCGCTCGCGACTGCCGGGTCGGTCGACGTCGCTTCACTGGTGAAGCCCATCCCGGTCGTCTCCGACCTCGCCCCCGCTTCGTCGGTGATGGAAGCGCTGCGCACCTCGCCGCAGCACATGGCGCTCGTCTACGACGAATACGGCCACTTCGAAGGCATCATCACGTCGGGCGACATCATGGAGTCCATCATGGGCGTGTTCAACGACAGCGGCTCGGCTGACGAACAGGCCATCACCCGCCGCGACGACGGCTCCTATCTGATCTCCGGCTGGACCCCCATCGACGAGTTCACCGAATTCATGAGCTTCCCAGTCGATGACGAGGTCGAATACCAGACCGTCGCCGGCCTCGTGCTCGAGGAGCTGAAACGTCTTCCGGCGCTCGGCGAGAGCTTCGTCAAGAATGGCTGGAAGTTCGAGGTGATCGACCTCGACGGCCGCCGCATCGACAAGGTGCTCGTCAGCGCCGTCGCGAAGCCTGCAGAAGCGGCTGCCTGACATGGAGCAGGAGACGAAGGCAAAGCGACCGGACGACGTCTACGACGACAAGGGGCGATGGATCCGTCCAGCCTTCCTTGACCGCGACAACCACCTGACGATCTTTCGCGATCACATCGGGCGGCAGCGCTACGTCGACCGCAACAAGTACGTCCTCGATGACGGCATCTGGAAGTCTGATGGTCTCATCGACTGCCGTGACGTGATCGTGCGAGATGGCGGCCACAACTTCTGGGAAGTCGTACCCGAGGCGGAGTACGCTGCTCTCCGTGACCGCGTGTACGGAGCAGTCCATACCTGACAGTTTCGAACTAGGGCGGCCATCGATGGCCGCCCTAGTTCTGTTCCGATCGCGTGGTGTTAACCAAAGCATCATGACTGCTTCTTCCAGACCATTGCCTAACCCGAAGAACAGGTCTATATGAAGTCTTACGGTGCCCTTCCGCATCCTCCTGAGCGCAAGTTCAGGCAAAGACGCCATCTCCATGGCAGGAAATCTCCCTTGTAATTGCAGTGCATTATCGCGTCGTGGCGCGACCCGGTTTCCGCAGCCCCCTGGCTTCGGCGACTCCCCTACATAGGTTCCGTCCACGAGCGGGGCTGTTTGGAACGGAGAACCGTCATGACCAAGGTCGCAGACACGGCATACCGCATGAACAGCGAAACCCGCGCGCGCAACGTCCTAAAGGACCTGTCGCGCATCGCCAGGGAGGACGGCTTGGGCGTGAAGAACCCTGCTCTCCAGCACGCCGTCGCCGGGATTTTCGGCTACGAGGGGTGGAAGGAGCTTCTTGCCTCGATCGGAGGGCACGATCAGGTCGGCCCGGAAGACAATCAGCTCGAAGCCGGCGCTCTGGCGGCTCGCCGCGAACTCCAGGTGACGGAACTCGAACGCATCGGGTTCCCCTCCGTCAGGGCAAGGGACGTTCTCGCAAAACTTCGGCCGACCGGGCGAACGGACGAGGCGCTCAAAGCCGAACGTCGGCTGCCGGTCATTCGCACCACGTTCGACTATCATCCAAACAGGCTTCAGCGCACCTGGCAGAGCCTCAACGAGTTCCACAAGGGATTCGACGGGTATTTCGGAACGGGCGAGGAGCTTCTCGAGGAATGGGGGCGGAACCTGCCCATGCTTCCAGCCGATCGCGCCGTCTGCATGCGTGGCGGCTCCCTGAACGAGACCTTCATCGAGTTCGGGTTCGATGTCATCGAAGGCGGCTACATGTTCGACGCATCGGCTGCCGTTTCGAAGCTGGCGGACAGGGAAGTGACTGTCGATACCTGCCTCGGTATTCCTGAACCCTACCGCGACGGCGTGTACGTGCATTTCGGGGCGAACGCCTTTCCCTCGCCGTACAGGGATGTCGGCGTGGAAGGCGCCTACGTTCACCTCTACTACGGAACCGATTATGGGGACCATATCGCGTCTCCTTATCCTGAAAGCGTCGATGTGAAGCTGGTCTGTAGTGATCCCTTCAAGCAGGATCACTACGACGAGGAGGGAAGCCTCAGGGATCATCTGCAGGAACTCAGAAACCTGCTGCGCGGCCCGACATTTTCCTTCTCGCCGTTCGAGAACCACACGCCCTCCTCCGAGCTGCACTGCGAGACCGAGGAGGAAGGCGAGTATTGGTTGCCATATGCGCTCGCGCCCGTCACCGCAGCGGTCAACGCCGTGCGCGCGTTCGTCGACGGCGCAGTCAGGATCATCGACGCGGTGCCGGACGACATGAGCCGGGAGGATGTCAGGCGCATCGAGCGGGCCTCCACCGAGAGGAAGTTCCTCGAGGCTGTCAAGGCGGCCGACGAGCGGCTGGTGGTTCGTTTCATGGACAGGGAGCCTCCAGTCGCAGACGTGCTCACGGAGGAAACCGTTGCATATGTTGGCGAGCATGTTCCAGCCGACGGTGACTACCTCCTTGCCCAGGGCTTCGAGATCCAGGGTTACTGGCCCGACGAGGCGCTGAAGATCGCCCGCCGCGGGTTCGAGACGGCCATGGGGCTGAAGGACGATGACCTTTCCGGTGGCGTCTTCACGGTGAACCACGCAAATGGGCTCATGATCCACACTCTGATGCGTGCCATCGCACATGGAGAGGGTGGCCGCGATGACGGCCCGGAGCTTGCCGCCCTGAGGCGGGAAATCGAGGGACATGTCGACTCCATCGTGACCGACACTTCGAACCATTCGCGGGAGTTCCTGCCCATCGCATGGCTGGCCGCCCGCATTATTGGCAGCGACAGCCTTGCCGCCCGCGCCGAAGCGAGGTTCGGATCGATCCGCGCAGCGACGGTGCGGGAGGCCATCTCCATTCTTGCCGAGGATCTCGAGTTCTTCGCCGAGGACATCGCAGCGGGGCATGTCGCCCGGGTATTCGACTGGTTCGTCTCGCCCGTGTACGCGCAGACGGCGCTCGCCCAGGCGCGCCAGGGGTGGGATCGGTGGTTCACGCCATCGATGATCATGCCCAGAACTCCCGAGCTCGACGAGGCCATCGCCCGCACTGTGGCCGCCCGGTGATGCCTCGAGGGGCGGCGAATGCAGCGCCGCCCCTCGCCTGCCGATCAACAATCGAGAAGGGATGCACCGATGAAGGACGCCTATTCAAATCTGCTGGGCGAGTACGTCCAGGCGCAGGAAATCGACAACGATGACATCGCGGGATTCCAGATCGTCTGCCCGTGCTGCAGGGAGGAGATCTTCAAGGTCGCGCGCGAAGCCGCCCCGAAGACGATTCACTTCTTCTCGCACTACCGGGCTTCCGCCGCCTTCGACATCGCAGAGTGCGAGCGCAGGGTTGGGTCGATCTCAGAATCCGACAAGGCAAGCGCCTCGGCGCGGTCGCGAAATCACACGCTCGACATGTTCCGTTCAGTTGTTCGCGATGCCTGCGATGTCATGCCGATCGGGGGAGAAATGATCCGCCAGGAGCACCTCGACAAGCGCTATCCCATGATCTTCGAACTCACTCCCGTCGTCAGGGAGATGATTCTCGAATGGGGGCCTGACGGAACTCTCGTCGATCTCGTTCAGAAGACCGACAAGGCAATCGAGGAGGCAGGCTACAGCAATCTCACGGCCTATGGTCTCACCTTCAGGAACCGCATTGCCGCGGATCTCCTCCGAACCATCTTCGCCGGAAACCACACCAAGACGATCCACCACATGATCGGGCGCGGGCATTGCAACGCCTTCCGAGTAAAGCCGATCACACGTCGCGGCTGGGTCGATCTCGACTTTCGCAGTCGCTCCCGGAAGTTGGTGGATCATGAAGGGTTGAAGGCTGAGCATGGAAACCCCAGTCAGAACCCCTACCGGATGACCGCCTACGTCGTGATTGACGCCATGCTGCGGGAGCTTCATCGGCTTCCTTATCTGAAAATGATCGCAAACGCGAAGCAGAAGCTTCGGCCGATGCACAACGTCACGATCGACGACTACCTGCCCGACCTCGAAGACCTGCAGCCGGACGTGAACTACGTGCCCCTGCAGGGCGTGGATGTAATGACGAAGCCCTTCATGGGGGATCTGCCCAGTTCGTGGTCGAAGCCGACGTGAGATTGACCGTCGTGAAGCCGACAGCGATGATCTACAGGGAACGGAGAGAAATCGCGATGGCTCATGGACTCGAAGGCGTTATCTGACAAGGCAGCTTCCCGCCGCGAAGGCTGGGGTGGGATCATTGGAAAATAAAAGAGGCCGCCTGGCGTTCGCAGGCGGCCTCTTGCGTTTCCGGGTGACCTGGCGGTCTGATCGTTGTTCAGGCAATTTTCGCTGATGTCTTCAGAGCACGAAGTTGCCGGGATGTCGCCATTTCATGTGGTCGCCGTCCCAGAAGCTGAAGGTGATCCCCAGTTGCTTCTGAAGCAGCAGCAGGCCAAGATCGTCCTTCTTCAGGTTGTTGTGGGCTTCCAGAGCATTCCCGAGTTCAAGCGCCCGTTCGAGTGCCGCTGCGAGCCACGACCAATCCTCGGAGACGCGGATGCGATCGATCACCGACATTCGCATCATGTTGCGCAGGAATTCAGGCGAGGTGCACCGGATCGAGGAAAGTGCGAGATCCATGCCGAAGGGGTGCGGCGGCAGATCCGTGTGCGGTGTGAGCTTCCAATATCTCGCCAGTTCGTTCAAACGTAGCATCAGGGCACGATCCTCGGCGGACAGGAGAGCACCTTCGGCCGCGAAGGCCAGCCGGTCGGCCTCGATCGCCGCGTTCATCGGCTCCTCGAGTTCGGCGTCGCCTTCGAACCAGCCGTCCTTCTTCAGCCGGAGTTTGAGTTCGAGCGCGATGCAGATCCGCATCGCGGCCTCATGCGCGCTGGCTGAATCCTCGATGATCCTCCGCGTTTCGGTGGAGTTGAAGTACCCGTATCCCTGTCGCCAGGTCGTGTCGCGCAACATGAGGTCGATCGCACGCGCGGCCGCAGCAGGCTCGGCATTGTCCTCTATGTGCTTCTGGATCTGATGGCGGAAATTGCCAGCTTTCTCAGACATCGTCTTCCTCGATGCCAAGACGCGCCTCAAGCTCAGCATCGCCGTCGAACCAGCCATTGCCTGCGAGATCCAGCCTGTCCTCGAGGAGCAGGCATACCTGGATCGCAGCCTCCTTGGGGTCGGACTTGTTGTTCTCGATGATGAGCTGGATGCGTTCTCGCAGCATGCTGACTGGCCTCGGTTGCGGATTGTCCAACGATTAGAACCTGGTCTCGCCTTGGGGAGAAGTGCAAATCTTGTCCGAAAACCCGCCATCTCGGATCCGGCGGCCGACTGGGAACAGGTCGGCTTGCCGAAGGAAGAGCGTCAGCCCTGCCGCGTTATGCCGCTACGGGGCAGTAGAGCTCGAAGTCCTCATCGATCATGTCGGGGTCGTAGTGCTTCAGGAGGAAGCGCTTGACGTGGCTGCGGTTGACCCCGTGGATGGCGACATGCGGGTTGCCGCCGCCCGGCCCCTCCATGGTGACAACATCATAGGTCAGGCCGCTGCGGGTGACCGACTTGAGGAAGCCTTCGATCATGTTGTGGTCAACATCGACCTTCGCCGTCGCTGGGATCTCCGTCGGCCACGGCTGGGTGCGCTCATCGAAGGAACCGTCATTGCGGCACCATGCCGACCAGCACTCTGGGCAGTAGGCACCTTCGGCGTTGGCATGGAAGCCGCGCTTGCAGTTCGGACAGTTCGACAGACGCATGGCACCTATTCCTTTCATATGCTCTTCAGAGTCTTCTAGGAGTCGGTGAAGTCATTGTCAACAATTATTGCCGAGCAAGGACTGGATGGATCCTGGAAGCCTAGCCGAATGCCTCGGGCGGAATGACCCTCCTGACGACCTTCCTGTTGTGCTTGCGGTGGATCGCGACGAGAGCGATGAGGATAAGAAACCATGTGCCGTGCGCAGCGACCGACAGGCCCACGAACTGGAGCTTCAGGCCGTCGGTCACCCTGTCGAAATCCGGTCCCGACACGGCGAGCTGGATGTCGTCGGATCCATAGGTCATGGCGGCCGCCACCCAGAAGGTGGTGACATCGTGGACGATCGTCTGCTCCGACCACGTCCATGGCTTCTCCAGGTGGACGTTCTGCGTGGCGATCGCGTCCAGCGTGCGCACGATGTTGCGGTCGATCTCCTCGCCCGTATCTCTGTCCAGGCCGACGTTGGCGCGCGAGACCGTGAAGCAGCGCAGCTTCAGCGCCTCGCAGCGGCCCGCCACAAGCGTTTCGTCATCCGGAGGAAAGACACTGGCGACCACGCGCGTCTCGCTCTCTATGGCCGCCCTGATCTCGGCGAGCAGGAAGACGTGGAAGAGCGTGAACGTCGCCATGATGCTGGCGGCCGCGACCAGCGTCATCAGCCTGTCGAAGCTGCGCGTGCGCCTGAAGCAGACGAGTCCCAGCAGCACGAGGAGCAGCGCGGCGTAGGTCACGATCATTCCGTACTGGGGGCTGACAACGCGGATGGAATGCCGGCCGAACGCTGCGTGGTAGAGTTCGAAGCCGTCGAGGAAGGAATGCACGCCGCCGATCAGAAGCATCCTGTCATAGACGAGGCTTCCCGCGAGGATGACCGCCGGGATCAGGAAGAGGCCGAGGTTTCGCCGGAAGACCATGACGGCCATGGCCCCGATCATGGAGTTGATCAGGATCTGGTCGGTCTCGAGGAGGTAGTCCGCGAGCTGGGATCCCCTATCGCCCATGAAGTCGGCGATGTTCCAGATGTTCACCCCGAGTGCGGCCATGCCAATCAGGAAGACGGCGGCGCTCCAGAACCTGAACGCTTTCAGTCTGTCGTGTAGGGATTGGATCACAAGCGGTTCCCGGTCTGTCAGAACCACAATGGTCGGTCAGCGTGGCCGCAGGAGCAAGCGAATCCTTGGCTCCGGCATGCCTGGCTAGTGCAGGCTGTACGACGGCGCGTTCAGCTCGACAATTGCCACCGTCTCGCGGTCGATGCCATAGAGGTCGAACATCACGTTGCAGGCGAAGTCTTCCATCGGGTTGGGCCGTGGCCTGCCGACCAGCCTGTAGACGCGGCCAGATTCCGTGACCCCGGTCAGGGCGGTCTCGTCGATCGATGTGATCGGGGTTGAGGTCCTCAGCTTGCCGATCTTGCCATCCTCCTCGCCGACGAAGAAGCGGATCCCGTCTGCGAGCTGGATGATGGCCCAGTTCTTCAAGTCCACGGCAGGCTGACTTTCGACGCTTGGTACCGAACCCATTCGAATTCTCCTTGTTTCTGCCCATCTAGCACGAGATGCCGTGCAATGGGAGCCCGGCATCGCGCCAACCGGAAGCATTCTGCCATCAGAGGTGTCAGAAGGCTGTCATTCGAGTGACTCGCCGTCGCCTGCGGGCCACTCGCTGGCAACCAGCATGCGAGCGCAAGAGATTGGATTTGCAGTGCTTGCGTAGGAGTCGTTCTTTTTTGTTAGAGGTTTCGTAACGGGATTTTTAGAGTATGCGCCACCGCATGAAATGGAGACCAATAGAACGATGCCCCAGACAGACATGATCGGAGTGCCCTGCCAGACCCCGGCGGCGAGCCGTACCACAATGCCGAGCCAGGACCGACAGGCCGCCTCCGAGCTTCTCGACGAGGCGATGGAAACCCTTGATCCCAACGTCGGACTGCGCTGTCGGGTTGTCGCCGCCCTCCTGCATGGTCACGAGCCGTCCAAGATCGTCAGGAACCTCGGCGTGACCGAGAAGATGATCCAGGTCTGCAAGGCCAAGTATGACGACAAGGGACTTGCAGGACTCCGCTGACGGAATTCGCCAGTTCTTCCGGATCCAATTGGCGCGGCTGCGCCATAATTGTTGACAATTACTTCAGGATGGGGTCAGATGACCTCCGCTGAACATTGGAACGGAAGAGCTGGCATGATCACGATGACCGCAGGCGCGATAGTCCGGGGACAGATCCGAAAAGGACTGGAGCTGCTGCAGTTCGAGGGCGAGATTTCAGCCTTCCACGAAACGAAGGGCTTCCTTGAGAGTGAATTTCACGTCAAGGACGCCTCCAGAGCCGCCATCCGGCGCATGCAATACTGGCAGCGGCAGCTCGAGCAGGACTGACGCTGCCGTCGCACCAATTCAACCGGACGACGTGACGATGCCCAGCAGGATGTCGAAGATGAATTCCGCCGTGGCTCTGGCGGATCCCGCCGAGACATGGCCCGCTCCATCGCTCGCCACTTCCGCGATCAGGCGTGGTCTTGACGCATCCGTCATCGTGAATATCCGGACAGAGCCGTCGCGGACGATCCTGTAGCGCAGCTCGTCCCGCCAGCGATAGTCGATGCAGTTGAGCGCCCCTTCCGTGACCCTCCCATTCCTATCGCAGGCAGCCGCCGGGACTGCGTTGCCGATGGCCGCCGCGATGGCTTCGGAGCCAAGCTGCCGCCCGACCCTCTCGGGATCTCCGGTGACGTGGATCAGGGCCGCGCCGAAGCATGTCACTCCGGCGACGAGGATCAGAAGCGGACTCCGCAATCCCGGCTTCGTCATCTGCAATCCTTTCCGCACGTCAGCGTCAGGCCGCTTCTGCAAGCTGCACTTCGATGGCGGGTACGCCCGCAAGCGCCCTCACCTCGCTGCCGTTCAGGCTTTCCTTGTCCAGCAGTGCCAGCGCGATTGCATCGAGACGGTCGCGATGGGTCTTCATCATGTCGAGCGCGTCAGCGTACGCCTTGGCCACGATGGCGCGGATCTCCTCCTTTACGGCAGGGTCGTTCACCGCATGGCTGTCCGGCACCCGGACGAGGCCGATCCTGTCGCTGAAGCCCCATCGCGTGACCATCGCCGTCGCATACTTGGTGGCATGCTCGATGTCGGCCTCGGCGCCGGAGGTGACCATGTCCGCCCCGAAGACTTCGGCCTCGGCCGCGCGGCCGGCCATCGCGACCACCAGATCGTCGCGGATCTTTGCAAGCGACAGGGAGAAGGCATCGCGTTCCGGCAGAGAGACGACCATGCCCAGTGCCTTGCCGTGCGGGACGATCGTCGCCCGGTGGACGGGGTTGGAGTGCGGCGTGAGGCAGCCCGCAAGCGCGTGTCCGGCCTCGTGGAAGGCGGTTAGCCTGCGCTCCTCGTCCGACAGCACGAGAGAACGGCGCTCCTCGCCCATGATGATCTTGTTCTTCGCCTTCTCGAAGTCCTGCGCCGAGACTGCCTGCGCAGTGCGGCGTGCGGCAAAGATCGCGGCCTCGTTCACGAGGTTCTCAAGCTCCGCGCCGGAGAAGCCCGGAGTGCCGCGCGCGACCGTCATGAGATCCACATCGGGATCGAGCGTGCGTTCACCGACATGCACCTTGAGGATGGCCGCGCGGCCGTTCTGGTCGGGCAGTCCGACTTCGATGCGCCTGTCCATGCGTCCGGCGCGCTTCACGGCGGGATCGAGCTGTTCGACGAGGTTGGTGGCGCCGAGAACGAGAACCTTGTCGCTGCGGGCGAAGCCGTCCATCTGCACGAGAAGCTGGTTGAGGATGCCGTTGACCTCCTTGGAGAGCACGTCGCTTGCCTCGCTGCGCTTGCCGGCCACCGCATCGAACTCGTCGATGAAGATGATGCACGGGGCGTTCTGGCGGGCATAGTGGAAAAGCGAGCGTACGCGGCCAGCGGACGCGCCGAACCATTTGGTCTGGAAGTCGCTGCCGGAAACGGCGATGAACGACATCTTGGATTCCCCGGCCAGAGCCTTCGCAAGCAGGGTCTTGCCGGTGCCGGGCGGGCCTGACAGCAGCACGCCGCGGGGCGTACGCGCTCCGGTGGCGGCGAAGGCCTCGCCGCTGTTCATCAGCTCGATGACTTCCTGAAGCTCCTTCTTCGCCTCCTCGGCGCCCGCGACGTGCTCGAAGCGCGTGTGGACGTTCTTCACCACCGTCATCCACGCCGTGGCGTTGTCGATGAACATGTGGACGACCATGATGATGATCATCGAGAAGATGATGATGGGCATCAGGAGGGCAAAGGCGACGTTCAGGACCTTGAAGAGGCCGTTGATGAACTTGAGTTCGACCCCGGCCGCCTTCATCAACTGGACGACGTTGGTGCCCTCGGCGCCGCTGCCCTTGTCGATCGACTCGACCGGAGCCTTGATGAAGAACTCGCTGCCATCGATGACCGCGGTGATCCCGTAGTTTCCGGTGTCGTTGTAGATCCTTGCCGATGTGACCTTCTTCGCTTCGATGTCCTGCAGGAACTGTGTGAGGCTGATCGACGGCGGCTGCATCCAGAACCAGATACCGATGGCGATCGCCATGACGGTGACGGCGGACGCTATCAGGCGCACGACGAACGCATCAGGGCGCTCGCGCCGGAACTGCGCGATCCTGTGGCGGATCGAACGGATCCTTGCCTTCGTATTTTCAAGAAACTTCATCAGGGACTCCAATCGTTATCCCTGGAATGGTCATGGCGGGAGACGCGACCTGTCAACAAGGATTGCTGTTTGAGTCCATGATTGCCGCATGTGCTACCGCCGTCTGCGGAGGTGGGGCGACACTTTCGTCTCCAGAACCTCGATGAGATCCTGATCCATGTATCCGTAGCGGTCGGGCACGTCCAGGCAGACGACGCGCCTGCTTCCGATATGCCGTGAAAAGCGCTGGCGCAGGCGTTCGACATGGAGCCGCTCCATGCAGAAGATGAAGTCCGCCCATTCAACGAGTTCGACCGACAGCGGGACTTCGGCTGACCGGTTGGTGCCGGCCGAGGCCGTTTCCATTCCCTCGCGCAGGCTGAAGTGGTGTTCCGCCGTCGGGCTGCGCAGGCGGTTCTGGCTGCAGATGAAGAGAAGATTCATGGCATGAGTTCCGCTGACGATCGCTGATTGCCGTAGTGCTGTCTGTTATCCTGAATGTGGATGCCTCATCGGTCGATTGTCGCAGACCGCCTATTGCGTGCCGAAGGATTCACTGCCATCTATTCGGTATCGTGTCAAAGGCGGAGGCCGCGGATGATCATCATCGTTTCCATTCTTGTTCTCCTGGCGGCGGTCGCAATTCTTCCGTTCGGGCACATGCTGGCTGTCGGCATCTTCGCCGTCCTGCTCTTCTGGATGTTCCATATCCATCCCGTCGCCGTCGTCGGCCTCTATCTGGTCGCCTATTGCCTGCGGTGGGTGCTCATCTTCCTCGGTTTCGCAGGACTCTTTGCCTGGGCGAGCCGGGAAAAGTAACTGAATCCTGGAAAAATCGTCCGATCAGTTTGCAAACGGGCGCATCCAGTCCTTTGAAATTACTCGGAAAGCCGCTGAACCAATTGAAATAGTTATGCTTTTTGCTCCTGTTGCGGTCATTCTGCATTGACGGTGCCGGGCGATGCGGCTATTTCAGCATCGTTCCCCTTGGTAAGGGAGCAGGAAAGCCCCGGCCAACTCCTCGGTCGCGGCAAGTACGCCCGTATCACCACACTTTACGGGTGGTGCCGCTCCGCAAGGAGTGTGTGGTGCATCGGGAGACATCGGCCGATATCATCGAGGCCCGCCGCGGAGCATGCACGCGGCGGGCCTCGATGATTCGAACCCGCCAGTTCTTCAAGAACGGCAAGAATTGTTGACAGAAATAGGACATTTTACTATGATTCCGCCACTTGAAAATGTGCGGAGACAGCGATCACATGTCAGATCGACTGCGGGGAGACCTCAGTAAAGCTGACATCCGCAAGTTCGCGGAGACGGCCTCACCAGGCATGCGGACAAGGCTCCTTGCAGTCGCGGATGCCCAGCATGGTCGCCCTGACCGCCTTGTCGGCCTTGATCATGAGGTTCCTGGCACATCCGTCGCCCGCTGGGTATCGCAGTACATCGAGCACGGTCTTGAGGCGCTGATCGACGCCGACCTTGCCACTGTTCTTGACGGCGAGGATCCGGAGATTGCCGCCGCCGCTGTCCACGTCACTCCACCTGGCATCGAGAAGACCGCCCTTAGAGCCGTTGCAGCGGCCTGCCGGGGAAGCAGCGTTGCCGACCTAGCGCAGCACTACATGGCGTCCGAGGCGGAGGTGGAGGAGTGGATCGCCCACTTCGTCGATGGCGGCGCCGAGGCGCTGGCCGCCCGCTATCGACGTCCCGACCGGAAGAACGTCGAACCGGGACAGATGATTTTCGGATATCGCAAGCTGCCGTTCGGTGTGACGGACATCTTCCTGAGGAGCCTTCACGCCAGATGCGACGGCGTTTTCGCCCGTCACCTGCTCGCGGTCGCGCTGGCCTACGAGGGGAGAACCATGCTGCAGATTGCGGATGCCCTTGATGGGACACGCCACTCGGTGTCGAAGTGGGTGAACGCATTCATTCGGAACGGCGTGGCTGGCATCGCGCCGTTTCGTCCCGCCGGACAGGTGCCGAACAGGAGGGATTTCTCGGCATCATCGGTCGCCACGCTTGCCGCCGGGGCTGTAAATCAGGAATACCGGAAGCGTCTGCTTGCGATATCCGACGCCTATCGGTCCATCCCGCTCATCGAGATCGCCCGCACGAACGGGCTGTCCTATTCCACTGTTCATGGCCTCATCAGGGAGTTCGAAGCATATGGCCCGGCTGGGCTTTCGTCCGGGGAGGCCACCGTCACTCCAGATATGCGTGACGACTACACGGCGGAACGGCTGCGGGCCATTGCTTCGGAAACGTTTGGCGACGACCGCTGCAGGCAGAGGCTTGAAGCCATGGCGCAGCTCTATGACGGCGTCACGATGATAGAGGCATCGCGTCTGGTCGGCGGGCTTCCTGCGATCCAGATGATGGTCGACCGCTTCAATCGGTTGGGCCACGGGATCATGGAAAGCTTCAACGCCAATACGATGGCTCCCACGGCCCCCGATGCCCAGCGTCGCCGCAAGCCGAAGCTGTCCTCGCCTCGTCGCCCCCGCGCCCCCGCAGTTCCGGCCATCGCCCTGCCAATGGCGATGCGAGACGACTTCAATGCGATCAGTCTCTTCGAATTCAGAGACCGGATCAGGAAGAAGGAGCGGCTGCACCTCGATATCATCATCGACACCTACGAGGGGATCAGCCGCGATCAGGTCATGGAGGAGCGAGGTGTCACCCAGAAGCTGGTCACCCGCATTCTGAACAGGTTCAACGAACATGGCCTCGAGTGGCTTCTTGCATCACTAAAGCCCTCGAAGATGCCCGGCAGGGCGGCCGCGCGGAAGCCGAAGAAAGAGCCAAGGCAGGAGCCGAAGTTCCCCATGCGGACTGACTGGGACTTGTCCAGAGTTCGGAACGCGATGTTCTGCACCGTCGACGAGGATCATCGCAAGGAGCTTGAAGTCGTCCTGCATCTCTATCAGATCGGGAAGGTCGGCACCGTCGCAACGCGGCTGCGCGTCCCAAGTGACAGGGTTCTTCGGATCGCCGCCGACTTCAATACGCATGGTGTGACGCTTGGTTTCGATGGGCGGGCCGCCAACATGCTGCCGCTGGAGTACGACGAAGACGAACTCAGGCGGTGGAGACGGTCCGACGAGCCGCTTCATACATATGTCCAGATCGTAGCGGCGCTGTACGGCGGCAGGCATCCGGAAAAAGTGAGAGCCACATGGGATCTGAAGCGGCGGGAACTCCTGAAGATCGTCCGCACCTTCAGGACGAGCGGCGTGTCGGGCCTTTCCACTGATCCGCTCAACGCCCGCGCCCAGATGCCGCGGTCCAAGCGCAGCGAAGTCAAGGTCATTCCCAAGCCTCCGGAGGCGGCGAAGCCTGCCGTGGCAATTGAAGCCCCCAGACAGGTCGCCATAAAGGAAGCGCCGAAGCAGGCCATGCCAAAAGCTCCGGCGGCTGCGACCGGGGACGTGCCAAGATGGCCATTCCCGCCGATGCTGGAAAAGCCGCCCGTTCCCCCGCCCTCTCCACCCGCACCCGTTCTTCCCCGCATTGCGGCGGACATCCCCCGGAAGGCATCACTCGCAGATCGTCTCAGAAGCTACTCAGTCGTTGCCCGGCATCCGCATGAGCGGGCACTGGTTGCCGTCCTTCTCAATGTCGAGGGCAGAACGGTCAATTCCGCCGCGCGACGTCTCGACATGGATCCCACGGAGGTCGAAGCATGGATCAATCTCTATCACAGGCGCGGCGCGAAGGCCTTCCTGAGCGCGGAGCGGCTGTCGCTTCACCCGCTGCGCCCGCAGGACAAGAGCAGTGCGGTCAGGGCGCTGGCTCGGAAAACCCGAGACGAGCTGTATGAGAAGCGCCTGTTGATCGTGGCCGACAGCATCGATGGCGACGACATGGTGAACATCTGCGAGCGCCATGAAGTCGCCTATGACGAGGCTGAGATCTGCATCGCGGCATATTCTCGCATGGGGCTCGTAGGGGTGGTCAGGGCCGAGGAAGCGGTGCTCACGGCTCCAGCTCCCGAGCCGCCAGTGCAGGAACCCCCGAAGCCAGCGCCTCCGAAGTCGCCGGCCCCGGTGCCCCAGCCACGTCCGAAACGTCGGTCGAAACCCGTCGCCCGCGAGTACATCCCTCCGCCTCCATCGACGCCGCCCCAGCCTGTGCAGAGTGCCATCGCCGCGCCTGCGCAGGCTGCGAGTGCAACGGCCATGTTCGAGGGAAAGAATGGCCATCGCCTCGAAGCCGTGAGGGAGTTCCACCGAAACCGGAACCTGCAGGCCGTGGCGAGGCAATTCAATGTCGGCCCCAGCACGCTCGAGAAATGGCTGATCGCCTACGTGAAGACAGGCATGGCCGAGAGGGATCGCGGAGCCGCCCAGCATTAGCGTCTTGGCTTCCAGGCTCCAGAGGTCTCGGGATCGGACCAGAGGGCGACATCCGATGGAATGACTCCTTGCAATCGTGTACTGCAACCGCGCCCGATGCCTTCCGCGTCGAAAGGCTCCGACCAAGGGAGGCGTAGAATTCGTGACCGCCTTCCCGACATCTAATTGTCGGCATTCACGCAATAAATGTTGACAATGCGAGTACATGATCTAGTGTCGCTGCCAAGGATTTCATCTGAGGTCGAAGCCTTGGTACAAGGACACAGTGAAAGCAATCTTGACGGAGCCTTCGTGCGTAGGGCCGCTTCGAAGCTGTCCGGCATCCGCGCCGGCAGGCTTATGGCGGTCGCCGATGTCCTGGAAGGCGAAGTTCCTGCATCCGTAGGTCTCGATTATGGCGTCCCGGGAGCGACTGTCGTCAGATGGCATGGCATTCTCGTCACGTCGGGTATCAGGGCGCTTGCCGATCTGGAAATGCCGCTGCCGCATCTGGCAGGTGTCGATCCGGAAACGCCCGCCTGCGCGGTCTTCACATCCTTTGCCGGAATCGAACGGACCGCGCTGAGGGCGGTCGCAGCCGCATGCCGTGGAGGCACCTTGCAGGAAATCGCCCTGTACCACCACGTGAGCATGTCCGAGGTCGAGGGATGGATTGCCGCCTATTCTGAAGGCGGTCCCGCGAGTGTCGCGCATTGGTTCCGGCCGCAAAGACCCGAAGGATGGGAACTGGATCAGGCGGTCATCGGTCGGCGCATGCTGCCATTCGGGTATTCGGACAGGTTTCTGAGATCCATGGAGCTGCGCGCCAGCGGCGATTTTGCTGATCGGCTGCTTGCGGTCGCTCTTGCATATGAAGGCAGGAGCGTCACTC
>RCUP01000466.1_pt1 | contig 30345 bp, 26 predicted proteins | sample 2166341 | NCBI WGS metagenome assembly RCUP01 (sample SAMN09932325, study PRJNA488358) | compost metagenome | isolation source: compost soil in succinonitrile-enriched | place: Germany: Experimental Botanical Garden | reverse complement strand
TGGCCAGCGTGCTCGAGAAGCACCACCGCGTGCAGCTGCTCGACGAGGCCATCGAGGCGGCCGTGAAGTTGAGCCACCGCTACATTCCCGCGCGCCAGTTGCCCGACAAGGCCGTGAGCCTGCTGGACACCGCCTGCGCGCGCGTGGCCGTGAGCCAACACGCCACGCCGCCCGAGGTGGAAGACTGCATGCGCCGCATCGAAGGCCTCACGGTCGAGCAGGAGATCATAGGCCGCGAAGAAGCCATCGGCATCGACGTGACCAAGCGCGCCGCGCTGGTGGCCACGCTGCTGGCCGAATCGAAGGTGCAGCTCGAAGCGCTGAATGCGCGCTGGCAGGAAGAGAAGGGGCTGGTCGATCGCCTGCTCGAACTGCGCAGCAAGCTGCGCGCGGGCAACAAGCCGGTCGATGAACCGGCGGCCGGTGAAACCGCCGCCGAGGCCGGCCCCGACCGCGCCACGCTGCTGGCCGAGCTGCACGAACTGCAGACGAAGATCCACGCGGTGCAGGGCGAGTCGCCGCTCATCCTGCCCTCGGTCGACGAGCAGGCCGTGGCCTCGGTGGTCGCCGACTGGACCGGCATTCCCGTCGGCCGCATGGTCAAGAACGAAGTGGAGGCGGTGCTCAAGCTCGCCGACACGCTGAACCAGCGCGTCATCGGCCAGAAGCACGGCCTGGAGATGATCGCGCGCCGCATCCAGACCTCGCGCGCGCGGCTGGACAACCCGCAAAAACCCATCGGCGTCTTCATGCTCTGCGGCACCTCGGGCGTGGGCAAGACCGAGACCGCGCTGGCGCTGGCCGAGGCGCTGTACGGCGGCGAGCAGAACATCATCACCATCAACATGAGCGAGTTCCAGGAGGCGCACACCGTCTCCACGCTCAAGGGCGCGCCGCCCGGCTACGTGGGCTACGGCGAAGGCGGCGTGCTCACCGAGGCCGTGCGCCGCCGGCCCTACAGCGTGGTGCTGCTCGACGAGATCGAGAAGGCCCACCCCGACGTGCACGAGATCTTCTTCCAGGTCTTCGACAAGGGCTGGATGGAAGACGGCGAGGGCCGCATGATCGATTTCAAGAACACGATCATCCTGCTGACGACCAACGCCGGCAGCGAGCTCGTGATGAGCATGTGCCGCGACCCCGAGCTGCTGCCCGATTCGAACGCGCTGGCCGATGCGCTGAAGGCGCCGCTCATGAAGGTGTTCCCGCCCGCGCTCTTGGGCCGCATCGTCACCATTCCCTACTACCCGCTGTCGCCCGAGATGATGAAGAAGATCGTGCGGCTGCAGCTGGGCCGCATCAAGAAGCGCGTGGAGACCAACCACGGCGTGCCCTTCGAATACACCGAGGCGGTGATCGAGCAAGTGGTCGCGCGCTGCCAGGACCCGGAGTCGGGCGGGCGCGTGATCGACGCGATCCTCACCAACACCGTGCTGCCCACCATTTCGGTCGAGTACCTGCAACGCCTGGCCTCCGGCGGCGAGATCCGCCGCGTGGCGCTCGACGTGAAGGACGCCGACTTCACCTACGCGTTCGACTGACCACCCCGCAGCGCGACGCCCCACTTCCGAGAGACCCAAGATGGCCGACCACGAGTTCCGCATCGAGAGCGATTCGCCCGCCAAGGACGACCTGATGTTCTGGCGCATCGTCGGGCACGAGGCGCTGGCGCGCCCCGCGGCCTACGAGCTCACCGTGCTGTCCAAGAACAAGGACCTCGCCGCCAAGGACATCCTGGGCCACGCCTTCGACGTGGTCATCGAGTTCAAGGACGCCGACGGCGGCGCGCACGAGCGGCATTGCCAGGGCCACGCGGTGCGCTTCGTGCGCGCGGGCCACATCGGGCGGCACTACGAGTACCGCATCGCGCTGCGCTCGTGGTTCTGGCTGCTCACCAAGCGCGCCAACTCGCGCATCCACCAGGAAAAGAAGGTGCTCGAGGTGCTCGACGCGGTGTTCGAGGACAGCCCGATCAAGCGCTTCAAGAAGACCAAGGCCACCAACGTCATCGGCACGCACAACCCGCGCCGCTACTGCGTGCAGCACCAGGAGAGCGACTACCAGTTCCTGTCGCGCCTGCTGGAGGACGAGGGCATCTACTACTGGTTCGACGCGCACGACGCGCCCGGCACCATGCACCTGTCGGACGCCAGCGACCTGGCGCACGACAAGCTGCCCGCGACCGACACGCTGCGCCACATGGCGGTCCACGCGGCCGAGCCGCGCTTCAACGAGATCTCGCGCTGGGTCAGCGCGCGGCAGTTCGACACCGGCAAGCATTCGTCGCGCGACAGCGACTTCAAGGCCATCAAGAAGAAGCTGGGCGCCGACATCGACAGCTCCGACCAGCACGAGCTCGCCGAGTTCGAGATGTTCGAGTTCCCCGGCGGCTACTTCAGCGGCGACGACGCCGAGACGCGCGCCAAGCTGCGCGGCGACGAACTCAACGCGCGCCGCGACCGCCACTGGGCGTTCACGCCCTGGCCCGACGTCGCGGCCGGGCGCAGCTTCAAGTTCGAGGACGACCCCGACGGCACCCGCAACGGCGACTACGTGATCGCCGCCTGCACCTTCATCGCCAGCCACCGCGGCTACGAGGGCGTGAGCGCCAGCGCGCCGGCCCAGCCCGTGCAGCGCGCGCTGGCCGAGGTGCTGCGCGACGACGCCGTGAACGCCGACACCCTGCCGGTGCTGGAAGAGCTCATCGCCGCCACGCCCGCGCTGGCCGCCGCGCAGACCGGCAGCAGCCTGTTCCTGCTCACCGTGATGCCGGTCGACCGCCCGTTCCGCGCGCCGCGCCTCACGCCGCGCGTGACCATGCCCGGCCCGCAGACGGCGATCGTGGTCGGCCCCAAGGGCGACGAGCTGCACGTGGACGACCACGGCCGCGTGAAGGTGCACTTTCACTGGGACCGCTACGACGAGAGCAACGAGAAGTCGACCTGCTGGGTGCGCGTGTCGCAGCCCTGGGGCGGCAAGGGCTGGGGCGGCTACTTCGCGCCGCGCATCGGCCAGGAGGTGATCGTCGACTTCCTCAACGGCGACCCCGACCGCCCGGTGATCGTGGGCCGCGTCTACAACGACGACCAGCCGATTCCGTACAAGTCGCCCACGCAGAGCGGCTTCCGGACCCGGTCCACGCCGGGCGGCGGCGTGAACAACTACAACGAGATCATGTTCGAGGACAAGAAGGGGTCCGAGAACATCAACATCCACGCCGAACTCGACATGAGCCGCAGCGTGGAGCGCGACGACTCGGGCAGCGTGGGCCGCGACCAGTCGCTCAAGGTCGACCGCGACCAGACCGTGAGCGTGCAGCGCAACCGCACGGTCAACGTCACCAACAACGAGACCAAGAGCGTCAAGGTGGCGCAGAAGATCACCGTCGGCGCCAGCCAGGACGTGCACGTGGTGGCCAACCAGACCACCAACGTGGACGGCGCGCACGCGCTGGTCGTCAAGGGCGACCACCGCATCGAGACCAAGTCCGCGCGCACCGACTTCACGGCCTCCAACGAAAGCCGCACCGTGGGCGGCAACCAGACGGTGACCATCGCCGGCAACATGGCGCACAAGGCGTCGCGCATGACCTTCGAGGCCGGCCACATCGAGTTCAAGGTGACCGGCGGCAACTCGATGAAGATGGACGCCGGCGTGGCGCCGTTCCAGGCCAACTTCATGCAGTACAGCCTGGTGAGCAACACGCACATCAACCTGATGGCCATCGGCGACATCAACCAGACCTCGCTGGGCTCCAACACCACGGTGCTCGGCGCCAACAGCAGCGGCTACATCGGCACCAACAGCGAGGCGAACCTGGGCGCGGCGCGTTCCACCTTCCTGGGCATGAGCATGGACAACGCCGTGGGGCTGGCGGTGGCCAACTTCATGGGCATGCAGATCGAGAACACCATCGCGCTCAAGCTCGAGACGGTGGCCTCGATGGGCATCGAGCGCAAGCTCGGCAGCCTGCGCGAGGCGCCGATCCACATCTTCAAGGCCGGCGGCGGCGGGGGCGGGGGCGGTGGACCGCCGCCGCTGAACCGCGTGGCCGCGCTCTTCTCGGCGGTGGGCGCGATCCGCGGGCTGTTCCTGGGGGCGCGCGACGTGGACGCCACCTTCACCCAGTACGAGAACGCGGCCAAGCAGCTCGAGGAGGCGGCCAAGGACCCGGACGTCGGCCGCATTCCCGGCCTGCAGAAGCGCCTGCAGGACATGGCCGGGCTGGCGCGCGATCGCAAGGCGCAGGGCGAGGCGCTGGCGGGATCGCACTACGGCACCGACACGGCGATCGGTGCGGGTACCGGCGCAGCGCTGGGCCTGGTGACCGGGCCGTTCGCGATCATCGCGTCGCCGGTGCTGGGTGTCGCGGGCGCCGTGGTGGGCGGTCCGATCGGCGCGATGGGCCGCGCGATGGGCAGCGGTGCCGAGGACCAGGCCGATGCGCTCAAGCCAGCCGAGGACGGCTCGGTGCCCGCGCCCCAGCCGACCCCCCAGCCCTCGCCGGCGCAGACGGCACCGGCCGGCACCGGCGAGCCTGCCAGCTCGAGCCAACCGGCGGGGCCGAGCGAACCCGCCAGTTCGAGCCAACCGGCAGGGCCCACCAGCGAGCCTGCCAGTTCGAGCCAACCGGCGGAGCCCGTCAGCTCGAACCAGCCGCCGGCGGCGGACGGGCCCCAGAGCACGCCCGGACCCACCAGCTCGCAAGACCCCAACAGCTCCGGCGGGTCGGGCACGCCCTGACGGGCCGGGCCGCACGCGATGCAGATCAACAAGCCGCAGGCCCTGGGCCTGTCCACCCGCCCGATCGAGTACCGGGGCCGGCGCGCGCTGTGCATCAGCGCGCTGCTGCATGTGCCGCTGGAACAGGGCGCGCACGGCCGGCTGTGGGGCGAGCAGTCGATGTGGGACTTTCTGGCCGAAGAAATGGCGGAGCCCCTGGTCGACGAAGGCGTGGCCAAGCTCACCGCCGAATTCCTGGTGCACGGCCGGGCCTGCCCGCCGTCGGCACCGGCCACCGGCTGCGCGGTGCGCGTGCGCGTGGGGCCGGTGAGCAAGACGCTGGTGGTGATGGGCGACCGGCACTGGGAGGGCGAACGCGCCAGCGCGCCGCAGCCCTACACGCAGATGCCGATCGGCTGGGAGCGCGCCTACGGCGGTGCCGATTTCGCGGCCAACCCGGCAGGCATCGGCCGGGCCGCCGTGCAGGGCGTGCGCCCGCTGCCCAATGTGGAATGGCCGCACGCACCGCTGCACCATCCCGACCAGGTGGCGGAGCCGGCCGGCTTCGGCCGCCTCGATCCGATGCACCCGGCGCGTGCCGCCTGGCGCGGCACCTACGGACCGGAGTACATGCGCGAGCACGCGCCCGGCTTTGCGCCCGACACCGACTGGCGCTTCTTCAACGTGGCCCCCGCCGACCAGTGGTTTGCCGAACCGCTGCGCGGCGACGAGGAGCTCGAGTTCGTCCACCTGCATCCCGAGCACCCCACGCTCACCGGGCGCCTGCCCGGCCTGCGCGCGCGCGTGTTCGCCGCCTACGCGATGGGCGCGGGGCAGGACGACGCGCTGCGCGAAGTGCCGATGCGCCTGACCACCGTGTGGTGCTTTCCGCATGCGCAGCGGCTGGTGCTGGTCTTCCACGGCCTGGCGGAGATTGCCAGCGACGACGGCAGCGACATCCGCGGCATGACCTGCGGCGTGGAGCGCATCACCGAGGCGCCGCGCCCCGATGCGCACTACCTGCACGTGATCGCGCAGCGCGCCGATCCGCGCCTGGGCCTGGTCCACAGCCTGCGCGACAGCGACCTGCTGCCCGAGGGCCTGGACATCACCGATCCGCATGCCGAGGCCGCGCGCGCGCCCTTCGCCAGCGACGGCGTGCAGGCGCAGGCCCAGTACCGGCGCGCCGAACTCGATGTGGCCATGGCCCGCGAACAGCTGCGCGGGCTCGGCAAGGACCCCGACGCGCTGGGCGTGACGATGCCGCCGCGCGAGCCCGTGCCCAAGCCCGACGAGCTGGCCGAGGTGCTGCAGCGGCAGATCGAAGCCTCCGAGCTGCAGCAGCTGCATGCACTCAACGACGTGCTCGCGCACATGGAGCAGGCCATCGCGATGGCGCGCGAGCGCGGCGTCGACCTGGCGCAGTTGCAGCACCGCGGACCGCCCACCTACCGCGCCGAGCAGGACCTGAAGCAGCTCGAACAGACCGCGCGGCACGAGAAACGCGACTTCCGGCCCGAAGTGGTCTACGGCCCGCTGCTGCAGAAAGAGGGCGCCGACTCGCTGGGCTACCTGCAGGCGGCGCACCAGCAGCCGCCGGTCGATCGCATGGCGCCCGATGCGGCCGCGGCGTTGCGCGACGAGATCCGGCGGGCGGCGGCATCGGGCTTTCGCGCCTTCCGCGGCATGGACCTCACCGGCGCCGACCTGCACGGGCTGGACCTGCGCGGCGCGGACTTCACCGGCGCCTGGCTCGAAAGCGCCGACCTGCGCCAGGCCAACCTCTCGGGCGCCAACTTCTCATATGCGGTGCTGGCGCATGCCGAGCTGAGCGGCGCCATCGCCATCGGCACGAACTTCGAGGGTGCCAACCTGGGCGCGAGCCGCCTGGACGGCTGCGTGCTGGACGACGCCGACCTGCGCACCGCCGTGCTCGAGCGCTGCCAGCTGGAAGGCGCACGCGGCGCGCGCGCGCAGCTGGGCGGCACCTCGTTGCTGGAAGCGGCCTGGGGCCGTTGCGACTGGAGCGAGGCGCAGGCCGGCGGGCAGGTGTTCTATCGCGCGGACCTGCGCACCGTCGCCTTCACGGGCGCGACGCTGGCCGGCGCCAGCTTCGTCGAGTGCGACCTGCGCGGTGTCGATCTGCGCGGCGCCGACCTCGCGGGCGCCAACTTCGTCGACTGCCCATTGCAGGGCGCGCGCTGGACGCAGGCGCGCGCCGCCGGCGTGGTCGTCACGCCCGCGTGCGACATGACGGGCGCGGACCTCGGCCATGCCGACCTCGCGCATGCCAACTTCGGCGGCGTGGCGCTGGCCGACGCCAGCTTTGCCGGCGCCGTGGCCGACGGCGCCAACTTCACCGGCGCGCGCATGCCCGGCAGCGACTGGCGCCTGGCCTCGGCGCGCGGTGCGCTGCTGCGCAAGGCCGTGCTGCGCGGGGCGCGGATGTCCGGCGCCGACCTGCGCGACGCCATGCTCCAGCATGCCGACCTGCGCGGCGCCGACCTGCGGCGCAGCAACCTGTTCCAGGCCGACCTCTCGCGCGTGCGCCTGGACGGCGACGTGCGGCTGGACGACGCGCTGCTCACACGCACCCGCACCTGGCCGCGGCTGAGCGCCGCCGAGCAGGCGCAGCCCGTGCCATGACGCCCGAAGTCCTGGCCATGGCCGCCGCCATCGGCGAGCCCATCGAGTCGCTGGATCTGCAGGGCGGCCACTTTGCGCGCGCCGCGCTGGCCGGCGCGCTGTTCAGCAAGGTCGACCTGCGCCGGGCCGACCTGCGCGGCGCCGACCTGCACGAGGCGGTGTTCGACCAGTGCGACCTGCGCGGCACGCTGCTGGGCACGGCCGATCTGCGGCGGGCCACCTTCAACCAGTGCCAGCTCACGCACGCCGACCTGGGCGAGGCGCGGCTGCATGCCGCCACCCTGAACGAGTGCGAGGTGTCGCACGCGCGGCTGGCCGGCGCCGATGCGTCCATGCTCGTGGCCAACCGCAGCAAGTTCGCCCACGCCAGCCTGCAGGACGCGAGCCTGGACAACGCCACCTTCAACCAGTGCAGCCTGTTCGATGCCAGCGCGGAGCGCGTCAACTGGCGCCAGGCGACGCTGATGGAATGCGACGTGCGTCACCTGGCCTGGAGCGGCGGCAATTTCGAGCGCACGGTGTTCGTCAAGACCCCGTTGGCGGGGCAGGACTTTCGCGGCCAGTCACTGCGCGGCTGCCAGTTCGCCGGGGTCGACCTGCAGGGCGCCGACTTCACCGACGCCCGCCTGCCGCAGTGCAGCTTCCAGGGCGCGCTGCTGGGCGGTGCGCGGCTGGCCGGCGTGCAGGCGCCGCGCGCCATCTTCTGCGAGGCGCAGGCGGCCGGCGTCGATTTCTCGGGCGCCGACCTCACGCAGGCGCTGTTCACCGGCGCGTTGCTCGAAGGCAGCGTGTTCGCACGCGCCCGCCTGCACCAGGTGCATTTCGCCGGTGCGCGCATGGCACGCGCGCAGTGGCAGAACGCGGTGCTCGATCACGCCGACCTCAGCCACGCCGACCTGCGCGGCTGCGACATGGAGGGCGCCTCGCTGCTGCGCGCCCAGCTGCACGGCGCGCTCACCGAAGGCGCGCGCATCGACGACCACGCCCGCGCGCTGACGCAAGACCCGCAGCGCGCCGAGGCCGAGCGCTGGCGCGCCGTCGCCGCCGCCTGACCCCATCCGCACATCCTGGAGAGCCCCATGAGCAAGACCCGAACCCCCGGCAGAAGCCCCAGCCAGCGCAGCCCGCACAGCCAGAGCCAACCGGTCTGCGCGCCGGCGGTCGACCCCACCGTCGCCATCGCCGGCGCCTGCCAGGGCGGCCTCGTCACCGCCGTCGGGCCGGACGCCACCGTGCGTGTGCGCGTCGGCCTGCGGGGCGAGGTGCAGGCGCGGCGTGCGGCCAGCTGCCTGCTGGTGCCGGCCGTCGGCGACACCGTGGCCTGCCTGCGCACCGGCCCGTCGGAGCTGTGGGTGCTGGCGGTGCTGCAGCGCGACGCGGCGCAGCCGGCCGTGCTGCGGTGCGACGGCGCCCTGCACCTGGAGGCCGCGCGGCTGCAGCTCGATGCCGACCAGCTCGAGCTGCGCGGGCGTCGCACCCACCTGGTGGCCGACGAGGTGGAGGTGGCCGCGCGGCAGTTCCGGCTGTGCGCGGGCACCATCAAGTTCGTCGGTTCGGTGCTCTCGAGCGTGATGGACCGCGTCACCCACTTCAGCCGCCACTACCTGCGCACCACGCAGGGCACCGACCGCGTGCAGGCCATGCACATCGACCACGAGGCGCAGCAGCTGATGCAGCTCAAGGCCGAGCATGTGATGGTCAACGGCGGCAAGCTGGTCAAGACGCGCGGCGCGCAGATCCACTTCGGTTGAGGAGACGTCCCATGTTCGCCAACTGCCAGCTCATGGGCACCGACATGGCCTTCCCCGACGTCTGCATGACGCCGGCCGCGCCGTCGCCGCTGCCCATTCCGTACCCGAACATCGCGATGGGCGCGATGGCCATTCCCAACTGCCCCACGATCCTCATCATGGGCGGCCCGGCGCACAACCTGGGCACCACGATCCCGATGAGCAACGGCGACAACCCCGGGGTGCTGCTGGGCGTGGCCTCCGGCACCGTGATGGGGCCGTGCCGCCATCTCACGGGCGCGTTCACCGTGCTGTTCCAGGGCATGCCCGCCACGCGCCTGACCAGCAACTCGCTGCAGAACAGCACCAACTGCCCGGGCGTGCGCGCGGTGCCGAGCCAGTCGCTCGTGCTGCTGCTGGCGCCGTGAGGCCGCGAAGGCGCGCATGCGGCATACCTCTTAAGGCGAGATTGCCAACCGGCCCCACGGAATGAATACTCCTTGCGAGATTGCACGGGCGCAGCCGCCATCGGGGGCCGATTCATGATCCATATCGCTGTCATCACCCGGCAAGGCATGCCGGCCGGACCGTCCATCGCCGCGGACTTCGGACCCGGCGGCGGCACCATCGGCCGCGCCGACACCAACGCGCTGGTGCTCGACGACCCCGACCGCACCGTCTCGCGCGTGCACGCGCAGGTGCTGTGCCGCGACGGGCAGTACTTCATCGTCGATCGCGGCAGCAACGCGATGCAATGCAATGGCGTGTCGCTGGGCGCGGGCAAGGAAGCGGCGCTGACCGACGGCGCGCGCCTTGTCATCGGCAGCTTCGAACTCTCGGTGCGCGTGATGGCGGCTGCGGCGGCATCCCGCGCACCGGTCATCCCCAACACCGTGATGTCGGCGCCGGCCGCCGCGCCCGCCGCCAGCAGCGACGATCCGTTCGCCGACCTGCTCGCGGGGCTGGGGTCGCCGGCCGCTCCCGCTCCGGCGCCTGCTGCGGCCCGCGCCGCCGCCGCGCCCGCCGAGTCGCTGCTCTTTCCCGACCCCATGGCCAGCGGCTCGCGCAATGCGCAGGCCGACCAGGTCGACCCGTTCGCGAACCTGCTGGGCCCCACGCCGTCGGCCGCACCTTCTGCGGGGCTCGGCGCGCTCGACGATTTTTCCGACCTGGGCGCGCCGCCCGCGCACGGCAAGGCCGCGAGCATCGACGACCTGTTCGGCGGTTCGCCGGGCGCTGGCGGCATCGGCGGCGATCCGCTCGCGCTGTCGCCGCTGGCCGATCCGCTGCTGCAGCCCAACACCGCGTCGGACGCCGACCCGCTGGCCGCCTTGCAGCGCGCCGCGCCCGCCACGCCGGTGCCGCGCTCCGATCATTTGCCGATCGACCAGTTCGGCTTCGAGCCGCCGAAGGCCATCACGCCGCCACCGCCGCCGCCGCCCCCTGCGCCCGCGCCAGCACCCGTGGCCCCGCTCGCGAAGTTCGACGACGTGACCGGCCAGCCGATCCGCATCAGCGGGCCCGAGAACGCCGGCCGCGTCGCCGAGCCGCCGCCCCCTCCGCCACCGCCGCCGCCCGTGTACGTCGCGCCGCCGGCACCAGCCGCAGCGGCCCCGCGCGCCGCCTCCGACGACGAGCTGCTCGCCGCCTTCCTGCGCGGCCTGGCCAGCACGCACCAGCCGCCCGAGATGCTCACGCCCGGCCTCATGGAGCGCATCGGCTCGATGCTGCGCACCGCCACCGAGGGCACGCTGCAGCTGCTGCTCACGCGCCAGGAGTTCAAGCGCGAGGTGCGCGCCGAGGTCACGATGATCGCGTCGCAGGCCAACAACCCGCTCAAGTTCTCGCCCACGGTCGAGGTCGCGCTGGCGCACCTGCTGGGCCCCGGCGTGCGCGGCTTCATGCCGCCCGAGGCCGCGATGCGCGACGCCTTCGACGACCTGCGCGCGCACCAGTTCGGCGTGATGGTGGGCATGCGCGCGGCGCTGGCCCATGTCATCGGGCGCTTCGAGCCGGCCGAGCTCGAGAAGAAGATCAGCGCGAAGACCGCGCTCGACGCGCTCTTTGCCGCCAACCGCAAGGCCAAGCTCTGGGACCAGTTCGTGGCGCTGTACGGCGGCATCGCGAGCGAGGCCGAGGACGACTTCCACAGCCTCTTCGGCAAGGCCTTCCTCGCGGCCTACGAAGAGCAGATGGCGCGCCTGAAGTCCGACACCTGAGAAGACAACCAGAACAACCCCCAGCACTCGCGAGGCACCCCGCTTGGAAATCGAAATCGTCACGCTCTCCCGGCAGGGCGGGCGCACCTACAACGAGGACGTGCACGGCCACTGGCACGACGAGCGCTACGTCGCCTGCCTGGTGGCCGACGGCGCGGGCGGCCATGGCGGCGGCGACGTGGCGGCGGCCACGGTGCGCGCCAGCGTGCTCGGCGGCTTCTCGGGGGCGCCCTCGCTGGACGAGGCCGCGCTGCGCGCGCTGATCGAGCGCGCCAACCTGGACGTGGTGGCGCGCCAGGCCGAAGGCGGCAAGCTCGCCGGCATGCGCTCCACGGTGGTGTTCGCGGTGATCGACCTGGAGCGCGAGGTGCTGGCCTGGGTGCACAGCGGCGACAGCCGCGCCTACCTGTTCCGCGGCGGCGCCATCGTGGCGCGCACCACCGACCACAGCCTGGTGCAGCAGATGGTCGCGGGCGGCATGCTCGACGAGGAGGGCGCGCGCCTGCATCCGCAGCGCAACATGCTGCTGTCGGCACTGGGCTCGATCGAGGAGGCGCCCGACATCGCGGTGTCCGACCGCATGCGCCTGTTGCCCGGCGACGTGCTGCTCTTGTGCAGCGACGGCGTGTGGGAGCCGCTGGGCGACGAGTGCCTGGTCGACACGCTGCACGCATCGCGCACGCCCAGCCAGTGGACCGAGCTGCTCGACGCGCAGATCAAGGCCAACGCCAAGCCGGGCCACGACAACTACACGGCGCTCACGCTGTGGGTGATCGAGGACGCCGACGACGACCTGACGCGGCTGCTGCCCGAGAACGTCGCGTCGACAGACCCCTGAGCGTGGCGCCATCCTTCAAGCAAAACGCCCATCCGATGGATGGGCGTTTTGCTTGGGGCCGCTGAGACTGTTCAGCTGTACTTGCTGGCCTTCTTCTTGACTTTCTTCAGCGCGCTGCGCAGCAACGCGGGCATGTCTTCCCGGTTCGGCAGGTTGCTGTAGTTGTCGATGTTCTGCTCTTCGCAGCTGTTGGCGCAGCCGTTGTTCAGCAGGTCGAGCGCGTAGCGCGTCTTGCTGATCGTGCTGGACGCACCGGGCTCGCGGAACGGATCGAAGATGCCGTCCGGCAGGACCTTGCGCCCGCGTGCGATCGCCTGTTCCTGGAAGTGCGTGATGTGCTTCTGCGTGACCGGCCCGTAGTAGCCGTCCACCACGATCACCTCGGTCGCGCCGGGGGGCGGGTCGAAGTCGTGGTTGAAGCCCAGCAGCTCGTAGTAGAAGATCTTGAACAGGGCCTGCACCAGCATCACGTCTTCACGCGTGTTGGAGCCGATCCGTCCGACCGACCAATCGGAGTTGTAGGTCGTGTGCAGCTTGCCGCTGGTACCGATGAGTGTGGTGCTGAATGCCATGGCATTGCTCCGGTGAGGACACGGGCAGGGACCGGCCCCGGCACCGTGGGGTGCCAGGGGCGGACGGGGCTGGCGGGTCCGTCGCCCGTCAGCGGGTTTCGGTGGTGGCCACGTTCCAGCCGAACTTCACCTCGCCGCCGCCGGCGCCCTTGTCGTCCTGGCCCTTGTAGGCGAACTCGATGTCCTTGAAGCTGCAGGACACCTGCTCGTGCACGTCGCCGCCCTGTGCGCCGCCGGGGCCCACGCTGGAGATGAAGACTTCCTTGAGCGTGACCTTCAGGTACTCCTGCTGACCTTCGCCCGACTTGCGGCAGGTCATGACCATGTCCTTGAAGTGCTTGCCGCTCACGCAGTTCTTGGCGAGCACGGGCGATGCCTTGTCGTAGACGTGCGTGAAGTTGAATTCACCCGGCGAGGCCTTGCCCTTGCCCGAACCGCCACCCGATCCCGCGCCCGATGCGTTGCTCACGTTCCAGGACCACGACGAAATCTCGATCTCGTCCTTGTGGTCCTTGTGAGAAGACTCGCCCTTGACGCCGTCGAGCTTGATGTGAAAGTCAGATGACATGTTCCTACTCCTTGGAACCCGATTGCATTCGGGCGGTTGATGATCGAAACGAAAAAAATGGCTGCCGGCGGTGGGAGAAAAGTTCCGATGCCCGGCAGCTACTCATAGAACGAAACGGAACCGGGAATTCAAGAAGAATCCGCAGATTTTTTTCAACCGGCGCCCTTGGCCGTCGGCAGCTTGGACACCAGCCGCAGCGAGACCGTGAGGCCTTCGAGCTGGTAGTGCGGGCGCAGGAAGAACTTGGACGTGTAGTAGCCCGGGTTGCCCTCGACTTCTTCCACGATCACCTCGGCGGCGGCCAGCGGCTTCTGGGCCTTGGTGGTTTCCGACGAGTTGGCGGGGTCGCCGTCCACGTAGTTCATGATCCATTTGTTGAGCCAGCGCTGCATGTCCTCGCGCTCCTTGAAGCTGCCGACCTTGTCGCGCACGATGCACTTCAGGTAGTGCGCAAAGCGGTTGCAGGCAAAGAGGTAGGGCAGGCGCGCCGCCAGGTTGGCGTTGGCCGTGGCGTCGGGGTCGTCGTACTCGGCCGGCTTGTTCAGCGACTGGGCGCCGATGAAGGCGGCGAAGTCGGAGTTCTTGCGGTGGATCATCGACAGCAGGCCGGCCTTCGAGAGCTCGGCTTCGCGCCGGTCGCTGATGGCGATCTCGGTGGGGCACTTCTGGTCCACGCCGCCGTCGTCGCTGGGGAAGGTGTGCAGCGGCAGGTTTTCCACCGCGCCGCCCGACTCGATGCCGCGGATGCGCGAACCCCAGCCGTACAGCTTGTACGAGCGGTTGATGTTGGTCGCCATCGCATAGGCGGCATTGGCCCAGGCGTACTTGCTGTGGTCGGCGCCGGCGGTGTCTTCCTCGAAGTCGAACTCTTCCACCGGGTTGGTGTTGGCGCCGTAGGGCGTGCGCGCCAGGAAGCGCGGCATGCACATGCCCAGGTACTTGGAGTCGTCCGACTCGCGCAGCGAGCGCCAGCCGGCGTACTCGGGCGTGGAGAAGATCTTGGTCAGGTCGCGCGGGTTGGCCAGCTCCTGCCACGACTCCATCTGCATGAGGTTGGGGCTCGCGCCGGTGATGAAGGGCGCGTGCGCCGAGGCGGCGATCTTGGCCATCTCGCCGAGCATCTCGACGTCGGGCGGGCTCTGGTCGAAGTGGTAGTCGCCCACCAGCGCGCCGAAGGGCTCGCCGCCGAACTGGCCGTACTCTTCCTCGTAGATCTTCTTGAACATCGGGCTCTGGTCCCAGGCCGCGCCCTTGAACTTCTTGAGGTTCTTGGCCAGCTCCTGCTTGGAGATGTCCATCACCCGGATCTTCAGGTTCTCGTCGGTCTCGGTGTTGTTCACCATGTAGTGCAGGCCGCGCCACGCACTCTCGAGCTTCTGGTAGTCGGGGTGGTGGATGATCTTGTTCACCTGGTCGGTGAGCTTGGCGTCGATCGCGGCGATCATGGCCTGGATCGACTTGGTCACGTCCTTGCCGATGACGGTGCTGTTGCTCAGCGCCTGCTGCGCCAGCGTGAGCACGGCGGCTTCGACGGCGCTCTTGGCTTCGTCGCTGCGCGGCTTGAATTCTTTCTGCAGCAGCGACGAAAAGTCGCTTCCCGCGTACGCAACGTCTTTCAGTGCGCTCTGCTCGAGTGCGTCGGCCATGATGGTTTCTCCTCGTGTACCGGTGTGTGTCTGTCAGGAATCGGGGATGAGGCTCAGGCGGCGGCTTCGCCGTCCCCGGGCTTCTTGCTGGCGGCCAGCGTCTGCAGCAGGGCCGGGTCTTCGAGCACCTTGGCCAGCAGGTCTTCGGCGCCGCCCTTGCCGTCCATGTAGGTCACGAGGTTCGACAGCTGCGTGCGCGCTTCGAGCAGCTTGTTGAGCGCGCCCACCTTGCGGGCCACGGCGGCGGGCGAGAAGTCGTCCATGCTGTCGAAGGTGAGCTCGACCTTCAGGTCGCCCTCGCCGGTGAGCGAGTTCTCCACCGCGAAGGCGGCGCGCGGCTTCATGGCCTTCATGCGGGCGTCGAAGTTGTCGACGTCGAACTCGAGGAACTTGCGGTCGACCACGGGCGCGAGCGGGTCGGCGGGCTTGCCCGACAGGTCGGCCAGCACGCCCATCACGAAGGGCAGCTGGATCTTTTTCTCGGCGCCGTAGAGCTCCACGTCGTATTCGATCTGGACCCGGGGCGCGCGGTTGCGTGCGATGAATTTCTGACTGCTCTTGGCCATGGCGATGCTCCTTGCGGGAATGAAAGGGGACGGGTGGAAACGGCGGCGGTCATTCGGACTGGCGTTTGCCCGTCACGGTCTCGATGGTGTCCATCGCGTTGGGCGCGAGGTTGGCCATGATGTCCAGGAAGCTCACGCCGATGAGCTTCTTGGCGCGTTCGATCAGGAGCGGCGCGGGGTTGCCGGGCTCGGCCTGTTCGAGGTAGCGGATGACGCGGTCGAGCATCTGCACCGCGTCCTGGCGGTTCTGGATCTCGCCGCGCGGCGCGGCCGGGCGGGCTGCGTTGCCGGCGGGGGCGTCGCCGTCTGCGGCTGCACCCTCGTCGGCCGAGGCTTCCGGTGCGCCGGCTGCCGCCGTGCAGGCCTTGGCGACCGTGCGCGACACGGTGCGCAGCGTGCCCAGGTCCACCGCATCGGTGCGGCCGGTGCGCTCGCCCAGCAGCTTCTGCAGGCGGTCGAGCAGCGCAGGCAGGCCGATGGCGGCCTGCAGTTGTTCGGGGTGCGCGGCGTGCAGGGCCTCGAGCCCGCCATGCACCTGCGCGGGCGAATACGAGGCCTCGCCGCCGACGGCGTTGAGCACGCCGTGCGCAATGGCGATGTCGCGCACGCGGATCGGGCCCACGCCGGGCGCGTTGCCCACCGAGGCGTCGTACAGGTCGCGCGGCACCATGCTGTCGTCGCTCAAGGGCGCGAGCGCGTTCAGGCGCATGGTGGGGTCGTTGTCGTCGTCCGCATCCAGCTTTGGATGTATGCCGTCCCAGAAGGTGTCGAGCAGCGAGGTGAGCAATTGCAGGCCCGCCGTGAAGCCGGCCACGCCCTGCAGGCGCGTCGCGGCGCGCAGCAGCAGCACGGCGGCGCGCACGTCCTTGCTGCGGCGCAGCTGCGCATCGGCGCGTTCGGCCACGTCGCGCCAGTCGGGTTCGACGGCGGGGATCACGGTGTCGCCGAACTGCTGCTCGGCCTTGCCTTGCGCCGCAGTCGTGAGGGCCATGAAGTCCGCGTCGTACTCCAGGTCGTCCCCGCAAGGCGAGGCCTCGCCGATGGGCGTGAGCAGTGCGTCGACGAGTTGGGGAGTCAGCATGTTGCCTGTTCGAGTTCGCTGGTGATAATCAAAGATGCGTCAGGACCGGTCAATGCAACGAAGGGAATAGCATGCGCACGCTGGGTACACACCATTCGTCCTATGAGCACTCCGTGGCGTGGCCTTCCCGGCGACGTCTCGCAGCCCTTGGCCTTGCTGCAGCGGGTCTTCTGATGGCGGGCTGCGCGAGCAAACCGGTGGTCACGCCGGTGTCGATCACGCTCACGGCCGGCGCCGATGCCAACCCCGATGCGCGCGGGCGCGCCTCGCCGCTCACGGTGCGCGTCTACGCGCTCAAGACACCGGGGCCCTTCGAAGGCGCCGACTTCTTCTCGCTGTTCGAGAAAGACCAGGCCACGCTCGGCGCCGAACTGGTGCAGCGCGAAGAAATGCTGCTGCGCCCCGGCGAGAGCAAGAAGCTCGACCTCACCCTGCCGGCCGATGCCAAGGCGATCGGCGTGATGGCCGCGTTCCGCGACCTCGACCGCGCGCGCTGGCGCGAGGTGCGCGCGGTCGTGCCGGGCCAGGCGCAGGTGCTCAACGTGACCTTCGGCGCGCGGCAGATCCGCGTGGACGCTGCGGCCAAGTAGCGCCAGCTGCACGGCGGCCTCAGCGCAGTTCCGCCGGCACCGTGGGCGCAAAGCGCCCGGGCCGCACCAGCGGCTGGTCCGCCGGCAGGAAGCGGCCGAACAGGTCGCTCACGAACGCGGCGCCCGTGCCGTTCTCCGACGCCGTCGCCGTGAGGTACAGCCCGCGCCAGCGCGGCGCGCGCACCCCTTTGCCGTGCCCCTCGAACAGCCCCTGCGCCACCTGCCGCAAGGCCGGCTGCAAGGTGCGCACGCTCTCCACGAAGCCATGCAGCGCGAGCCGCCCCGCGGGACCCGGCTGCTCGCGCAGCAGGGCCATGCGCAGGCCGTGCAGCTGCGCCACGAGCGGATCGAACAGCGCATCGAGCCGGTCGGCGGCGCGCGCTGCGTGCGCCGCAAACGGGTGCTCCACGCGGTGGCCGAGCGCTTGCGCGAGCACCTCGGGTGGCAGTGCGGCGCGCAGCGTGGCATAGCCCTTCAGGCCTTCGAGGCCCGTCACGACGAGGTAGACCGGCAGCTGCAGGCGCAGCGTGTCGCTGGCCTCGTCGAGCAGGCGGCGCATGTTCGCGGTGGCGCGCTTGCGCAGGGCCGGGTCGCCGTACAGCAGGTCGCCGGCCGCCACGCACACCACCACGCCGTGCAGCGGCAGGCGTTCGCGCCGCTCGGCAAGCGCCAGCAGCGACTGCAGCCAGAGCCCGCGCGCGGGCGCCGTGCCGGCCTGGTCGCCGATGGCGTCGGGATGCAGCTCGATGGCCGTCAGCGCACCGGTGGTCCACCAGCGCCACCAGGGCGTGCCGGGTGCCTCGTGCGGCGGCGGCGCCACGCACTCGGCACGGGCGGCCGAGAGCAGCCCCGGCAGCCCGGTGGCCGGGCCGCCGATGAAGAGGAACCACGGCGCCGTCGCGCGCGTGCGCGGCGCCTGCCGCAGCGAGGTGCGCGCCTGCGCCATGGCCTCCTTCAGCGCGTCGACGGCGGCGTGGTCGGCGGGCGCACCGAGGGCATCGACGCGCCGCAGCAGGCCTCGTCGCCGCGCGCCGCGGCCGGCGTCGCGCACGGCGGCGTACAGCAGCGCCAGGCCGGCGAGGCAGACCGCGAGCAGCGGCCAGAAGAGGTGCACGGGTGACAGCGTGTCGAACATGATGGGGAAGGGCGAGGTCAGCGCGCCACGGTTTCGAGGGAGACGAAGTCGGCGATCAGCCGCTCGCTGTTCCGGCTGGCCGCCAGCGCCTCGCGCAGGCGCAGAAGGTAGGCCGAGGCCATCTCGTACGGCGGGCGGTCGGAGGTTTCGCTGAACGGCATCGGCGCCGACAGCACGGTGATCAGCACGTTGCCGAAGGGCGGGCTCACGAGCCAGCTCGAGGGAATGTCGGACCCGAGTTCCAGCGACTCGCCCGCGCGCAGCCGCGTCGGGGCCGGCCCGGTGTTCAGGTGCATCACGGAACCGTCGGCGGTGTAGTAGTCGACCCAGATGTAGCTCTCGTGGCGCGGCGCCACCACCTGCACGCGCACCGCGTCGCCCTCGCGCAGCCGGCCGTCGCGCGCGGACGGCGCGCTCACGCTCAGCCCGTGGTTCTTCTGGCGGTTGCGCGCCTGCGAGGGCTTGAGGATGGCGAACACCTCGCAGTGCGGCCACACGCGCAGCCCGATGTCGAACTGCGGCGCGCGCACGCCGGGAATGGCCGCGACGTCCTCCGCCACCTTGAGCAGGTCGTCGCGCTGCGAGACGAAGCCGGTCACGCGCGGGCGGCCGTCGGGGTCGATCGAGGCTTCGAGGTCGGCGCAGGCGTAGCTGGCGAGCTGCCGGTCGATGCGCTGCGTGAGCGCCGTGCCGGCGGCCGGCGGCCCCGCCAGCCAGTGCCACAGCAGGAAGAGCGCGGGCACGAGCACGGCCAGCGCGGTGCCGGTGCGCAGCACGGTGCGGTCGCGCCGGCGCATGTCGGCCGGGCCGCGCGGGTCGGGTACGCCGTAGGGCTGGGGCGTGATGTGGTCCTGCGCGAGGCTGCCGAGTTCGAGCGGCGGCGGTTGCAGCTGCCGGCCGTGCAGGTCCTTCAGCTTGCCGAGCTCGCCCTCGTCGCCCGACTCGAAGTAGTACTGGCCCTTGAAGCCGTGCGCCAGCGCATGCCAGTAGACCTCGCGCACCGCGTGGTCCTGCGCGCCGAGGGCCGAGAGGTGGTGGAAGAACTCGCTGTGCGCGTTGTTGGAGTTGAACAGCTGCACCTGCAGCGGCGCGGCGCCGTCCACCGCGTCGGGGTGGCGCGCCAGGATCTCGTCGAGCCACGCGACCATGGCAAAGGCGGCCGATTCGATCTGCGTGGCGGTGGCGCCCGCCACGTCGGCGTCGGCGCGTGCGATGTCCAGCAGGCGCAGGGCCTCGCGCTGGGCGTCGCCGTGGGTGAGGGTGGGGCGGCCGGCCGCGATCGACGCGTCCAGGCCGAGACCGAAGGCAATGAAGGGCGAGAAGCAGTCGAGCAGGCGGGCCATGAGGGATGCCCGCTTCTCAAGCGTGCATTGCGAAGCATGCCTTGCACCGGCGTCTGCAGCGATCGCACATGCCCATGTCCCCGGTCGTTGGAGTGGGCGTTCATTTTTTCAACGGGCCCACGGGGCCGCCATACCGCTTGGGGTCTATGCCGTTGGTGGGGCGCGGCGGCCTTGCTGGACGGGGCAATCGCCGTTATCTTCGCAGTCGCAGAAGAATCCAATGCACATTGACGTTGGGACACTGGGGTATGCCATGAAAATTCTGATCGCCGACGACCACCGGCTCGTCATCGAGGCGGTCAAAGCCAAGTTGTCGGAGCTGGGAGCTGGCATCGAGTTCGTCCTGGCGCTGAGCGTCGACGAACTGCTTGCCGGCGCGACCGACGATCTCGACCTGGCCCTGATCGACCTCAACATGCCCGGCGCGGACGGGCAGGCCCACATCGACGAGATCCGGCGACGACACCCGGCCGTGCCCGTGATCGTGCTGTCGGGCTACGAAGACCCGTCCATCATGCGCAGCGCGCTCGAACGCGGCGTGCTCGGTTTCATTCCCAAGGCCTATTCGCCCGATGTCATGCTGTCGGCCGTGCGCCTGGTGCTGGCGGGCGGCGTGTACGTGCCGCCGATGATGCTCACGGCGCTGCCGCCGGGCATCGTGGCCGGCGTGTCGCCGTCGTCGGCCGCGGCGGGCGAACCTTTTGCGCGCGGTGGCGGCAACGGCGGTGGCGGCACCCAGACGCTCGAACACCTGCGCAGCGTGCTCACCGAGCGGCAGGTCGAGGTGCTGCAGCTGCTGTCGCAAGGCAAGCCGAACAAGCTGATCGGGCGCAGCCTGGGCATCAGCGAAGGCACGGTGAAGATCCACCTGGCCGCCATCTTCCGCGCGCTCAACGTGCGCAACCGCACCGAAGCGGTGGTGGCGGCGCAGGCGCTGACGGAAGCGCAGCAGGCCTGAAGACGCGGCTCAGTCGGCGAGCGCCGACGCCGGGCGGCGCATGAAGCCGCGCGCGGGCACGATCCATTCGACGCGGTGATCCGTCTCGACGGCGGTGGTCGTCGCGTCCTCCGTGAACAGCATGCGCTCCTCGGCCAGCAGGAAGCGCTGTGCGCCCAGCACCTGGAGCGTGGCGCCGCCGAGGTCCAGGGACTGCGGCGCAGCGTCCGCCGACAGCACCCACCGCACCGGCCCGGGCGCCGCCGCCCGCAGCGCAGCCTCGTGCGCCGCATCGCCGGGCACGCGGTTGACCAGCGCCCAGCCTTCGGTGCCGCCGATGAGAAAACTGTTGAGGCCGCTGTCGTGCACGACGCGCAGCACGCGCGCGGACAGCGGCGTGACCAGGCCCGCTTCGAGCGCATAGCGGCCGCCGCCCTGGCCGTCGGGATCGAGGTGTCCGATCTCGTCGTAGGCGGGCTCTTCCATGTTCACCGGCCGTCGGCCCTTGGGACCGTCGGCCAGGCGCGGCATGGTCAGCGGGATGCGGCGCAGCGCGCGCGCATGGGCCATGAAGTCGTCGACGCGGGCGAAGGTGGCCAGGTGCTCGAGCACGCGCCGCGTCACGTTCAGCAGCTTGAGGCCGCGTTCGGGGCTGACCGCGTCGGCGGGCTTCAGCCACAGGTGCTCGACGGTTTCGCGGCCGTCGGGGCGCACGTCCTGGCCGGCGGGCATCGCGGCGGCGAAGAAGCGCGTGTCGAAGCGGCGCGGCATGCCGGGCGGGGTCAGCCAGTGGCTGAAGTACGCGATGCGGTCGACGGCAAGGCACCAGCCGCGCTCGGCGCACAGGGCGAGCAGGGCGTCGGTGCTGCGCTCGGCGGCGGCGCGCATCGCGTCGAGTTCGCCCGAGGTGAGCGCGAGCAGCTCGACCGGCCGGCCCTGCGCATCGTTCGCGAGCAGCAGCCCGGCCTCTTCGAAGCATTCGCGGATCGCCGCCGCGTGGAAGTCGAGCCCGCCTTCGGGCAGGCCCAGCCGCGCGCTCGCGGCGGCGTCGTCCAGGCCCGCGCACAGCGGGTGCAGCAGGCGGTCGTGCGCGTCGACCATGCCGCCCGGGAAGACGCTGGCGCCGCTGTTCTGGTCGTTGGCCTTCTCGGCCCGGCGCAGCATCAGCACCTCGAGGCCTTCGGGGCCGTCGCGCAGGACGACGAGCGTGGCGGCGGTGCGGATGGGGCGAGGGGCGGAGGGCGGGGGCGTCGTGGGGGTCATGGGCGCCTATTTTGCGGCCGGGGGACAATGCGTGCCTCGCGCATCCACCACCCACTTCGCTCCCTGGGAGCCGCCTGTTTTGGACACTCTTCGCACCGATCTCTCCCGCTTCGACGCCGCCATCGTCGACCTCGACGGCACCATGGTCGACACGCTCGGCGACTTTGCCGAGGCCCTGAACCGCATGCTGCGCGACCTCGAGCTGCCGCCCGTGGCGCCCGCCGCCATCGAGCGCATGGTGGGCAAGGGCTCGGAGCACCTGATCCTGTCGGCGCTGGCGCACGTGGGCGCGCCGGCCCCGGCGGCGCTGTTCGATCGCGCGTGGGAGCGCTACCAGCACCACTACCTGGAGATCAACGGCCGGTATTCGTCCGCCTACCCCGGCGTGGTCGAGGGCCTGAAGGCGCTGCGCGCGCGCGGGCTGCGGCTGGCCTGCCTCACGAACAAGCCGACCTCCTTCGCCAAGCCGCTGCTGGCCGCGAAGGGGCTCGACGGCTTCTTCGAGCAGGTGTTCGGCGGCGATGCCTTCGAGCGCAAGAAGCCCGATCCGCTGCCGCTGCTGAAGACCTGCGAGGCGCTGGGCACGGTGCCCGCGCGCACGCTGATGGTGGGCGATTCGAGCAACGACGCGCGTGCCGCGCGCGCCGCCGGCTGCCCCGTGGTGCTCGTGACCTACGGCTACAACCACGGCGAGCCGGTGCGCGGCGTGGATGCGGACGGGTTCGTGGAATCGCTGGCCGACCTCGCGGCGGCCTGAGGGGCCTGCGCCGGCTTACTGCTTACCGAGCAGCGCGTCCTTCAGCTTCCAGTCGGCCGGGTTCGGGCCGAGCCAGATGCGCATCAGCGCATTGAAGAACGCCACTTCCTTCACCGGGTCGGGCTGCGGCACGCCGCGCACCGTGATCAGCGTGCCCGTGCCGGGCACCCAGTCGATGGTGAAGGTGTCGCCGGCCTTGAGCTGCTTCTGGTCCGCGAACATCTGGCCCATGCGCAGCAGGCCGGGGATCAGGTTGACCATTTCGCTCTTGGGCGAGTTGTCTTCCACGCCCTTGACGAAGAGCTTGCCGAGCTCGTTGGCGTCGATGTCGCGCAGCATCGTGATCGCCACGCGCTTGGGGCCCGGCACGGCCAGCGCCTCTTCGGTGGTCGAGGCCTTCTTGCCCAGGTACAGGCCGGCCGTGTAGACCTTGATGATGGTCTTGTAGCGGATGCCCGCGCCGTTGAGCACCAGCGGGGCGCCGCGCAGGTCCATCTGGTCGTCGAGCTTGACGCCCGCCACCTCGACCTGCGCCGCGAAGGCACTGCCGCAGAGCGCGGCCGAGAGGACAGCGAGCGCCGCGAGGCGGGAGAACACGGCCGGGAGCAGGGGTGCGAGCAAGTGAGTCTCCTTGAATTTGCGAACGGTCGTGCGAATGTATCTTTTCGTTTTATCCGAGAGGCTCCGGGGGAACCCTGAAGCCTGCGGTTGCACAAGGCCTGGTTTTCGTGGGCTAAACTCGGCGCTCCATGTTCGTTCATCACATCATTCAAACAGGTGAAGGCAGCCGGGGAGCCTGGCCCTGGCGTCGCCATACATCGCTGACTGTTTGATTGCGCGGCGCACGCCGTGCGCCCGCGGTTCCGAGCCGGCACGCATGCCGGCACCGGGCCACTCTCGTGAATGACCTTGCCACCGGCCAAAGGAGCGTCGGCAGGCAACTGGAGAACGATCCGTGATCACCGAACTTGAATTCAAGAGCCTCAGCGCCCAGGGCTACAACCGCATCCCGCTGATGGCCGAGGCCTTTGCCGACCTCGAAACCCCGCTTTCCCTCTACCTGAAACTCGCCCATTCGCAGGGCGGCGGCAAGCACAGCTTCCTGCTCGAATCGGTGGTGGGCGGCGAGCGCTTCGGGCGCTACAGCTTCATCGGCCTGCCGGCGCGCACCTTGCTGCGTGCCTCGGGCTTCGGCGACGAGGCCGTCACCGAAGTCGTGACCGACGGCCAGGTCGTCGAGACCGCCAAGGGCAACCCGCTGGACTTCGTGGCCGACTACCAGAAGCGCTTCAAGGTCGCGCTGCGGCCCGGCCTGCCACGCTTCTGTGGCGGCCTGGCCGGCTACTTCGGCTACGACACCGTGCGCCACATCGAGCGCAAGCTCGAAAAAAGCTGCCCGCCCGACGCGCTGGGCTGCCCCGACATCCTGCTGCTGCAGTGCGAAGAACTCGCGGTCATCGACAACCTGTCGGGCAAGCTCTACCTCATCGTCTACGCCGACCCGAAGCAGCCCGAGGCCTATGCCGTGGGCAAGCGCCGCCTGCGCGAGCTGAAGGACAAGCTCAAGTACTCGGTGAGCGCGCCCGTCGTGAAGCCCACGCAGGCGCATCCGCCCGAGCGCAGCTTCGCCAAGGCCGACTACCTTGCGGCCGTGGAGCGCGCCAAGGAGATGATCGCCGCCGGCGACTTCATGCAGGTGCAGGTGGGCCAGCGCATCAGCAAGCGCTACACCGAGTCGCCGCTGTCGCTGTACCGCGCGCTGCGTTCGCTGAACCCGTCGCCCTACATGTATTACTACAACCTGGGCGACTTCCACGTGGTGGGCGCCTCGCCCGAGATCCTGGTGCGCCAGGAGAACACGGGCGACGGCGAGCAGAAGATCACCATCCGCCCGCTGGCCGGCACGCGCCCGCGCGGTGCGTCGATCGAGCTCGACAAGGCGGCCGAGGTGGAACTCATCAACGACCCGAAGGAGCGCGCCGAGCACGTGATGCTGATCGACCTGGCGCGCAACGACATCGGCCGCATCGCCAAGACCGGCACCGTGAAGGTGACCGAGGCCTTCGCGGTGGAGCGCTACAGCCACGTGATGCACATCGTGAGCAACGTCGAAGGCACGCTGAAGGACGGCATGACCGCCATCGACGTGCTCAAGGCCACGTTCCCCGCCGGCACGCTGACCGGCGCGCCCAAGGTGCATGCGATGGAACTCATCGACCAGCTGGAGCCCACCAAGCGCGGCCTCTACGGCGGCGCCTGCGGCTACATCAGCTACGCGGGCGACATGGACGTGGCCATCGCGATCCGCACCGGCATCGTGAAGGACCAGATGCTGCACGTGCAGGCCGCGGCCGGCGTGGTGGCCGACTCGGTGCCCGAGCTGGAGTGGAAGGAAACAGAAGCCAAGGCGCGCGCACTCCTGCGTGCCGCCGAACTGGTCGAGGAAGGCCTGGAATGAGCGCAGCGCCGGGCCGCCCCAAGCAAGCTCGCACCGCAGTGCGCAGCACGGAGGTAATACGATGAATTCCGCACCCGACATCCAGAACGACTTCTCGCACGAGATCATCGGCGCCGCCGTCGAGGTGCAGCGCGTGCTCGGCACTGGGCTCGACGAAGGCGCCTACGCCGCGGCACTGGCCATCGAACTCGCCGAGCGCGAGATCGGCTTTGCGCGCGACGTGGCGCTGTCGGCCAGCTACAAGGGCCGGTCGCTGGGCGAGGTGTACCGCGCGGGCTTCGTGATCGAGCAGTCGGTCATCGTCGAGCTGCGCGCCGTCGACGTGCTGACCGACCTGCACCGCGCGCAGGTGCTCGCCGCACTGCGCCTGTCGGGCCTCAAGCTGGGCCTCCTGATCAACTTCAACGTGTTCCCCGTCGTCAAGGGCGTGCACCGGATTGTGAGCAAGCCATGAAACTGCTGATGATCGACAACTACGATTCGTTCACCTACAACATCGTCCAGTACTTCGGCGAGCTGGGGGCGGACGTGCAGGTGCACCGCAACGACGAGATCACCGTCGAGCAGATCGGCGCGCTGATCGCTTCGGGCGTGACGCGGCTGGTGGTGTCGCCGGGTCCGTGTTCGCCGGCCGAGGCGGGCGTGTCGGTGGCGGCCATCGAGGCCTTCGCGGGCAAGCTGCCCATCCTGGGCGTGTGCCTGGGCCACCAGGCCATCGGCGCGGCCTTCGGCGGCAAGATCGTGCGCGCGCAGCAGCTCATGCACGGCAAGACCAGCGAGATCACGACCACGCAAGAGGGCGTGTTCGCGGGGCTGCCGCAGAAGTTCATCGTCAACCGCTACCACTCGCTCTCGATCGAGCGCGAGAGCTGCCCGAAAGAACTGGCTGTCACCGCCTGGACCGACGACGGCGAGATCATGGGTGTGCGGCACACCGGCTTTGCGCACGACGTGCGCATCGAAGGCGTGCAGTTCCATCCCGAATCGATCCTCACCGAGCACGGCCACGCCATGCTCAAGAACTTCCTGGACTGACCCACCATGACCGAACGCACTCCCATCGTCGACCTGCGCAGCGACACCGTCACGCAGCCCACGCCCGCGATGCGCGAGGCCATGGCGGCTGCGCCGCTGGGCGACGACGTCTTCGGCACCGACCCGAGCGTCAATGCGCTGCAGGAGAAGATCGCCGCGCTGCTGGGCTTCGAGGCGGCGCTGTTCGTGCCCACCGGCACGCAGAGCAACCTGTGCGCGATCCTGTCGCACTGCGGCCGCGGCGACGAGTACATCGTCGGCCAGCAGGCGCATGCCTACCGCTGGGAAGGCGGCGGCGCCGCGGTGTTCGGCAGCGTGCAGCCGCAGCCGCTGGACCACGCGCCCGACGGCACGCTGCCGCTCGCGCAGATCGAGGCCGCCATCAAGCCCGACGACGCGCACTTCGCGCGCACGAAGCTGCTGGCGCTGGAGAACACGCTGGGCGGCAAGCTGCTGCCCTTCGACTACGTGCAGGCCGCGACCGACCTGGCGAAAAGCAAGGGGCTGCAGCGGCACCTGGATGGCGCGCGGCTCTTCAATGCCGCCACCGCACAGGCCGCGCTGAACAAGCGAACCGACATCCGCGCCGAAGCCCGCCGCATCGCGCAGTGCTTCGACAGCGTGTCGGTGTGCTTCAGCAAGGGCCTGGGCGCACCCATCGGCTCGACGCTGGTCGGTTCGCGCGAGTTCATCGCGCGCGCCCACCGCATCCGCAAGATGGCGGGCGGCGGCATGCGGCAGGCCGGCCTGCTGGCGGCCGCGGCCTCGCATGCGCTCGACCACCACATCGACCGCCTGGCCGACGACCATGCGCTGGCGCAGCGCCTCGCACAGGGGCTCGAGGGCATCGAAGGCCTGAAGGTCGAGGCGCCGCACACGAACATCGTGTTCGTCGATCTCACGGGGGCGGCGCAGGCGCGTTCTGCGGAGCTGCTCGCCAGCCTCAATGAGCAGGGCATCCTCGCGACCGGGCTGTACCGCCTGCGCTTCGTGACGCACCTGGATGTCGATGCCGCGGGCGTCGACCGCGCCGTCGCGGCGATCCGCGGCTTCTTCAAGGCTTGAGGCCTGCCGATACGCACACACCGAGGAGACCCTTCATGATCACCCCCCAGGAAGCGCTGCAGCGCACCATCGAACACCGCGAAGTCTTCCACGACGAGATGCTGCACATCGTGCGGCTCATCATGAGCGGCGAGTGTTCGCCCGTGATGATGGCCGCGCTGATCACCGGCCTGCGCGTGAAGAAGGAAACCATCGGCGAGATCACCGCCGCCGCGCAGGTGATGCGCGAGGTGTCGACCAAGGTGCCCGTGGCCGACACCACGAACCTCGTGGACATCGTGGGCACCGGCGGCGACGGCTCGCACACCTTCAACATCTCGACCTGCTCGATGTTCGTCGCGGCCGCGGCCGGCGCCAAGGTGAGCAAGCATGGCGGACGCAGCGTGTCGAGCAAGTCGGGCAGTGCCGACGTGCTGGAGTCGCTGGGCGTCAACATCAACCTCAAGCCCGAGCAGATCGCGCAGTGCATCGCGCAGGTCGGCATCGGCTTCATGTTCGCGCCGAACCACCACCCCGCGATGAAGAACGTGGCGCCGGTGCGCAAGGAGCTCGGCATCAAGACGATCTTCAACATCCTCGGGCCGCTGACCAACCCGGCCGGCGCGCCGAACATCCTGATGGGCGTGTTCCACCCCGACCTCGTGGGCATCCAGGTGCGCGCGCTGCAGCGCCTCGGTGCCGAGCATGCGGTGGTGGTCTACGGCCGCGACGGCATGGACGAGATCTCGCTGGGCGCGGCCACCATGATCGGCGAGCTCAAGGACGGCGAGATCCGCGAGTACGAGCTGCACCCGGAAGACTTCGGCTTCCAGATGGCGAGCAACCGTTCGCTGCGCGTCGAGACGCCCGAGCAGTCGAAGGCCATGCTGATCGGCGTGCTGGACAACCAGGCCGGCCCGGCGCTGGACATCGTGCTCCTCAACGCGGGCGCGGCGCTGTACGCGGCCAACGTGGTCGACTCGGTGCCGGCGGGCGTGGAGCGTGCGCGCCAGGCCATCGCATCCGGTGCGGCGAAGGCCAAGCTCACTGAGCTGGTCAAGGCCTCCACCTCCTTCTGAGAATCAGGCCGTCGTGCCACCGAAAGCAGAGCAAGCCATGTCAGACATTCTCGACAAGATCGTCGCCGTCAAACGCCAGGAAGTTGCCGCCGCGCTGAAGCGCGCCCCGCTCGAGGCCGTGCGCTTCGACGCCGAAAGCCGCGTGCTCACGCGCGACTTCGAGGCCGCGTTGCGCGCCAAGATCGCGGCCGGCCAGGCGGCGGTGATCGCCGAGGTCAAGAAGGCCAGCCCGAGCAAGGGCGTGCTGCGCGAAGACTTCATTCCGGCCGACATCGCGCAAAGCTATGCCGAGGGCGACGGCGTGGTCAGCGCGGCCTGCCTCTCGGTGCTGACCGACAAGCAGTTCTTCCAGGGCGGCGTCGACTACCTGAAGCAGGCGCGCGCCTCGTGCGACCTGCCCGTGCTGCGCAAGGACTTCATCGTCGACGCCTACCAGGTGTACGAGTCGCGCGCGATGGGTGCTGACGCCATTCTCCTGATCGCTGCCTGCCTCGACGACGCGCAGATGAAGGACTACGAGGCCATCGCCCGCGGGCTGGGCATGGCGGTGCTGGTCGAGGTGCACGACGCGGGCGAACTCGATCGCGCGCTGAAGCTCAAGACGCCGCTCATCGGCGTCAACAACCGCAACCTGCGCAACTTCGAGGTGTCGATCCAGGCCACCATCGATCTGCTGCCCAGGCTGCCGGCGGACCGCCTGCCGGTGACCGAATCGGGCATCGCCACGCGCGAGGACGTCGCCACGCTGCGCGCCGCGGGCGTCAACGCCTTCCTCGTCGGCGAAGCCTTCATGCGCGCCAAGGAACCCGGCGAGGCACTCGCCGCATTGTTCAAATGACGCGGCCGGACCAGCTGTCGAGCAGCGATCCTGCCGACTGGCCGGTGGCGCCGGGCTGGCAGCCGCTGGTCGACGAATTCTTCGCCAGCGCGGTCGGCCAGAAGCTGCAGGGTTTCCTGCGCGAGCGCCTCGACGCCGGGGCGGTGATCTTTCCGCCGCAGCCGCTGCGGGCGCTGGAACTCACGCCGCCGGAAGACGTGCGGGTGGTGATCCTGGGCCAGGACCCATACCACGGGCGCGGGCAGGCCGAGGGGCTGGCCTTCTCGGTGGCGTCGGGCGTGGCCCTGCCGCCGTCGCTGCGCAACATCTTCAAGGAACTCCAGCGCGACCTGGGCACGCCGCCGCCGGCGTTTCCGAACCCGGGCGGCAGTCTCGTGAAATGGGCGACGCACGGCGTGCTGCTGCTCAACACCTGTCTGACGGTCGAGGAAGCCCAGCCGGCCAGCCATGCAGGCCGCGGCTGGGAGGTGCTGACCGACGCCGTGATTCGCCATGTGGCGCAGGGCGAGCGACCTGTTGTTTTTATGCTATGGGGCTCGCACGCGCAAAGTAAGCGTGCGTTGATCGACGTTGGGCGCCATAAGGTGCTGATGTCGAATCATCCCTCGCCGCTGTCTGCGCTCCGGCCGCCGGTTCCGTTCATCGGCTGCGGTCATTTTGGCCAAGCCCGTGCATGGCGTGAGGCGCAGCAGTCGGGAGGCTCCGAACTTCGCTCATAATCAGAGGCTTCACACCTCGAGCAGGTTTCCACGCTTCATCTTTTGCTGGGAATCCTGTGTAGTCACAAAATCGTGCTATATTTCGAGGTTCGCCGGAGAGGTGGCCGAGTGGTTAATGGCAGCAGACTGTAAATCTGCCCTCTTACGAGTACGCTGGTTCGAATCCAGCCCTCTCCACCAGCGATGAATTTGGTTTCTAAGAGCGATTGGATCTAGCGCTTTGGGTGCCTTGAAGTGCCCCCGATGCGGGAGTAGTTCAATGGTAGAACCCCAGCCTTCCAAGCTGATGACGCGGGTTCGATTCCCGTCTCCCGCTCCAGAGACCCGGTTCGGCGCCGGAAGCGATTTGGTTAGAACAAAAGCCCTTTTGGCTCAGTGGTAGAGCACTCCCTTGGTAAGGGAGAGGTCGCGGGTCCGATTCCCGCAAAGGGCACCAGTTTTCTGGGGTTGCAACGACAGGCTTGCGACCCATCTGCATGCGTTGAAATCGTTTTTTTCGGAGTCGAAAAATGGCAAAAGGTAAATTCACCCGCACCAAGCCGCACGTGAACGTGGGCAC